>JABUBL010000560.1_pt1 | contig 11403 bp, 10 predicted proteins | sample 7240371 | NCBI WGS metagenome assembly JABUBL01 (sample SAMN07256343, study PRJNA390944) | subsurface metagenome | isolation source: Methane hydrate marine sediment | place: Pacific Ocean: Eastern North Pacific, ODP site 1244 | collected 2002
TAGGGGGGATTAATGAGATTGCCACGCCCTTCGGGCTCGCAATGACACCCTCTTTTTATTGTCATTGCGAGTGATTCTTCCTGCTCTGCTAATGCGAAGCAATCCCATCTGCATAGTTTTTATTTAACAGCATTTCTTTATGGAAGTCAAGGAAAAATTAGCCACAATGTAGGAGGAACTTCCAAGTCCCGATAATCTTCTTCGTAGTAAGGTAATAAAAAAAGGTGAAGGGCAAAGCCCTTCACCTTTGAGGACATTGTTGTGAAGACAGCTACTTAAGAATGGTTAATCTCTCGGTGAAACCACCATCAGGAGTATTGATTTTCATGAAGTAGACGCCCGGTGTAATCGAACTTGCGTTAACCTCTGTCCTGTAGTCTCCCGCTCTTCTGTACCCATTAAAGAGAGTTTTTACTAACCTTCCTGTGACATCGAACAGTTCGAGACGAACATTCCCTGGTTTTGTAATAGCATAGGAGAGGTGTGCTTTACCCTTTGTAATATTTGGATAAAGTTTTACAAAGGAAGTAGCAGGAGTTTTAGCAGGCGATTCGGCAACCGCAGCATCACTTCTATCAAAGTAGCATATGGCACCAGGACCTATAGTGGTTCTGTAGAGTATGCCGTATGCACCAGAACCTACATACTCAATTTCAGGTCGTACGTAAGCTGTAGCAGTATGTTCGTTGAACAAATAATGTGTTGACCAACCTCCACTATAAGGGCGCCATCGATAATAGGCATCACAAGGTCCCATAGGACCCCGATAAACACAGTGTATTCCTCCTGCTCCTCGCAGTGTGGCATCTGGATTGTAGTTGTTTTCTGTTGTAGTACTAACAGGTCCATAATACCAGGAACCACCGCCATACTGAATAAGGTATTGTACTAAGTGATATGTTGTGCCATAATAATTAAAGGCACAGAAAAGGGTATCGTCATGCCCACCGCAAGAGGTTGTATAGTAGTAGTATGTGCTGTTTATACCATACGTATACAGGTTATCAAATGTTGTTCCGTCCCAACCATAAATTTTAACCTGGTTCGCATCGTTAATATAAGATATAATTAAGGCATAATTCGTGAAATATAGATTCCAGTTCATATCATAACCCTGTAGTGCATCCGTTATATTCATGGCTAATCCTGTCCAGGTAACAGTTGTAAGGTCATTCCAGAAGAAATGGGTAATTCCACCTGCTTCAATACAGGAGAAGTATAATCTGTTGTTATATTGATCGTGGTTGCTTGAGATTTCCACATCTGTTATTTCGGTAACTTCCAAGACCTTGAAGCTATAGGAGCCATTTGGAAATGTGTCCTGTTGTCCATTAGTTGCCTTGAAGCATTTAAGCCAAGCCATTGCATTTGGATTTGCAGGAGCGCCTCCTGTATAAGCTATATAGAAATTGTTTCCAACACAACAACCATCCAGGTCATTCATCACGAACGCGTATCCTCCTAAGGTATAGGTTTCCGACCAGGTAGCGCCTCCATTAGTGGAAATATTTATTGATAAGCGGCTTCCCATACCGTCCCCAGTAAACCCGAGCACCGCAAAGAGGTTGTCGTTACTATTGTGATGGTCCATTGCAAGCACAAAGACACTGTCCCTTGTACTTATCTGCACATCGATGCCCCAATCCGATGTTGGAGCAGGAATAGGTGTTCTCCATGAAATACCAATCAAGGCATTACCTTTTACACCTTCCATCTCATTGAGTTCAGCAAAAAGTTCAAGTGCTTCGTCAAAATATCCACTGTTCCACTTGTTTTCAATTTCATTGGCAAATATCTCTATGCTCTTGGAAACAGGCAGCATAAATTCAATATCTATGTGTGCGTTTTTTCTCTCTTCAAATGTAAGTGTCTCAAGGATGTAGTAAAAAGGATTGTTTTCAACCCCAATGGCACGTGCAACCTTCATATCTGATAGATCTTCAGTAATGGGGTTATTGGAATAAGAATTGGTTACTTGGGGACTTGACCATGGATCAACAGGTGTTATAGCTGAAGCACTGAGAGCAAAAATACAAATGAAAACTGTGACAAACGCGAATAATCTTTTCATTTTTTCTCCTTCCTTATAAAGATTGTTAAAAATAGGATCAACTCTCTTTTTTTCACCTCCTTTCTTTTTAGAATTGTTTTTTTGTCGTGGGTCGTCAATCCAGCCTTAATCTTTTAATAGCAAATAAATAATTTAAAGTCAAGTATTATTTCAGATTTTTTATATTTTTGGTTTTTTCTATTTAATATCATTTTATTTCAATAATATATAATTACCAAGAAGTCAAGCATTATTTTTTATATAGAGTTTCTCTCTGTCGGTTAAACTGCCTTCCAAGCCGCGTTCGTGACCCTCTCCATCCGTAACAATTTTAGTGCCATTTCTAATGTCTTTTAACATATCCTGTGTTAGGGTATGTTTCACCTTCATTCCCTTAAAGATATAAACCGGTTTTCCGTTTACGTAGACCTTAATCCGTTTTGATTCTTCCATCTATCTTTACATCTATTTCTTTATTGGATTCAATGAAATCAATCAATATATCGCTTATCACAAGACCGGTATCGATGTAATCCCTTCCATTTTTGAATGTCGTATATCCATCACCACCTGCTGCCAGGAAGTCATTTGTTGCTACCGTGTAGAGCTTATCCAGTTCAATCTGTTTGGTTCCAATAACAAGAGCCGTTATCTCCTTATTCTTGATTTCTAAAGCGATTCCTGAAACCTGAAGGAAACCGCCGGAGCCCGGTTCCAGTTTTGCATGATGGCTTAGTATTTCAAGAATCTCACTACCGTTAAGTTTCATTGTAACAAGATCTCCCCCAAAGGGAAGAACAGTTAAAATATCTTCAATTGTAATCTCTCCTTCATCAATACTTGCCCTGATACTACCCGCATTCACAAAAGCAATATCAGCTTTTGCCATTGTTCTCATAACATCGGCTATAAGGTCTCCAAGGTTTGTCTCTTTATTCCTCACATCCTCTCTTTTACCATTGAGTGGCGTAATTGCTGTTCCGATTACATCTTTAAGTTTCGTATCAAGCTTTGCTGCATATTCATCCACAATTTCCTTAATTACTGAATCTTCTTTTACATTCTCTGTAACAGGTATAAGTTCGCCTTCGTATCCCGCTATTTTGCCCTTATCTATATCAAGGTCAAGTCTTCCAACGTATTCCCCATATTCGTATGCCTGACAGATGATGGTATTATTCACCTTTTCTGGTTCATCTATCTTTGTGTGTGAATGTCCTCCAATAATTATATCAATTCCTTCGGTAGATTCAGCAAGTCTCTTATCCATTTCATATCCTAAATGTGTAAGTGCAATGGTAATACCTTCTCTTTCTATTTCTGTGAGAACCTCTTTTGCGGTTGTTATAGGGTCAATAAATACAAGGCTTTTCACATTTTTAGGGTGCGTTGTTATTGGTGTCTCGTCTGTTACGAGCCCAAGGATGTGAATATGGATTCCCCTTATGTTTCTTGTAAAAAAACTTGTTACTATAGGAACCTTTTCCTTTTCTGAGACGACATTTGCCCCGAGGATAGGGAAATCTGCAAGTTTTATTAACTTATTTAGATTCTCCTGTCCATAATCAAATTCATGATTACCCAGCACCATTGCATTAAGACCCATTTTATTAAGGCAGATAATATCGGGTTCACCCTTGAATATAGTGCTCATTGGTGTGCCCTGTAGCACATCTCCAGCACAGAGAAAAAGAGTAGGGGTTCTGCTATCACCGTTTTCTTCCCTTACCGTTTTCACAATTGTAGCAATTCTTGCCATTCCTCCTACAGTATGTTCATCCTTAAAGTGTGCCTTAAATGGTGTTATATGACCGTGGTAGTCATTGATGTATAGAATTGTCAGTTGATTTGGTTCTTCCCTGTGAGATTTAACAAATTTAGATGTACAGGAAAGGAGGATTAAGGAAACAATGAGCAAAAAGATAGCGATTCTCTTCTTCATGGAACCTCCCTTGTATAATATTTAAGTGTAATTATGCATTATACCTAATCAGACAATCTTCTCTTGATAGATGTACTGTTTATGGAATTAAGAGTTTCTGGCGAATCTCCTCAGGAAAGGGGACAATCTTACCTTCCCTATCGATGAACGCATGTTTTGTCATTCCCTCTGCAAGAATTTTGTCCTCTCCATTTCTAATAAAATAATGAAACTTCATAGATGCTTTGCCAATGGATGTTACTTCTGTTTCGATTCTTAACAAGTCATCATACCGCGCTGGTTTCTTATATTTTGCCCAGACCTCAAGAACAGGTAAGAGAAATCCCTCCTCTTCTATCTCCTTATAGCCTTTGCCTCTTTTTCTTATATACTCTGTTCTTCCTATCTCAAAGTACTCCAGATATTTTGCATAATAGACATATCCCATATTATCCGTTTCCGCATATCTGACCCTGACTTCTATAGTATCACCCATAAGCTATCCTTTCGAACAGAAAATAGCCTTATCCTTTGCCTTATTGTAGAGTGGGCATCCATTACCACAAAGATTTAGATCCGGGCAAACCTTGCATTTTTCTTCTGCATATTCCCTGTTTCTTAAATATTGTGCAACATCGGAGTTCCAGATCTTCTCCCAGGAATCATTCAAGATATTTCCCATGGTCTCAAAATAGCTCTGGCATGGAATGACATCTCCATTTGGCTCTATAGCAATGTTATATTTTGCAGCAGAGCACTGTTTCAAACCTACACCCGCTACACAGGGGTCAAAAACACAGTAGTGTGTTGGCGTGTACCATATGAAATCCAATTTATGTTCCTCTGCTTTTTCTTTTATTCTCCTGACATATTTACCTATCTTCTCTTCTTCAATACCTGTTCCAACCGCGCATCCATTTCCTGAATAGATGAGGCTATTGTATGCAAACTTCTCAATTCCTATGTGCTTAAGAAATGCGATATGCTCTTCTATCTCATTACAATTATCCGTTGTGAGTGTTGTATTTGTAAGGACATAAAGAGGAGAATTGAGGCTGTTTTTTATCCCTTCCAGTGTTTCTTTCCATCCATCTGCTTTAACCATCTTGTTATGGGTCTTTTCTCTATGTGATTCAATTGTAATCTGAATATGGTCAAGTCCAGCACTTACAAGTTCACTTACCAGTTCTTGAGTGAGTAGTCTTCCATTGGTGATTACTCCTGTAACGAGTCCAATCTCCTCCGCATACGAAACGAGTTCTGGTAGGTCTTTCCTCAAGGTTGGTTCTCCTCCTGTAAATGTAATGTGTGGAATACCAATGTCCCAGAGTCTTCTTATTACATTTTTCCAATTCTCTTTTTCCATTTCCGGAAAAGGTTTTTGCCTTCCTACATAACAGTGTTCACAGTTATTATTACATCGGTATGTTAGAACAATATCCGACCTGTAAGGTACAGAGATGGGTTTTGTGAATGCATCAATTCTATCCATTCCAAGGAAGAGTTCCGGTACAATTCTATCAGATGTCGCAATTTCGAAAATCGTATTTTTTAGTTTCATATAATCATATTCTGCTTTCCTTCTCTTAACCCTGTATTTTGAACAGATTTCTTCTACAACCTCTCTATCTTCCCATTCATCTATAATATACTTTGCAAACTCTGTTGCCATTCTATTCAAATGTAATATCCTTGATGCGTTTATTACAAGTAATCCTCTTCCATCCTCGTCCACCCTGAGATGTATCCGATAACCCTGATATCTCCCACTCTTACCTCTCTTGTGATACAATCCCTTCCGAATCGGTTTTGCTGCTTTCTTAAAAAATCCCATAGCCTATTTTATTCGGTTTATTCTCTGTGTCATTACGAGCTCCAAAGTCCCTTCTATTAAATCCCCCTCAATCCCCCTTTTTCAAAGGGGGAAACAGGGGGATTTTGGCTACCTTCCTCCTCCAGCACAGGCACAGGCACAGCCAGCACAGGCGCAAGCGCAGGCACAACCACCACCACTTGATGACCAGCCTCCTGAACGTGAACTAACCGGGACGGGATTTGTAATCTTTGTAACAGCACTCTGAAAACCTGTTATGTTACTTACTATTCTATTGGAAAAACTTTCTATCCCGGTTACTATAGAGTTTGCAAAATGGGAACCTGGAAGTTGTGGCATTGATAGACCTGGTACTTTAATACCAGGGGTGGGAGAGATGGCAGCGGTCGGTCTTGCAAATCCGGGATGATAATATCCCCACCAGAGAGGTGCTATTATGGTGGTATCTCTGAACGAGGTATTCATTTTTTCTTCATAATCCTTATCCATCAAGAGCCATTCAAGGTTTTTATCAAATGCCTTGGATAATAACTCTGGGGTATTTGCTTCCTTCATTTCTGTCCAGGCTCTGTTAAGGATTCCTCTATAATATTCCCTTGTTTTCTTTCTTGAGAACCCTTTTGTCTTCTTATTTACTGACTTTATTAAATTTATGAATGTTGTCCTCAAAATCCTCTGTTTGATTATACCATCTTTACCTATTGTTTTTAGGAAATCTTTCTCATAATCGTGGAGCTTTTGCTTTTTTTCTTTCTCTTCTACTATTTCGAGAAGAAGTGGTTCCTTTGTCTTCACCTTTATAACTCTCTTTTTGATTAATCCGAAGAGTATCAATGTTGCTACCTTATTGAGAGGGAGTTCTAAAAGGGTTGCTGACTCTACTGCGGTAAGTCCTCTTTTTATTCCCACACCTTCAATTGAAAGGGTTGGAGGAAGATATCCCATTTTTCTTTTCGAAGAACCGATAGCACCAATGACGGCAATAAAGATAAAAAAGCCAATGATAATACAGGGGCAAGAACTTCCTATAAGACCGAAGATGGCAGAAAAGAAAGAACCAATGACTTTCCCTAAAGAAAATTTCCTTGGGGGTTTTGTTACAATTGCTTCATCGGGAATATATTGTTTAGGAAAGGAAGCACCAAATATATACTGTTCGGATGGAGATGCATAGAGAATAGAAAACTTGTACCACACACGACCAGAAGAATCGACAGCTGCTTCCGTAAACTTAACTGCGTGGTATTTCGGTTCCTCAGGCTTTACACCAGGGGGAAAAATAAAGTAACAGACAAGGTCAGTTGTTCCATGGGTAAATTGGCTTCCAAACCAGGTGGGTGAAAAGATTACGGAAGCGTATGTTTCATCCTCTGTGTCCGGAAATATCATATACTTTGTGTTGATTGAGAACAGTAGTGTTCCTGTCTCTCCAGGAGAAATCTCATGTGTACCAAGATGGACCTCAACACCTGGATAAACATATTTAGAAGGTTGTATTTTATTCAGTTTAATACCATCTATATCTGCAAAGGCCGATTTTAGATCATACCACTCATTTGGCATTCCTATATCAACAGTATCTATGGAATGTGCGTATTCATCACAAGTAAATTGAATCTCATAACTTATTGTGCAGGTTCCATCACTATTGATATAGAGTGCTGAATAGTTTTTATCTACTGTAAAACTATAATCCTGACAGAAGATGCTTGCTGCGGTGAAGAAAAGAAGGAAAAGGAGTAGCATTAGTCTTTTTACCATTTGGGGGCCTCCTCTATTTCATAAACAGAACCACAATATTGGCAGGAAACAATAATTGCTCCTTCCTTTAGTGTTATACTATTCTTATCAATATGAGCACCACATTTCTGACATTTCAATGTCTCCATTTTAACATCTCCTGAAAGGTCAATTTTCTGGGTAATCTCTATCTTTTGTTCCTTTGGATGGAGCCTTCTGTAAATGAAAACGGTAATACCAATTGTTATAGCTATAAAGACAAGACCGATGATAATAAGAATGATTCCAGTTGAAAGTCGTGCACCACTATCAACACCGGGGGCACCTGCAGACCAGATAAACAATACACCGAAAAAGAGAAAGCTAAGTGAGAAAAACCCACCGAGAAAAAGAATTGCTAATTGGATACAACCAAGCCCCTTTTTTTCTTTATTATTCGTCATTTTCCTTTCCTCATTTTAACACAAAGTCATTGAGTAATTAAGTAATTAGGTTATTCCAGAGCTTCCACTATCTGGCGTCTCTTCACTATAATTTATTTCCCATCCGCTATTTTGCTTTTTACTTTACACTTGTAATTTCTTCCTTCTCCTTACTCCCTACTCCCCTCTTTTACCCTGCTAATTTATGGCTTTTATGAAGTTCCTTATGGGAAGGTTTTCCTATACTCTTTTTTTTACTGAAGATCGAGAATATGAAACTAAAAATTGGGAGTGTTATGACAAATGAGAAGAAAATATTCTTTATAACATCTCTCCTATTCAATTTCTTTATTTTTTTCAACATTTTCTCCTTATTTTTTATTCTTTACTACCTGCTACTTACGCTTTACGCTTTTCTTCCCCTGCTCGTAGGCTAAAGCCTGCGACTACTTTCCCTCCCTACTCCTTACTGTTTACTCTATACTATCATTTCTTTAGAGGTAACCGATGCTTCTGAGTATTGTTGCATTTTGCCTCCATTTTTTTCTTGTCTTCACGAAAAGTTCAAGGAAAACAGGTCTGTTAAGGAAGGGTTCGATATTTTTCCTTGCAGCTATTCCAAGATTCTTTATTGCTTCCCCCTTTTTACCTATTATGATTTTCTTTTGACTATCTCTTTCAACTAAAATTACTACCTTTATGTAATCCTTTTTCCTTTCATTGGCTTCACGAAACTCTTCTATATATACTGCTGTGCAGTATGGAATCTCTTCACCATACTGGAGAAATATCTGTTCTTTTATTATTTCAGCAACAAAAAATCTTTCTGGTTGTGAAGAGATTGTATCCTTTGGGAAAAGAGGAGGGCCTGGAGGAAGATATTCTTTTAAGGTTTTAAGGATGTCATCCGTATTTATACCTTTTAAAGCAGAGATTGGTATGATTTCCTTAAAGAGAAGCGATTCATTTGCCTCGTCTATTAAGGGTAAAAGTGAATTCTTGTTTACTAAGTCAATCTTATTTATTATGAGAAAAACAGGTTTTTTTATTTTTTTCATTGTTTCAAGTATATAGAAATCCAATTCTTTCTGCTTTATATCAATCATATAGAGGATAATCTCTGCTTCTCCTATTGTTTGCATTGCAATTCTCACCATGATTTTCTGGAGTTCATAGTTTGGTTCAAAGATTCCTGGGGTATCAAGAAAGATAATCTGGGAATTGGAATCGTTGTAAATTGCTATAACCTTTTTTCTTGTTGTTTGTGGTTTATGCGTAACAGCAGAGATTTTTGTTGCAAGAAGCGTATTAAGAAGTGTTGATTTACCCACATTGGGTTTTCCAATAATAGCTGCATATCCACATCTAAAACCATTATCCTTAGTATCCATTTTTTCTCTGGATGATAAGGCAAAACAAGTGGTTTGTCAACTGGATTTTTGGCGATCTATGAAAAAGCTATTCAAAGAACTCCCATATTTTAATCAAAGTAATATGGTCTTTAATCTGTGAAATCAGAGATTTCTAACTTTTTTAGAAATCTCAAAAAATTCCTGTTGACAAAGTTGTTAACTTGCGTTAAATCATACTTATGAGTTACTCGAGAAATTTCATCTTGTAATTTAATCTGTGTAGTCTTTTTTAGATGTAATCAGATGTATGAATAATGTATCAGGAGGAGAGATGAAGAAGATTTTTTCAAAGGTTGGCGAGAAGGAAGTAACGAGAGCTATCGTTGAAGAATTCGCAAAGCAGTTTCTTGATTATGTGGAGTCAGATTGTATTATTGTTGGTGGAGGTCCTTCTGGACTTATGGCAGGGAGTGTCATTTCTAAGAAGGGGAATAAGGTTTTAATTATTGAAAGAAATAACTATCTTGGCGGAGGGTTCTGGCTTGGTGGTTATCTTATGAATATGATAACAGTACGAGACCCTGCACAGAAGATGCTTGACAAAATTGGCGTTCCATACAGAGAATCGTCAAAGTCCTTATATGTTGCTGATGGACCCCATGCCTGTTCAAAACTTATTGCTTATGCCTGTGATAGAGGTGTGAAATTTGCAAATATGACCATGGTTAATGATGTAGTTTTAAGAGAAAAAAACAGGGTATGTGGTGTTGTTATAAACTGGACACCCGTTGAGGAACTTCCCAGAGGATTAGCCTGTGTTGACCCTGTTGCATTAGAGACAAAGATCGTAATAGATGCCACAGGTCATGATGCAACTGTTGTAAAGAAATTGGAAGAAAGAGGAATTATTAAATCAAAGGGAGAAGGTGCAATGTGGATAGAGCAATCAGAGGATTTGGTTGTCGAATATACATCAGAGGTGCATCCAGGGCTTATTGTCTGTGGTATGTCGGTCTCTGCAACCTTTGGTTTGCCAAGAATGGGACCAACATTTGGATCAATGCTTCTCTCGGGAGAAAAGGCAGGGAATCTTGTTCTTGAAAAGCTGAAGTAAATAAAAACTTATTTAAACGCAGGTTTACACCCAAAACAAATCCCTAATTACCCTTGTTTCTTTTATTTTGCTTCTTTAAGAGCTTCCTTTAAGCATTTCTGGATATATGGGACAGGTTTGGATTTGAATTCTGTATTTAGTTTTTCAAGCGCTTCAATTGCTTCGTTTGAAATTATGAAAGAATACTCGCAATGACGTTTGTTCCTTGAATATGAATTAAAAGGTGGTTCATATTTCAAAATGTGAAATTTGCTTTTTTTTGATTTCATCTTTAAGGCAATCTTTTATCTCGTTCTTTGCCGTGAAGTACAGAAATTGCCACCCTGTTTTGCTGAGTTCTTGCAAAATAAAAAGTTGGCTTTTTAATCTGTCAATATCTGATTTCACAAATGGGTCGTCCATTATAAAGAATCCCTTTTCGCCCTTCAGGATTTTTTCTCCGAGAGCGAGCCGAATAGAAAGATACAACTGGTCGTAGGCACCACTAGAGAGTTTTTCTGCGCTCAAGAGTTCACCGTTTTCTGATAAAACCTCCACTCTCCTATTCTCGGTATTATATCCAACGTGTTTATACATTCCTTCGGTTATCTTCATAAAATATGCTGAAACAGGGCTATTCTTTCCAAAGAGGCTGGTGACCTTTTCCGCTTCTTCTTTCTCTATCTCCTCAAAAATTTCCATAACATTCATGACGGTTTCCCTTTTCCGTTTGTTTTCATCTATAAAGGAATTAAGCATTTCTTTTATTGCATTCAGGTCAACAGTTGTTTTGCAATGCAAATAATCCTCTTCAGATGGAATTATATTACTCGTTCTTTTTTCAACTTCCTTTAATTCATCCATAAAGTTGCTCATTCTTTTTTTAATTTCTTTTTCCTCTTCGATGAGTGAGTTCTTTTTGTTCTTCAAACGAGAAACAGTTTTTTCATCATAATTTATGTCTGTAGCTTTGTCCTTATATACCTCATGT
>JABUBL010000561.1_pt1 | contig 11386 bp, 10 predicted proteins | sample 7240371 | NCBI WGS metagenome assembly JABUBL01 (sample SAMN07256343, study PRJNA390944) | subsurface metagenome | isolation source: Methane hydrate marine sediment | place: Pacific Ocean: Eastern North Pacific, ODP site 1244 | collected 2002
GTGCGGGTAGGACAGTTCCTGGGCCCGACCCGTTACAGAGTGCAGCGCCAAACCCAGGTTTTTCCGTTGATAGAGAACCGCATAGTAATTGGAATCCAAGGCGTGGACGGTCCCGAAGCGGCTGAGCAATTTCTGGAAACGGCCGTACCCCACCGGCACATCCAGGATAGACCCGCCCAGGTTGTATCGGGTAAAAATGCCCGTCACCAGCCGCTCTTCACGGCGGCTCAGCCAGCGTTGATCCCAGTGGCGGTAACGCTCCCGGGCGTACCGGTCCACCTGTTCCAGGTTTTTCCAGATCATATCAGCGTTAGTTATCGGATGGCACGCCGTTGTGCCCGGGGACGGTCCAGGATCTCCTTAAATATCACAACCTGCTGGAGCGGTGTCAACCGGTCCAGGGTTGTCTCCGCCAGCAGGGGATAACGGCGGCGGGGAGCAGGGATATATTCCCTGGCACGTGCCGGAGGAGGTTCCACAGGCAGTGGTGTGGGCGGCTCTTCAACGAGCTCCGGCATGGTGGTGATTTCCAGCTCCTCTGTCAGGGGGGCTTCTTCCTCCTCCGGACGGAGTACTGCCGGAACCAGCTCCTCGGCAACGCCCAGCTTGCGGAAGAGATCCTCCAGGGGTGAAACCGGTCTGGTGGGCGGAGCCGGGGGGCCTGTCCGGTCCGGGTACTCCTGAGGTCCAGGAGCCGTAGTCGACGGTTCCGCTTCCAGTACGTCAGCTTCAACCTCGATCTCGGCGGGGCGCTCCTGTCCTGGCAAGAACGCCGGCTCAATCTCCGGTTGTGGTCTCCCGAAAGGAGCCGCTGGCTGGTCCGGTTGTGCGGACCGGGCCCGCATCGCCCTCCGCCGCCGGGCCTTGCCCCCCAGGAAAGTGGTCAGCAGCCACCAGACGACGATGATCCAGAACAGGGGGCTGTCAAAAATCGACGCCATTACTCACCTGGTTTGGGTGGTCCGGCCTTGGGACCGAGCCCTTCCTCGGGTACTTCTCCGGCGCCCTTTCCCGGTGCGGCAATGGAGTGGCGCATGCCAGTGTCGGCCTGGATATTCTGCATCTGGTAGTAATCCATGACGCCCAGGTTACCCTCCCGGAAGGCCTGGGCCATGGCCTTGGGCACTTCCGCCTCGGCCTCCACCACCTTGGCCCGCATCTCCTGGACAGTGGCTACGAACTCCTGTTCGGCAGCCACCGCCATGGCGCGGCGAGTCTCCGCCCGGGCCTGGGCCACCTTCAGGTCCGCCGCGGCCTGCTCGGTCTGTAAGTCGGCCCCAATGTTCTTACCCACATCCACATCGGCTATGTCAATGGACAGGATGGCGTAGGCCGTCCCGGCGTCAAGACCCCGGCCAAGTACCATCCGGGAGATGGAATCGGGGTTTTCCAGTACCGACTTGTAGCCGTCAGAGGAACCGATGGCGCTGACGATCCCTTCGCCCACCCGGGCGATAATGGTTTCTTCCGTGGCGCCACCTACCAGCTGCTCGATATTGGTGCGCACGGTTACCCGCGACCGAACCATGAGCTGAATCCCGTCCTTGGCCACCGCGCTGATCTTGCCAGTTTTAGGGGCGTCAATGACCTTGGGATATACGCTGGTCTGCACCGCCTCCTGCACGTCCCGGCCCGCCAGATCGATGGCGGTGGCGACGGCAAAGGAAAGGTCAATGTTGGCCTTGTCGGCGGCGATCATGGCATAGACCACTTTGGAGAGCGAACCGCCGGCCAGGAAGTGGGTCTCCAGGTCCTGGGACTTGATCGACAACAGCCCGGCCCGGTGCAGGTTGATAACCCCGTTCACCACCTGCCGGGGCGGGATCTTCCTGATGCGCATAATTATAAGACTGATAAGCGAAATCTCCCGCCAGTGGATGGATACCTTGGCCTGGAGCCACAATCCCACCGGCACCAGGTAGATAAGCAGGATAAAAAAGAGGACCAGGATGATGGGAAGGATGACGGTGAGCGGGGTGTTCATAGGTCTATTACTCCTTATTAGTCTGTGATACGAGGCGCACGAAGGCGGTATTGCCCTCTACCCTGATGATTTCTACCGAGGAGCCTTTGGGTATATGCTCGCCGCGGGTGGTGACATTCACGTGGCGGCCGGCGAAATCGGCTTTGCCGGTGGGCACGCACTCGGTGAGTGCCTTGCCGACGTGGCCTACCAGGGACTCGACTCCCATAGCCACGCTGTACTCTTCAGCCATGAAAGGTACGTGTTTCTTGAAGAACTTACTAGTAACAAAGACCCGCAGGAGGAGAATGGTACCGATGACGCCGCCCAGTATGCCGATGTTCAGGCCCATGAAAGCCCGCTCCATCTGATCGGGGGTGGGATAGTCCCCTATCAGCATCTTGTACATGCCCCAGAGCATGAGCGCGATGCCGCCGATCCCGGCCAGCCCGAAGCCTGGTATGGCTACCACCTCCAGGATCAGCAGGGTGAGGCCCACCAGGAAGATGAGCACCTCGGTGAAATTGGCCAGCTGGGCGATAAAGCTGGTGCTGAAGAAGAGCAGCAGGGCAATGGTGCCGATAATCCCGCCGACACCGAAACCGGGCGTCCTGAGCTCGAACAGCAGGCCCAGAAAGCCGATGGTCATGAGCAGACTGCTCACGATGGGATCGGTGAGAAAGCGCACGACGTATTCCGACCAGTTGGGGGCGAACGAGACCACTTCGGCATCTTCCAGCCCGAGGGCCGTCAGAACTTCCTGGAAAGTATCGCGCATATCATCGGCCATCCCCAGCCGCAGGGCTTTCTCGGTGGTGAGGGTGATGAGTTTGCCGGCCTTACTCCCCTCGATCTCCTCCAGGCGTAACGTGTCGCCCTCTACGATGATATAGGGTACCTCCAGCTCCTCGTCCACCATAGCTTCAGCGATGCGGGTAGGGCGGCCCCGGGCTTCGGCGGTGGCGGACATCTCTTCCCGCATATAGGAGATGACTTTCTCACTGGCTTTTTTACCTTCCAGGTCCACGGCGGTGGCGGCGCCGATGGTGGCCCCTTTGGACATGATAATTTTTTCGCAGGAAAGGGAGATGAGGGCCCCGGCGGAGATGGCCCGGCGGTTGATAAAGGCCACCGTAGGGACCGGCGACGACATGATGGCGTCCTTGATGCGGGTAGCGCCGTCAAGCCGGCCGCCGAAGGTATCAATATCGAAGATGATGGCATCGGGGTGTTCCCGGCCAGCCTGCTTGACGACCCGCTCAACGAAAGGCGGTAAGCCCAGGTCGATGGTGCCCTGGATAGGAACCCGATAGACTAATCCAGCGGGAGAAGCCTGCCCTGAGCCTGTCGAAGAGGCAACCGAAACGGCCGCAAAAGTACAAAGGAGTAAAACCGTTCTCATCCTGGAACGATATTATATGTCTTCCCCGCCAAAGTCAATGTGTTTCCGTTAGAAAAACGTTTCTGATGAATCGTTCTGTATCGGTAACTTACTGCACCGAATATTGATCCCATTAAAATAAAGCCGTCAGCATTTGGTTAATCAACTGCTTGTAATCACAACTTGGATTTTAAACCGCCTGCCGCGTGCCTGGGCGCTCGCCCTGGGGCGCCTGCTGGGCGTTCTGGTTTATCTGACTCTGCCATACCGTAAAGACGTGGCCCGGGAAAACCTGACACGGGCTTTCCCACAACTGTCAATCCGGCAGCGGCGGGCGCTCCTGAAGCGTACCTACCGGCACTTCGGGATGGTGCTTATGGACTTTATACGCATACCCGCCCTTTCCGCCAATTCTCTGGATTCTATTGTTGATTTCGACGAATCCCATGTCCGGGAAGCTCGGGAGCAGGGCAGCGGGGCTGTGGTCATGTCCGGGCACCTGGGTAACTGGGAGCAGGGCATCCTGTCTATAGGTCGGCGGGGCTATCCCCTGACGACGGTGGTGGTTCGACAGCGGGGACCCGGCGGGTCCTTCCTGGAGACGGTTCGGAATGCTACCGGCTCCCGGACTATATCCAAAAAGACCCCTACACACACTATGCTTCGCCTGCTCAAGGAGGGGAACTTTCTCGGCATGGCGGGTGACCAAGATGCCCGGAAGAAGGGCGTGTGGGTCACCTTTTTCGGCCGCCCTTCATCAAGGGCAAGAGGTCCCGCCGTCTTTGCCCTACGCACCGGCGCGCCCATGCTCTTTTGTTGGTGCCGCCTCCAGAAGGACAGGCGGTACCAGCTGGACTCTGTCCCCATCAATACCGAAAATTTACCCCGGAAACGGGACCAGGCAATCCAATCCCTCACACAGCGCTATACCGACGCCCTGGAGGAGGCCATCCGCCGGCACCCGGAGCAATATTTCTGGTTCCACCGCATGTGGAAAACAGAGCCGCCACGCTCGTGAAACGGGTCGCTGCCACTGATCCCGTTGCTCCGGTCATGTTCTGGCAGACCATCCGGGCCGGGGGCCTGGTGGCCTATCCCACTGATACGCTCTATGGTCTGGGCGCGGATGCCGAGAACCATATAGCCGCCGAGTACCTCGCAGAGGTCAAGGGACGGGAAGGGCCATTCAGCGTGATGGTAGGCCACCTGGAGCGGCTGGAAGAATATGGGTTGGTTTCAACGGAGATTGCTGACAAATTAGCCGGTATGCTTCCCGGACCGTATACGATCCTCCTGCCACCGCGTTGCCCGGAAAAGCTCTCGTCGCCGATAATGGGCCTTAAGGGGAAGGTAGGCTTCCGCGTCCCCCGACACCCGTTCATCCAGGCAGCCTTCCGAAAGGCACGGGGACTGGTGATCACTACCAGTGTGAACCGGGCCGGACAGCCGCCGCTCCAGGACCCGGAAGCCATTCAGGATCAATTCAAAGAGCAAATCGACCTGCTGGTGGATGGCGGGGTACTGCCCCCTTCCAGGGGCAGCACCGTAGTGGACCCGACTACCATCCCCTGGCAGGTCATCCGACAGGGTGACGGGAAGCTTTAGTGAACCATGGCTGTCCTGGGTCGCCTTTTAAAGTATCTCCGCCGCTACTGGTACCTGATTGTTCTAACGACCATTTTGTCGGTGGTGTTTGTCATCCTCAATTCCTTCTCCCTCTGGATGATCGCTTCCCTCATCAATACGATCCTGGTAAGCCCGGAAAATATCCCCACCGAGCCGGTCGACCTGGTGGCCGGCGCCAGCTTCCTCGATTCTCTTAAAACCTGGACCGCCAACCTGATCCAGCAGTCCACACCTTTGAGGACCCTCGCCCGCCTGTGCTGGCTGTTGCTGGGCGTATTCCTGGCAAAGAATGTATTTTTTTATTTGAAAAATATGTCTGCGGGGGTAATGGGAAGTCGCCTCATCCGGGACCTCCGGAATAACCTGTTTGGTCATATACAAACCCTGTCCCTATCATATTTTGAGCGGCAGAAAACCGCAGAGATCTCTTCTATTGTCCTGAATGACGTGGCGGCTGTGCGGCGCGCTTTTACGGTTGGCCTTCAGAAGCTGGTGGTGGAACCGGTCAACTTAGCCGTTTTCGCCACCATGCTGTTTATCATCAGCTGGGAGCTTTCCCTCCTGGCCATTCCCATGATTCCCCTGGCAGGGTTTATCACTACCCGTCTTGGCCGCAGTCTCCGACGGCGGTCAAGACGTTCCACCAGGCAGATAGCCGGGGTGATGAACGTGCTGCAGGAGTCCCTGCGTGGAATGCGGATCGTAAAAGCTTTTGTTATGGAACAGAGTGAAATCCGGCGGTTCAAGAGCGAGAACCGGCGCTACTATCAGCTGGTGTTCCGGCGTCTCCGGCTGAGAAACCTCAGCACACCGGTCAATGAAACAATCGGTGTTTTCTTTGGAATAGTGCTGCTGTGGGTGGGCGGTCAGCAGGTCCTGTTGGGAAGAGGGGTAGGACCAGAAGAGTTCATGAGCTATATCATCTTTCTCTTCGCCATGCTGCAACCCCTGCGCAACTTGAGCAACGTGCACGCCGACATCCAGATTGGCCTGGCCTCGGCCGAGCGGATTTTTGGCCTGCTTGACGTACCCCCGCTCATCACCGAAAAATCCGGTGCTGTGGAGCTTCCCGGATTCAGCGACGCCATTCGACTGGAGGACGTTACCTTCACCTACGAAGGCAGCGGGAAACCGGCCCTCTACGATATCAACAGCGAGATCAGAAAGGGAGAGGTGGTGGCGCTGGTGGGGATGAGTGGCGCGGGGAAATCAACCTTCGTGGACCTTATTCCCCGGTTCTATGATACCACCCAGGGACGGGTTACTATTGACGGCCATGATGTTCGGGATGTAACGCTCAGTTCGCTGAGAAGTCTGATCGGGATTGTTACTCAGGAGACGCTGCTGTTCAATACCACCGTGCGGGATAATATTCTCTATGGAAACCCGCTAGCCTCAGAAGATCAAATAGTTGCAGCAGCAGAAGCAGCCCATGCCCTGGATTTTATCGTAGAGTTGCCCCAGGGACTGGATACTATCATCGGTGAACAGGGGGGACAGCTTTCCGGTGGGCAGCGCCAGCGGCTGGCCATTGCCCGGGCCTTGCTGAAAAATCCTCCTATCCTAATACTGGATGAAGCCACTTCCGCGCTGGATTCCGAATCGGAACAACAGGTACAGCGGGCGATTGAAGAATTGGTCCATGACCGTACCGTTATTGTAATCGCTCACCGCCTCTCCACTATCCAGAACGCGGATCGGATCCTCGTTCTCGACGGTGGCCGCCTTATTGAATCTGGCTCACACGTGGAGCTGCTGGTCAAAAACGGACAGTACCGGCGGCTACACGATATGCAATTCGTTAAAACAACTACAATCTAGGTATTCATCTCAAAGTATTACACCATGTCACGTTCCTATAAAGTTGTCTTCGATGTCTATCACCTGTATCATCTGCCACAGTTTGAGCCGGTCATAGACCTGCTCCGAGATGATCCCCGGTTTGATGTCTTCCTGACGACGTCATCCGATATTCATCCAAAGGAACAGCGGCAGACACGGGAGGTACTGCAAAGCAAACAATTGCCCCTCATTCTGGCAGAAGACGAGGAGGATCGTGCCCGTCGGATTAAAGCGTTGGCTCCTGACGTGTTCATTTGCGGGTGGTCGCGTTATCCCATTGAGGAGTTTATTCCCGGTCATACCTTAGCTGCGATGATATTCCATGGCATTGGAATCAAGCCCTGCTACTGGGACGACAATCATCCACGGCTGAACCTGCGTTTTGTCGAGGGACCTTTCCGTCAGCGTCAACTAAAGGAAAAGGGGATAGTCACCGATCTGGCCCTGGTCGGATTCGCCAAACTCGATCCTATCTTTAATGGCAAGGGGTTCAATCACGATGTCCTCATCCGGTCACTCGAGCTAGACCCCCGAAAAAAGACCATCCTTTATGCTCCCACTTTCTACCCCAGTTCAATTCAGCGCTTCGGTGAAAACCTGTCCGGTGATACTGCCGATTATAACCTCCTGATTAAACTCCATACGTGGGTTTATCATCTGAGTCCGAAACACTTTAAGGGCGCAAATCACGTCAGGCAACGGAATCTGGCTGAGAAAATGGCACGGAAATATCCCCATGTGCGTGTCATCGGACCTGAGTATTATAATATTGCCCCGTTTCTTCAGCTAGCCGATGTGCTCTTGACGGAAGCATCCTCCACCATTTATGAAATGATAGCCCTGGATAAACCGGTTATCATCTCCAGATTTTATCGCCTCAAATTGTCCCACAGGCTTTTCCGCTATCGCCTTTATCAACGGCGGCTTAATGCTGAAATGGTGACCGAGGCGCAGAAGGTGTGCTACCAGCTAGACCGACCCGATAATCTGAGGTCACTCTTGGAGCAGGCTTTAGATGGGGAAGACCATTTCAGAGACAAACGTGACATTGTGAAGGCAGACATGCTCTATAAGCTGGATGGGCAGGTCAGCCAGCGCATCAGGGATGAACTGTTGTCCCGGCTGACGTCCGGCGGCTGACCTTCGGCTAGACCGGCACATGTTTTAGGAAATCAAGGCATCGTGATGTTGAATGGCCGTCATTGAAATAGAAACAGCTTTGCAACAGCCGCTCCAGATCGTTCCGGTAAGGTTGCTCTACCAGGTTCCGGCGAATCAGGCGCAGGATATCTTCCTTGCCGGTGTAATGGTCCACCACGTGCGGCACGCTCATGCCTTCATCACTGGTGGTCACTTCATCACTGTCGGTCGCGGAAATAATGATCGGACGCCGGGTGATGAGGTATTCATACAGCATGGAAGAGGTGTCACTTATCAGCAGATCGGCGATCACCAGATTGTCGATATAGTGGTGGTGCATGGGTTTACCGGAATTTGCGAACATCACGTGCTTCCGATATTTCCTGGGGATCCGCCGAGCCAGCCGGGGCGCCAGATGCCTTTCGGCGTAATGGGGCCGAATGATTAGGTTGTATTCCCGCGGGATGGTCTGCACAAAATGGTCAAAGTTCTGCAACAGCGTCCCGCCACCGTACGCCCAGGTGGGTGCATAGAGTATGGTTGGGCGTGAGACATCGGTAAGACCGAAACGGGCACGCAAGCGATCCAGATCATATTCGCCGTTGACAACTCGATCAAACATCCAGTTGCCAACCCGGACAAGGCGGGGTGAATCCAGATCAATGCCCGCGGCTGCTGTCAGTCTCTTCTCATTTTTCGGCCCGGCAAGCAAGTAATAATCGAACTGGTTGACAACTTCTTGCGACGCTCGGGGAATTTTGTCAGAGGTGCCATGATACATCAGGACGGTACGCAGCCCATCTTGCCGATGGCCGCCCAGTTCATACAGACTGTTGGCGATCAGCACGCCCGAAAGCCGGGGCAGGTTCAGACGGTCGACCAACCGGACGCGGGGGAGACTTAACCAACGGCCGCCGACTTTGGTGTGAAAGCGGAAATCCCGGTATACCTTCCAACGCACGGCAGGCCGCCATACAAGGAATGTCCCTCCCAGCTCCCGATAGATGGGTTCGGAATAGATAAACTGATAGAGGACGTGCGAGATATAGTGATAGTTCATCTTTTTCTAGCGCTTCTATTGAGCTGTGAGTGGTCGATAAACTTAACCTGTTGCATGCAATGATATCCAATTTTCTGACCGGTAGCACCCATGGCGCAAAGCCGAAATCATAGGCAACCCATGATCTCGGTCCTTTTTGAAAGCCACCAGCTCTATTATCTGCCCCATTTCCTGCCAATCGTGGCGGAGCTGCGGCGGCGGAAGGGGTACCAACTGGCTGCCTCAATTCCGAAAACCATTGACAGCTTTGAGCAGAAATGGTTTGCCCGGGAACTAGCTGATCAAAAGATTGAATTCATCACCGGTGAATCCGAAGCAGCGCGCACCAGGCTCCTGCGGGGCAAGGGCTTCGATGTTATCATCGTCGGGAACGTGGGGCGTCTCCCTGACATCGCCGCCGACCATTCCCTGGTGGTGATGGTCTACCACGGCATTGGCCTGAAGCAGACCTACTACCGTGACACTTCTCCCCGGGTAGATCTGCGGGCGGTGGAGTGCTGGCCCCGACTTGAGGAGCTGGAACAGCAGGGTGTTACTAACGGGGTCCTCACCGGTTTTACCAAGCTCGACTTCCTGGCTCAAGATGACCAGCAAGCCCGAAACCGCCTCGTAGATAAATTGGGTCTTGACACCCGGGACAGGGTTGTCCTTTATGCTCCCACTTTCTATCCTACCTCCCTGGACCGCCTGCTGCCCTTCCTGCCCCGGCTGGCTGAGCAAGTCAATATTATTGTGAAACTGCATAACTTCAGCTGGTTCCAGAAACGCTACCGGTACCAAAGTCAGCTGGCGGCGGAAACAGCCCGGCAGCATCCACGTATCCATCTGGTTCCGCCGGAAGACTATGACATCCTGCCTTACTATTGCCCGGCTGACGCACTTATCTCGGACTTGTCATCTACCCTTTTTGAATTCCTTGCCCTGGACCGACCGATTATCAAGGCGGATACCGTTGCCCTTCGTCTCAAGCACCGGCTCTTTCCGTGGCGGATACGAAAACGGATCGACCACCAGCGGGAGGCCGGTATTGATTTTGCCTACCACCTTGACCGTCCAGACCAGTTGTCCCGGACCATGGACCGTGCCCTCCGCCACCCGGATGAAATGGCATTGGAACGTAAGGCGGGGGTTGAAAGATACCTTTATCGTATCGACGGGCAAGCCTCCAGCCGGCTGATAGACGCTGTGGAGGCGGCACTGAAAAGGAAAGGCCGGCTGTGAGAATCGGTATTTACGCTCCCAATTGGATCGGAGATGCGGTGCTCTCTCTTCCCTTTTTGAATCGATGCCGCCGCAGTTTCCCCGAAGCCCATATTACCGTTATCGCCAAAACGAGGGTGGCCGCAATATTTATGCACCACCCCAGTGCAGACAGCACAATCCCTTTTAGCGGTGCTCAGCTCAAAGGTTTTCTCCCCACCACACGCAGCGGCAGAAGCTTGAGGGCAGCCGGGTTTGACCGGTTCTACCTGCTCTCCGATTCGCTCCGATCCGCCTATCTGGCCTGGCTGGCCCGCAGCCGGGAACGGATCGGCTTCCGGGGACAATTCAGGGCACCCTTCCTGAGTCAGCCCGTTCCGGTGCCCGGGGGCCGCATACACCGGGCAGACCGGTTCCTGCGACTGCTGGGACACACCACCACCACCGCTGAAGAAACCGCCGCCCCTGGTATCACGCTCACTAAAAACGAAAGCTCCTGGGCTGTTAAGCAGCTGGCGCAACTGCATTTAACCGAACCGACGGCGGTGTTTCTTTCCAGTGTGGCCGAGTCCCGGCGCGTACCGCTGGCGAAATGGACCGCGATCCTGAAACCGCACTTTGACGACCGCCAGGAGATTATTTTCATCGGTAGCCGGCAGGACCGTCCTGATAGTGAGGCTCTGGTGAAGCAGCTCGGCTGTCCCGGTGTGGTTACCGTCTGCGGACAAACAACCCTGCGGCAGGCCATGGCTCTTATTTCCAGGTGCCGAGGGGCTCTGGCCACCGATTCCGGGCTGGGACATATTGCCGCCAACCTGGGGGTCAGAACCATCTCCATCTTCGGCGCCGGGGATCCCGAAATAACCCGCCCGTTAGGGCCCCGGGCCGCTGTCGTCTCCGAAGCAGTGCACTGCAGCCCCTGCCATAAAAATGCCTGCCATAACCGGGATGAACCGCTGCTTTGCCTTAACGCTGTCCCGGCCAAAGCCGTCTGGAAATCCTATCATGCCCTGTGAATATGTCATCAAGGCAACGAGCGGCCCTGCTCCCACCCGGGAGAGGCGATGAGCTATCGTCTATTGTTGGCAATTCTCTTTTGTTTCACCGCCACTTGGGGTCAGGACCACCCTTTCAAGGCCGGTGAGACACTCATCTACACTACCGGGTTTTTGCT
>JABUBL010000562.1_pt1 | contig 11381 bp, 26 predicted proteins | sample 7240371 | NCBI WGS metagenome assembly JABUBL01 (sample SAMN07256343, study PRJNA390944) | subsurface metagenome | isolation source: Methane hydrate marine sediment | place: Pacific Ocean: Eastern North Pacific, ODP site 1244 | collected 2002
TACGAGAGCAATCTGAAAATGATTATGAGGACTATACAGGGAAGAGGCTTAAAAGTGGCGGAAAGTATGATTAAGGAAGAAGTATATCAAAACAATAGAAGGAAAAGAAGGAATAAGGAACATAAAATAAGGAAGAGAAAGAGAGAAAGCTAGAGGATCTTTGAATGCCCTACATAAATGACGAAAAAGCAGCCGAAATAAGGAACGCCCTGGCTATCATTTTGCGAGCCTCGTTTAAGACCAAAGAGGACAATAGACTTTTGATAGTTAGGCAGGTGGGAAAGATCGGTGGACTGCTGCCTCAGAAAAAATATTGAGAAGGCGAGGAGAAGAGAAGATGATCTGTCCGGAGTGCAAGAGCGAGATCCCAGATAATGCCATGAAATGTTCACATTGTGGGTCTAAGGTAGGGTGGATGGCATTTTCAAGCGGTTGCGGTTGTCTGCTGGTGATTTTGGGGATTCTAGGGTTTATTTTTCTGCTACTTGTTTTTAGCAGGGGATAAGAAAGGAGAAGAGCGCGTGGAAGGCGTAGTTAAGTGGTTCAGTATCAAGAAAGGCTTTGGCTTTATCGAGTCCCAGGGGAAGGACTACTTTGTTCACAGGTCGGACATTGAGGCAAAATCGAAGCTAAAAAGAGGAGATATAGTTTTCTTCAAGGTCGAGAAAGTCCCGAAAGACTTCAAAGCCATAAGCGTCAGGAAAATATCTGAAAGGTCGAAAAAATGAAGATGAGTATTGACCCTCTCACAGGTAGGAAAGTAGATAATAAACGCAGACTCGTTTTTGATGAGCGAACGATGAGCCATGTTTCCCTGGTAAAAGGAGAAAGACTTATCCGGGACCCTCTTAACCCCAGAAAGCTCTCAATAGGTCAAAAACTCTTATTTAACCCTTTACAGGGAAGATATATCGTTGCGGGCCGTAAGCTCCGGTTCGATCCCCTCGAGGGAAAATATATCACCCTGCAGAAAGGAGAAAAGTTACGTTTTGATCCCCTGGCCTGTAAATTTGTAGTAGCCAGAAAAAAAAGGCTCTTTGAAAAATAAGGAGAATACTATGCAAGGTACAGTGAAGTGGTTTAGTAGAAACAGGGGCTATGGGTTTATCAAGTCTGGCAAAAAGGATTATTTTGTGCACAGATGGGACATTGAGGCAAACTCAGAGCTAGAGAGTGGAGATAAGGTTTCGTTTGAGACCGAGGAAGCCCCGAAAGGCGTTAAGGCCATTAAAGTCAGGAAAATCGCGGGCCAGATTCAAAATAACGCTCATAGAGGGGCAAATAGGCCACTTGCTCAGTCAAGATGAGCTTTCATACATACGAACCAATCACACTTTGAGGACTCTTGAGCTTTGAATTTCTCCAGAGGAATTTTAGGATCCGGGAGGAGGTGAGAAGGAATGAGAAAAACAGCTTTGGTTTTGGTGGCGGTTTCGGTAATGCTGTCAATTTCCCTACTTGCTGGTTGTGTTTTACAAAAAAAAGCAATTCTGCAAGTTACTGTCTCTCCTTCGATTATATATTTGGGAGAAGTAACAGTAGTAACGACAACGCTAAAAGAGCTCAATGGAGTTGGGATCGACCTGAATTATGTTGGTTTGTACGTCAATGGTGAGGCTATCCAGATTTTGACAGGGCAAGACGCTAGGGATTCCTACGTGCGATCCTTTGGCAGTTGTCGCCTTTTCCCCAGAGAGGAGCTCCAAAATAGATCTAGTTACGGTCCAGGAACACCTGGAACAGGGGATATTGAAATGGTTTTTGTTACAGGAGGCAGAGACGATAACGGTAATACTGTGAGAACTACAGCAACACTGTTTATTAGAGATAAAAGGGGGTAAGAAAAGATGAAGAAAAAAGGTAGCTTGGTAGTCGGAGTAGGGTTTCTATTTATTTTAATAATTGGTCTTGTAATAGCATTGTGGCCGTCAGGGAGCGGGCAACTTAGCATTGGACCAGACGATATTTATGTGAAGTGGTGGGATGATAACACGTTGTGGGCCAAGTGCGACGCTAAGAATGAGAGCGACAAAGATTGGCAGGATTGGGTTATGCTTTATGTGGAGAACTTGGATGGCAAAACTTTATACGACTGCACGAAGGAAAGCTGGCTGTCTATGAAAATTAAGAAGGGTGAGAAGACTTGGGTGGGAGCAAAAATTCCCTTTGAGGAGATAAAAGGTCAATATAGTGATGATACGATAGTTGTCAGATTTAATTGGGGATCCCAGAAGGTAGAGAAAGAATTTAAGCTCTAAGGCATTAAGGTAATGAAGGTAAGAAAAAGACGCTCATAGAGGCTCATATAGGCGTTTTGATAAGGTGGGCTGACCTATATGACCTATGAAAAATAAGAGCTGCTCTTATCAAAAGAATTTTATCAAGCCAGTTGCGGGATTAAGAGAGATTTGACTATCTCCTTGACGGAAAAAATAAATAAAGTATAATTAGTATGTCAATTCAGGAGAACAAGGCTGAAGGTAAAATTGCGCTGAAGTTTTCTTTAGGTAACACCTGAGAGAAGCTGGAAGCGAATGTTTAGGCCGTCAGATTGTAATTGACGGTTTAAGTGTTCGCTTTTTTTATTGGATTGCTGAAGGGCAAGGAGGTTACGGAGTGCCTTACACACCGAAAAAAGCATTTCTGAGCCAGGATCCTACGAGGCGGCAGAACCAGTTGGCTAACCTCAAGCAAAATTGGGGGAAGAGCAGGCCGCGAAGGATGAAGGGAGATCTGCCGAAGTGGGATATCGAAGCCTACGCAGGAGATATAGTCAAATTCTCAGAACAGTTTGTGATCCCCGAAACGCAGGCTCCGATAGTCTTAGAGAAGTGGGAAATAGATAACTTTTTCAAGCCGGTATTCTATCAGGGGGAAAAGCCCAGTTTGGTTTTGCTGTCGCTTTGCAAGAAAAATGGAAAAAGTTGCCTGGCTGCCCTTTGCGTATTATTTACATTCTTCTGTGGCGAGCCACTAAACGAGATTTTCATTTGCGCTCACGACTACGACCAGGGCAATCTTATCATATTTAACAAGGTCAAGATGGCGCTACAGTTCAATCCTACTATGATGGTTCAATGTCGCATTAGAGAGGATTATGTAGAGCATATTAAGACTGGAACTGTGATCAGGGTTCTACCTAATGATTGGCGTTCGAGTGCCGGTCTGAACCCGGGGATGATAGTTATAGACGAATTATTTGCCTTCGACCTAGAGGCAGCAGAAAGATTTTATAACGAGCTGCAGTTAGGACCTACTAGGACAGATCCTCTGACCCTGGTAACCAGCACAGCAGGATATAGTGAGGAAGGGTTATTATGGGAATTGTGGCAGAAGGGTCTGAAGAATATAAGGGGTGAACCTGGGTATAATTCGGATTATTACTCGTTTATCAGTCACGATAATTTGGCCTCCTGGGTGACGGATAAGTGGTTATCGAAGCAGAAAAAGAAGATGAGAGCGTCATTATATAAGCGTCTGCACTGTAATCAATGGACATCAGGAGAGGAAGCGTTTATTAGCGATGATGCCTGGAACGCCTGCGTTGATAGGAAACACCGGCCTATGCTGCCGAATAAGGAAATCAGCATTATTGTCGGCGTGGACGCCTCATATAAAAAGGACTCAACGGCCTGCGTGGCCGTTACCAGAAGAGAGGACAAGATTGTCTTGGTGGCTCACAGGAGTTGGCAGCCGATGGAAAAAGAGCTTTTTGACCTCGAGACGACGATAGAGGCTTATATTAAGCAACTGGCCGAGGACTATACAGTCAAAGAGGTTCGGTACGACCCTTTCCAATTTCACAGATCGGCTACGACCCTGCAGAAAGATGGGGTCGAAATGGTTGAATTTCCTCAAACTCAGAATAGGCTTACTTCTATGAGCCAGAATCTCTTTGATTTGATCTCAGGGGGGAATCTAGTTTTATACGAAGATAAAACGATGAGGTTGGCAGCGCAAAGGAGCGTGGCTGTAGAGAGCAGTCGCGGTTGGAGGATCGTCAAAAAAAAGGCCAGCCACAAGATAGATTTAATTGTGGCCATGGCTATGGCAGTATTAGGCGCTACCGAGCAAAAGCCGAAGAGAAAAGGCAGGGTGTATATTCTAGGGGAGGATTAAAATGGCTGACCATATAATTGAGAGCAATTTCTGCAAGGAGGTTGTGGACAGGGCAAAGCGAAGGATCTGGGGAATGGTCACACGATTCAGTCTTAAATCCCAGGACGCAGATATAAAGGAAATTGACGAGGACGGGTCCGACTCTGATGATCTTAGCTGCTGAAATAATCTTAAAAAAAGAGGCGATGAAGTATGGGAGAAATTCAGGAAATCATCAAAGAGATATGGGAGAAGATCGAGGTCCTGAAAAAGAGAAGCGAAATCCAGCAACGTCTTAAGGAGATAAAGGAAAGGATTGAAAAGCTAGAGAACGAGCCGGGAAGGAGAAAAAGCCTGGACGGCTGCTATGAAATAGAGAAGGGAGAGGTCAAATGGCCCTCTTTCGAGGAATGGTTTTGAGAAATCTTAATTAGGAGGCGATCAGGAGTTATGGCCAGGAAGTTAAGAGATATGGAGATAGAGGAAATTTCATTAGTGGATAAAGCGGCCACAGGCCGTAGTTTTATGATTATCAAAGGTGTGGAGGTGATTAAATTGAAAGAAATAGCTGACTTGATAGAGGAATTTAGCGATGAGGTTTTTGACGAAACCTTTGGAAGAGAGGACTTTGAGAAAAAGGACATCCCCCAGAAAATCAAGGATGAGCTAAAAAAGGCCCTCGAAGCCATAAATAAATATCGTGAAGATCTTCCTTCTGATTTGAAATCCGGTATGGACCTTCTGCTGAAATTTGTGGCGGTATCTTACGGATTACTACCCGGGAAAGAAACCCCTGGGAAAAAGAAGGTCAAAAAGCAGGCGATTAAATACTGGCCCTCGTTTGACTTTAATGGGGAGGCAAAAGAAGCGGTGGAGAAGATCAACAAGGGACGCCAGGGCGGTCTTTTCCCTAATCTAACCGCTCAGCTCCTTGGGACTGAGGAAGAGGAGGATAACGATGAGGATTGAAGAGAAAATAGCTTTGGCCGAGAAAGAGCTCATTGAGCAAAGGACAAGATTTGAGGACCGCAAAAAAGAGTTGGATGGGCTGACAAAAGAGCGGGCCAGACTAGGGGCTTCGGCAATTCTGGATAGTGAGAAGGACGGCAAAAGAGGCGCTGAGATCGACAGCCAAAGAAACAAGCTCCGCTCTGAATTAGAAATCTATCCGGACATACTCAGGGAAGTGGAGGCAAAGATCGAGGGCCTCAAAAAAGAGAAAGAAGCGGGGATCCTCAAGAAAAATCTAATCGAGCAAAAGAAGGCAGCGGGGGAAGTCGAGAGACTGTCTGAAGAGCTAGGGACTTTATTGGAAAGAGCCAACAATGTCAATATGGAGCTCCAAAAACAGCGTTCACACTATTTGGGCCTGCATGAGCTGACCGGTCAGAATGTTATTACAAAGCCGACAACGATAGGGTCGCATGGCTCATTAAGGATATTAGCAGGTATAATAAACGCAGAACTCGTGGGAAATCCTAGACCAAACCCGAGATTTCCTCCACCCGGGCCGGCAATTTAATTGCTCTTATGAGATCAGGGAAGTCTCTTATCAGGTAATTAAATACCTGGATAGGTAGTTCCTTAGATTAGAATTTTCCGGGGGGGTTTTCTGTTGGAGGTTGGGGATCGCCATGCAAAAGGGTCCCCGGGTAATAGACTTTTGCCCTTTTGCTAAAAGCCCTAGGTTCTTTCATTGCCAAGCTTTTCGGGGCCTGTTCTCCCCGAAGAGCCACCTCTGCCCGGCTTGAGGCGTGGCTTTCTCTCAGGCCGGGCAAAATAGGAGGCGAAATTGAAGAAATTTGCGACAGTTTGGAATTTGAAGGGCAAGGAGCAGATAGCCAGGCTTCTGGGCAAGACCATTGAGGTAAGGGAAAAATCCTTCCTAAAAGACTTCAGCTGGACCCCGATCACGCTTTATAACGAGGCCACACAATTAAACAATGAAAGCAAGGGGCCCTTTCTGGCCAAATGGATGGCCACTCTTGACCAATTTCTGAAAGGGAAACCTGTGGATCGGATTGAGCCCAGTCAAATAAAGTTCACCATGGAGAGGATCGGGAAGAAATACCATTCTGTGATCGAGGCGAAAGTGGCCGGACTTCTTTGGTTTTGGCTCTGGAATGTGATTAAGGGTGATCTGATAGTGAGAATCTGCGAAGCCGAGGACTGCTCCCGGATCTTCACCCCCACAGCCAGGCTGGACCAGACCTTCTGCAGTAACCGGTGTCGTATGAGAATCACCATGCGCAGGATCAAGAAAAGGAAAGAGCTGAGGACCAGAAAAGCTGAAGGGAGTCGCCTCAGCTTGTCAAAGTCCTCATAACGCAAATAAGCTGTTTTAGGGGCTTGGATTGTTCTTTGATAAGTTTATACGTCCCTCGAGGGAATAATCAAAAATTGGTTGGATTCTGGCAGTAAGGGTGAGAAAAAAAGAAAGGCTGAGATCTCATTTTTGCCTTTTTGAGTGAATCCGGATTAGGCGGCTTGACAAAGTAAATAAATTTTGTATAATTTTCCTAAAAGAACCAAAAAGGAGGATAAGTCAATGGGTAAAGAGATTTTGAGTCCTAAACAAGCCGCTGATTATCTTAACATTACTACGATCACGCTTTATAAGCTCCTCAAAAGCGGTGAAGTGCCGGCAAAGAAATTTGGAAGGCAGTGGAGAATCAAGAGGGAAATCCTAGACGGATTCTTAGAAGGAAAATTAGTAGGGAAAATATAAATGACAGAGCCAGACAAAAAAAGAAATAAGCGTCTCAAAAGGGATGTAGAAAAAGGTCTTTCTATCACAGAACTTGCCGGGAAATATAAGCTAAGCAAGAGACAAATCTCGAGATTAAAAAAGGAACTCAAGCCAGAAAAACAGATAACCAGAAAGCCAGAAAGCCAGACAAAAATAAAAGCTACTTTCCAGATATCCGAGAGCCTATTTATGCAGATAAAAATAAAGGCAGCCCAGGAGCGTAAAGGAATTTCTGATTTAGTGGGGGAGATCCTTGAAAGGTACCTCAAATAAAAAAGTGGCCCTGGGATTAGCAGGGCCGAGGACGGCTGAGACCAAGCAAATCAGGAATAATCCTGTTTATCACAGCAGCCTATTTTTATAATAGCAGAAACAGGAAAGAGCGTCAAGAGAGGTGAGAAGATTGCAGCAAGGAAGGATCAAGAAGATTATATCAGGAAGAGGGTTCGGCTTCATCGAACTGAGCGAGGAAAAGGACATTTTTTTCCACAGCTCGGACGTTGAGGGGGATTTCAAGGTCCTCGAGGAAGGGGATCCTGTCACTTTCGAGGTCGCCCCGGGAAGGGATGGCAAAGACAAGGCGATCAAGGTTCACAAAGAAATCTAGAGGGGGATATCCCTCGAAGCCGGGGGGGCAGTTTGGCTCAACCCCTCTGTCCTCTCCGGTGAGAAAAGGGGTTGAGTAATTTGTTACGTATTTACCGATTACCACTAAGATTGATAACTCAGGGCAAATGGCTGCGTATCACGCACAGCGCAAAGGCAATCTTACCTGTTCTGGGAGTCCACGCTGACGATGATGGTATTTGCTGGCCTGGAATGAAGATCATCAGGTATCTTTCAGGCTGCGTAAGGCCAGAGACGGCCAGGGCAGGAATCCGGTCCCTAGTAGAAATGGACCTGATAGAGAAGGTCAGGCAAGGCCGCCGCAATGTCTATTACCTCAAGCCCCCCGCTATTACAGAAGGAAAGTCATATTATCCTATGTCAGAGGAGTTTGTTTTGACCGGCTGGACTAGCCTATCCTATGTAGAAAAGGCGGTTTTTGCAGTCCTGGCGGTCAAGGCGACAATCGAAAGCCGGGACGATCCGGACTTCCCGGAAGGGTTTGCCGAAGATGAGGAGTGGTTCGGAGCAGGAGAAATCCAGAAGAAAAAGTGGCAAAGATTAGCTGGAATCTCTCATCGGTCTTGCGATAAGGCAATTAAAGGACTGATTGAGAAAGGTCAAATCGTTTTGAGGGAAGAAAACCGCTATATCGTCTGTAGATAAAAGAGTGAATAGAAAATATAGGGGGGGCAAAAATTAGTCTATATTTTAGCAAAAAGGGGGGCAAAAATTAGTCTATATAGGGGGGCAAAAATTAGTCCATCAACTATAGTATTATTAACTAGAGTTTAAGATTCTTAACTAAAGGTTTGAATTAGGAAATTCCAAACATTATCACCTCTCGCTCTTTTATAATTCAAGATCTTAAAAACCTTAAGAACCAAAAGGCATGGTTAGGGTAGAACAAGACAGACACTAGCTTACAGAAGAATCGTTACCAAACTAGGTAACAAAACCCATACAAGCCGGGCAGACATTCAGTTACAGGCAAAGGGAATTAAGCAGTTGTGTAAAGGAGCCAGGGGGGTTTGGAGGTTGAGCTCCACCCGAAACGGCTTTTTGAGGATTAGGAGAACTCGGTAGAGGCTTTGGAGCTAGTAATTCTTATAATCCTTTACAAAAGTCAAAAGAGTAAAATATACTTTTCTAGTATTGATAGGGGTTTGAGATAATAGAAAGGTTATCTTCTTTCAAAAGACTTGACAAAAGATATTTATCTGATAGACTGTAAAGTACCAAGTCAGGATAAAGGAGAATGAACGATGATAGAGGTAAAGGCAATCAAAAACAAGGCAAAGATCGGGGCCATAAAGGACTATCTCAAGGACAGGAACGTCAGGGACTACCTCTTGTTCGTTGCTGGCTGCAACCTAGCAATAAGAATAAGTGATCTCTTGAGTTTGAAGGTTGATCAGGTGAGGGATCATCAGGGCAATATCCGAAAGTATGTCAGACTCAAAGAGACAAAGAACAAGAAGCAAAGGGAGTTGAAGGTCAACAAAGCCCTGACTACCGCCCTTATAGCGTTCTTCAAGGCTAGTCCGGTATTAGAGAAGAAGAGTCCTCTCTTCCCGGGGATCAGGAGCGACAAAGCAATGACCAGGCAAAACGCACACTTTATAATCAAAGACGCCTGCAGGGCGGTAGGGCTTGAGGGCAATTACTCTACCCACTCCTTGCGCAAGTCCTGGGGTTACGCTGCCTATTCCCAGGGAGTCCGGATAGAGGAGATAATGAAGAAGCTAGGCCACGCAAGCCCGGGAGTTACCCTGAGATACATAGGGATCGAGCAGGAAGATACCCATAAATTAGAGGAGCAGATTTGCCTATGAGTAAAACAGGAGGGGATCATGTTACCACTTAACGCAATAGAGAGAGAGATGGTAGCGATATACGAAGATTGTATGAGAGAAAACGGAAAGGAGGAACAGAGGCAGGGCAAAAAGCAGGGGCCAGCTAGGGGCAGAATTTCAACCCTGGTGATACCGCTCCCGCACAGTAGGGGGTTTTGCATAAGGGCAAGTAGTATAACTCATTCTCTTAATTAAAGTCCCTAAAACAGGCCCCTATGAGCGTCAAATTTTCAAAAGACAGGAGAAAAAGATGAAACTGCTCACCAAAGAGCTAAGAAAGAAGCTCCCACCGCTTAACACTAACGGAAACAAAAAGACGAAGGACATACCGGTTATAGTTAAATTTTTTGATCCTTGCGGATCATGGACCTGGTACGCCACAGAGTTTGACGGAATAGACAGGTTCTTCGGGTTCGTCAGGGGAATGGAGAATGAGCTAGGCTATTTCAGCCTGAGAGAGCTAGAGGAGTACAGGGGCAAGCCACTGGGGCTAGGGATTGAGCGGGATATGTATTTCGGTGATCATACCCTGGCCGAAGTGATAGCGGAACGTCTATGATCATAGAATTAGCAAGGGGAGATTAGAAGAGATAAACAAAAGAAAGGGGGTTAAGAGACAATGATAAGATTATTCCTGTTAGTGGTTAGTGCCTGTTCAGCTTGCGCTATACCCTCAATCTCTAGCTGGCTCAAGGAATATGAAATCACGAATAAGCTGATGATAACTAATAGTCTTTTGCCTTTCATTGTTCTAACAGTATTGTGTATAGCCCTGTATAAGATTATAAAAATACTGGAAGAGATAAGAGATAAGGAAAAATAAAAGAGGGCTTGGCCCGGATAGGTCCTAAGACTAAGCCCCCACAGGAGAGAATCGTGAAAAACACTCCCGGAAACAACTATAGCGAAATAGTTGAGCAATGCAAGCAAGCCCTGACTGTGATTATCCTCAGCGCAGACATAATCAGGACTCGTGAGACTTTGAGCCCGGAAGGTAAGAAGTGCTTACAGGCAATTAACGAGCAAGCCTGGCGGATCAATGCAGAGTTGAAGAAAGGAGGAGAAGATGAGCATAACAAGCTGGCTTTACAGATTGGCACGTCACGCAAACGACTTTGAGACCATAGCGTCAGGCAAGCCGAAGAAGATAGCCAGGAGAGCAAAGAATAAGGCTATTGGCAGGACAGTAGTTCGTAAAGTCTGGAAGTTTCCCTTTTGAAAGGAGAGATCATGAGCAAAGAATTTGACAACCTGGTGAGAAGGGCAACCTGTCAGATGAAGGTAATGATCAGGGAAAGGAGAAGGTTCAACGTTCTAGCGAAGGAGCTAGAGACCTTTACAAGGAGAAAATATGAAGACTTATCAAGGCAAAATATGTGATCGAGGGGCAGGACCACAAATTATCCTGATTTCCGACAAGGGAAAATCCTACTATCTCAAGCACATGGTACGTCATTCCCCTGACGGCTTTAACTGGGGTTATGAAGGATCCGGTCCGGCTGATACAGCTTTATCTATCCTGACGGACTGCTTAGGAAAAGAACAGGCCAACCACTTATATCAGCCTTTCAAGTCGGCTTTTGTGGCCGGGTGGGGTAATGAGTTTTCTATCACCGAGAAGGAGATAAAAGATTGGACAGAAGAGCAATTAAAAGAACCAAAATAAAAGAGAGGGGGGCTTTAGACTGTCCAGCCAAAAAGCCCCCAGGAGTGCAAATAAAATGACTCCCAAAGAAAAGAGTATCATAAAACAGGAGAGAAAGCAAATGAAGGCTTGCCTGGCAGCAATCCGGACAGAGAATAACGCTATTGCTAAGCGTCTGGCCAGCATAATATCATTAGTAGGATCAGCCCGAGCTTCACAGGTAGGAATTGACGTTATGCTCACAGACCTTGAAGAGAAATTGAACAAAAAGAGCAAGAATTGAGGGGGGAAATATCCCCCTTCAAAGAGGCTAGAAAATGAAAAACAATAGTTACGAGAGCAATCTGAAAATGATTATGAGGACTATACAGGGAAGAGGCTTAAAAGTGGCGGAAAGTATGATTAAGGAAGAAGTATATCAAAACAA
>JABUBL010000563.1_pt1 | contig 11358 bp, 13 predicted proteins | sample 7240371 | NCBI WGS metagenome assembly JABUBL01 (sample SAMN07256343, study PRJNA390944) | subsurface metagenome | isolation source: Methane hydrate marine sediment | place: Pacific Ocean: Eastern North Pacific, ODP site 1244 | collected 2002
CTGGCATGGATACCATTTGGCATAGCTCGGAGAAGATAAGCCCTCGGTAGCTCTTGGAAATATGACGAGCAGTGGTGACCGTGGACTGAACAACCACGATATCAGCTCCGGCTTCATCGGCAACCGGGGCCAGTCGCTTGGTAGTGGCTGGAATTAGGGAGACAGCGCAAGTAGCCCCAGCCTGTTTTATTGTTTGAATTCGCTCGGCGATGAGGTTCTCTTTGACGGGCTGCGAGTAAATCTTCTGCAGCAGCGCAGTGACCTCGGTATCAGAAGCTTGACTGATTTCAGCCAGAACCTCTTCAGGTTTTTCATATCTTGTTTGAACCCCGTCCAGGTTAAGGACGGCTAATCCTCCCAACTTGCTTGTCAGAATGGCGAAGTTTGGATCAACTATGGCGTCCATACTTGCGGCTAGAATGGGGGTGGAAAAGGTGAGGTTTCTGATGGTGAAATCTATATTTGTTTGGTCAGGATTAATGGTTACATCTCCGGGGACAAGGGCGACTTCGTCAAAGCCGTAGGCGCGTTTCATATCTCTGGATTTTGGAATAGACATAGTCGTATTTTCGGAGTGGTTGGTGCAGACTATAGCAAAGGCTTGGGTTTGGAGTCAAGCCAAGGCTTGATTTAGCGCATGTACTAGACCAGTTTGCAGCAGTAGGTTATAATTGTTCGACTAGAATTGTGCCTGCTCTCTATATTGTGGCTACGCCGATTGGGAATTTGGAAGATATTTCTTTGCGAGCTTTGCGTCTGTTGGGTCAGGTGAAGTTGATTGCTGCCGAAGATACGCGTACCACACGCCAACTGCTCAATGCTTATAACATAAAGACGCCGCTAACCAGCTATCACGAGCATAATAAACGAGCCAAGCTTGGTTATCTTTTGGAATGTCTTGCGGAAAAAGATGTGGCCCTGGTCTCGGAAGCCGGCATGCCGGGATTGAGTGATCCTGGTTATGAACTTATTGCAGCAGCTATTGAGCACGGTGTTCCCGTTGTGCCTGTTCCGGGTGCCTCGGCGGTGATTACGGCTGTGGTGGTTTCCGGATTACCGGCTGGTCAATTTCTTTACCTTGGCTTCTTGCCTCGCCGACACGGAGACAGGCAACGGGTTTTCCAGGCTGTAGCTGATGAGCCGTGGACTGTGGTTGCTTTTGAAGCTCCTCACCGGCTTTTGGGAACACTGAAAGATGCCCTGGAGATCTTTGGAGACAGGAAACTGGCGGTTTGCCGGGAGCTTACCAAGGTTCACGAGGAAGTCTTTAGAGGCAGGTTGAGCCAAGCAATAGAGCATTTTGCCCAACCAAAGGGTGAATTTACCTTGGTCATTGAAGGTAAGCCGAGGCAGAAGCCTGAGATTACTGAACAAGTTGAAACGGAACTATACGAGCTGTATCGGCAGGGAAGTGGTGCCAGGGAAGCAGTAGCTCGGTTGTCTGAAACCAGCGGTGTGTCGAAAAAGGAACTTTATCAAGCTTGGCTAAGGCTGGCTAAAGGAGAGTAACAATGCGTCGTGGTTGTTTTGCTATAGGAGAAATCAAGTGTGATGGTTGTGACCGTGTTATCGGTTATGGGGAGCGATATTTGGTCATGGAAGAAGATGAAAAACAGTGTTTGTGCATCGACTGCTGTTTGAGCAAAGGCTACGCGGCCTATTGGGAACAAAAGGGTGAGCGGGTGCTTACCTTTTTCCCGCCAGAGCTAGAGTCATCAGAGAATCTGAATGATAACAGTTTGAGCGAGAAGCAGATTGATGTCTGAGCATGTTTTTATCGGCGTAGCCTGGCCTTATGCCAATGGTTCGCTTCATCTGGGGCAGATAGCTGGGGCTTACTTGCCGGCCGATATCTTTGCTCGCTATCACCGTCTTAAGGGTAATAAGGTATTGATGGTCTCGGGGAGCGATCAGCATGGAACGCCAATTACGCTGCGCGCTGAACAAGAGGGCAAATCTCCTCAAGAGATAGTCTCCAGGTATCATCAGGAGTTTCTTGATTGCTGGCAGAAGCTGGGTATTTCCTTTGATTTGTTTACTACCACCGGCACCCCGAATCATGCTCAGGTGGCTCATGATATCTTCCTCGGCTTATTGGACAAAGGCTATATGTACAAGGATGCTGTGGCTCAAGCCTATTGCCCCCGCTGCCAGCGCTTTCTGCCCGACCGCTACGTTGAAGGCACGTGTCCCTATTGTCATTTTCCCCAGGCGCGGGGTGACCAGTGTGACGAATGTGGCAGGACTTTGAATCCTAGCGACCTTGTTGACCTTCGTTGCCGTCTTTGTTCTACAGTTCCTCGCTTTGAGGTTTCCGAGCATTTCTTCCTCCGCCTCAGTGCTTTTGAAGACAGATTGAAAGCCTGGGTAGAGGAGCAAACCCACTGGCGTCACAATGTGCTGAATTTTACCTTGGGTATTCTGAAGGGTGGGCTTAAGGATCGGGCAATAACTCGGGATATAGAGTGGGGAGTAACTGTCCCTCAAGCTGGCTTTGAACGGAAACGCATCTACGTCTGGTTTGAGGCAGTTATCGGTTATCTTTCGGCAAGTAAGGAATGGGCAATCAACAGTGGCGACGGTGCGGCCTGGCAGCCTTTCTGGGGGAACGGAGCCAAAAGCTTCTATTTTATCGGCAAAGATAACATACCTTTCCATACCCTTATATGGCCGGCGATGTTAATGGGCTACGGGGATCATAACCTTCCCTACGATGTTCCGGCCAATGAGTTTTTGACCATTGAAGGCAAGAAACTCTCCACCAGCCGCAACTGGGCGGTATGGCTTCCTGACTATTTGGAGAGGTATGCCCCAGACCCGCTGCGTTATGCCTTATCTATAAATATGCCGGAAACTGCGGATACTGACTTCTCGTGGCGTGAGTTTGTTCGCCGCAATAATGATGAGCTCGTGGCTACTTACGGCAATTTAGCCCATCGGGTTCTCACTTTTGCGCACCGTAATTTCGCTGGAGTAGTACCAGCCCCTGGAGAACTTGATAGTCACAGTCAGGAACTTCTACGTAAGGCTCAGGCTGCGTTGGACAACGTTGATACACTTCTTTATGGTTGTCATTTCAGGGAGAGCCTCAGGGGGGCCATGTCGTTAGCTCAGGAAGCTAACCGGTACCTTGACGACAAAGCTCCCTGGAAAACAATTAAGGAGGAGAGCCAAGCTTCAGCTACAGCCATTTATGTGGTGTTGTCAGTGCTTTCGGCTTTGAAGACTATTCTTTATCCATTTCTGCCTTTTAGCTCCCAGGAGCTTCACAATCTTCTTGGCTTCGATGGCAAGGTTGAAGCATCTGGCTGGAGGATTCAATCGGTTCCGTCAGGGCAAAAGCTGCCACCTCCGCAGCCGCTGTTTGATAAGCTGGATGAGAGCATTGTGGATGAAGAAAGTAGCCGTCTCGGAAGTGAGAAATCATAGTCTCTCACATGGTATCAAATGAACGGCTTCTCCCTTGAAAGGCGAGGCTAGGTGGGGGGTTAGTTTCTCTCGGCCATTGATGTCCCCCCGCTAGACGAAGGGAATCATAATGAATCTTGCGGTTAACCATAAATGAATCTTAGTGATATCTATGAACCTATCGAAGACGACCTAGAGAAGGTCGAGCAAAGCCTAGAGGCGGTGGCCCATGTCGATGTTCCTTTGCTCGGCCAGTTGCTGGGATATGCCTTGACAGGCGGTGGCAAACGAATTCGGCCATCGCTAGCCTTGCTTTGCGGGAAATTTCATCTCTACGACCCCGCTCTCCTTGTGCCGATGGCAACAGCAGTAGAACTTCTCCATACGGCTACTCTGGTTCATGACGATATTGTGGACCACTCACCAATCCGCCGTGGCAAGCCGACAGTTAGCTCTGCCTGGGGTGAAAACAGAGCATTACTGCTTGGTGATTACCTGTTTGCCAAGGCTGCTAGTGTCGCGGCCAGCACCGGGAACTTGAGGGTGATAGAACAATTTGCTCAGGCGCTTATGACTATTTCCGGCGGCGAGGTAAGACAAACCGGTATCGCCTTCGATTTGGAAGAGGCTCGTGACTACTATTACGAGTGGATCAGTGCTAAGACAGCTTGTCTTTTCTCACTGGCAACTGAATCAGGCGCTATTCTAAGTCAGTCTCCTGAAGAGGTGGTGGAGGCAACGAAACACTATGGCCATAATCTTGGTATGGCCTTTCAGATTTTAGATGATGTTCTGGATTTTGTTGGTGAGGAGGCCGAAGTTGGTAAACCAGTGGGTTCTGATTTAGGTGAAGGCGCAGTGACTCTTCCCTCGATACTTTTTGCCGAGTCTCATCCTGAGGACAATCTTATAAAGAGTGTTATTGAGGACAGAGATGCCGAAAGTGTGGCGCTAGCTGTGGAGAAGATTCGTAATTCACCGGTTATCGGTGAATGTTTGGCCATCGCTGCCGATTTCTCTTCCCGGGCCTGCCGGGCTGTGGGGAAGCTCCCTGATAATAGCGCTCGTCAGGCTTTGCTTGACCTGGCTACCTACATTATCCAGCGCCGCAAATAGAAACGGCTGTCACGTTTGGCTTTCTGCTGGGCTTTCGTCAGTCTCATAAACTTCTTTTTCCGTTGTAATTCCGCCTTGCTTGAGCCTATCGACAGCGTACTGGCAGGCTTGGAAAGCTTCTTGACGATGAGCTGCGGCTACAGCGATAACGAGGGCAATTTCGCCGACTCTTAGCTTGCCGATTCTGCGGCTGATGGCTACGTTGTGAAGCTGCCACTTCTGATTGATCTCGGAAACTACCTCATGCAGTTTTGTCTCAGCCTTTTCGTCGCGGGTCTCAATCTCCAGGAAGGCGATTTTCCTGTCTCGAGTTGTATTGCGCACTGTGCCGACGAAAGTAACGATAGCGCCGTAGTCGTCTTTCTTGACTTTGTCGATTATGAACTGTGGGGAAAGAGGTTTTGAGGTAATCTCAATCATGCAACTTCAGCAGCAGTTAGTGCCAAGCCTACAGCTGTGGCGATGTTAGGAAGCTGGTGCGGCTTGTAGCTCAGGCGATGGCAGTGGTTTCTTAACCAACGCCAAAAATTCTGCCTCTTCGATAGTCTCCTTATCGATGAGACGTTCGGCGATGAGCTTCAGCCTTTCTTTATTCTCAGTCAGGATTTCCTTGGCAGTATCGTAGGCACGTTGAATAAGACCATGGACCTCTTTGTCAATCTCCTCGGCTATCTTCTCACTGTAATCCCGCTGCTCGTGGATTTCACGACCCAGGAAAATGAGCTCCTCCCGGCGACCGAAGGTGCGAGGTCCTAGCTTTGTGCTCATTCCGTATTCGGTTACCATTTTTCGGGCAAGGCCAGTTGCCTTTTCCAGGTCGTTTTGGGCTCCGGTGGTTATTTCACCAAAGGCAATCTCTTCACCCGCTCGTCCGGCCAGGGTTACTACCAACATATCCTCAAACTGGGGACGTGTCCACAAATGGCGGTCTTCGGTGGGCAGAAAGCGTGTCCAGCCTCCCATCATCCCTCGAGCCACAATGGAGATTTTGTGCACCGGGTCGGCGTTTGGTAGCATTTTGGAGGCTAGGGCATGCCCGGTTTCATGGTAGGCGATAAGCTCCTTTTCCTTCTGAGTTATCACCCGCCCTTTCTTTTCAGGCCCGGCGATAACGCGGTCAATGGAATCTTCTAATTCGCTGGTACGAATATCTTTGCGGTCATGCCTGGCTGCCAGAATAGCTGCCTCATTGATTAGGTTGGCTAAATCGGCGCCGCTGAAGCCGGGAGTCTGTTTGGCAATTACTTCCAAAGAGGCTTTTTTTGCCAGAGGCTTCCCCTTAGCGTGCACCTCAAGGATGGCCTTGCGACCATTAATATCCGGTTGGTCGATGACAACATGGCGGTCGAAGCGACCAGGCCGCAACAATGCCGGGTCAAGTATATCAGGTCGGTTGGTAGCGGCGAGAACAATAACATTAACGCTGCTCTCGAAGCCGTCCATTTCCACCAATATCTGGTTCAAGGTTTGCTCCCGTTCGTCATGACCGCCACCTAGGCCGGCGCCACGATGTCTGCCGACGGCATCGATTTCGTCAACGAAGACAATGCACGGCGAATTGCGCTTGGCTTGGTCGAAAAGGTCCCTGACCCTGGAAGCACCGACACCGACAAACATCTCCACAAATTCGCTGCCGCTGATAGCGTAAAATGGGACTCCAGCCTGGCCGGCAGTAGCCTTGGCTATCAAAGTCTTGCCACAACCTGGTGGGCCTACTAGCAGTATGCCTCGTGGGATGCGAGCTCCTAATGCCAGAAACTTCTCAGGTGATTTGAGAAACTCGACTACCTCTTGGAGTTCTCCTTTGGCTTCATCAACACCGGCGACGTCATCAAAGGTGATAGTGGGTTTGTCACCAGCCGCCAGCCGTGCCCGGCTTTTAGCAAAATTGAAAGCTTGGGTATTAGCTCCTCGAGCTGAACGGAAGAGCCAGAAGAGCAGAGCACCAATAACAGGAGGGGAATGAAGCTGATCATTATCCCTCCCCAGTCGAACCCGCCAGTCTTGACAACGAATTTTACCCCGCTTTGCCCAAGTCCTATCCCCGCCTCTTTCATGGTATCCATAAGTTCCTTGGTGCTGCCGACGAAAGATGCCCTGATTATCTTCTCATCGCCTCTTAAACCGATGAGTCTGCTTCCTTGCTGCTCAATGGTATCGATTTGCCCTTGCTGGGCTTGAGCGACAAAGGTGTAGAAATCCACCTCCTCAGGACCCTTAGATATCGGCAAAAAGCTGAAAGCTAGAGCCATTATTGCCACTAGAATCAAAAGGTAGAATAAGCTACCTTGCCACCACTTGCCTTTCATACGTTACCTTTCCTTCACGAGTATTATATCAGAAGCCACTGAATATATGAAATGAATTCGTCTCTGTGGAGTCTGGTCAACGTGAGTTCGCCTAGTGATGAGAAGCGGCTTTGTATGTTCGTAGTAGAAGCAATGCGTCTTGCTCACGGTATTTGTCGGGGCTCTCGCAGACGACCAGCCCTTTGACCTTGTAGTCGCGCAAGGCGGCAATAAAGTCAATATAGTTGAAATCTGATTCTTCTAAGCCTAGATGCTTTATTTCTCCGTGCTTGCCATAGTCTATGCCTGAGACGTGAATGTGCATATTATTCAAGGCGTGTTTGCCCAGTTTGTTTTCCACTTGCTTGAGGGCAAATATGAATTCGTTGTAGGAATTAAACTTTCCGGTGCGAGCGTGCCAGTGAGCAAAATCTATACATGGAGCTACGCCTTCCACCTCGGCACTTAGTTCGATCACCTCCTCCAGAGTTCCGAACTGGCTGGATTTGCCGGTGACTTCAAGTCTGATCCAGACTCGATTATCCTCGCCTCTCAGCTGGCTGGTTATCTGTTGGAGTTGCTTCTTGACTCGCTCGTACACCTGGATTGGCGGGTCGCCGAGATAGAAGGCGGCGTGGAAGACGATGCTTGTGGCGCCACAGAGGGAAGCGATGCGGGCTGTGTGGAGCACTCGGTCCTGGCTGGCTCTTAGCTTCTCCGGCTCCCGAGCATTGAGATTTATGTAGTAGGGGCCGTGGGCAGAAAGTGCTATCTTCTTGTTGTTAGCCACCTCAGCCACTGTCAAAGCAGTTTCTCGGCCCATGTAAACTCTTTGGACAAATTCCAGTTCCATGCAGCCTAAGCCCAGCTCGGCAACATACTTGATGCCGGCTATTGTTGAAGGCGGTTCGACGCTCTTGAGGACTCCAGCTGGTCCGAAAAGTAATTTCTCCATGAGGTCGGCCCTAATAACTCTGTTTGGCACAATTATACTGAGGAGGAGGTCGAATTGCCACACAAACTAGCTAGATTCAGGACACATTTCGAAATGTGCTATAATTATTGGCGTGGTTGCTAGCGAAGCTGATCTGGAGGGATAAGTTCTGCAAGCTATAGAAGTTGCCCGGCGGGCGGTAGAGGCTGCCTCAGACAAGCAGGCCGACAATATCGTTATGCTGGATGCCAGACAGATTTGCTCTTTCGCTGATTATTTCGTTGTTTGTAGCGGCGACAGCACCCGCCAGATGGAAGCTATCTGGCAAGAGATTCGCGGAATATTGAAACAGGAAGGCGTCATTCCTTATCATAGCGAGGGTACAGCTGATTCAGGGTGGATTCTCCTGGATTTGGGAGACGTCATTGTTCACATCTTCTCTCCGTCACAGCGGGATTATTATCGGTTGGATGACTTGTGGGATAAAGCCACGCCGATAATCAGGATCCAGTGATCCATCTGTCGATTTCCTTGGGATAATCCAGAATCTCCTCTGGTGAGAAGAAAAGGCTTATTTCTTGTTTGGCGGTTTCTGCTGAGTCGGAGCCGTGCACTAGATTCTGCTGGATATCCAGTCCGAAGTCACCTCTAATACTACCTGGGGAGGCTTTGGCTGGGTCGGTTGTACCCATGGTCTGTCGTATGGCTTCTATGGTTTTTTCTCCCTCAAAGACAGCAGCAATGATGGGGCTGGAGGTGATGAATTCGACCAGGTCATTGAAGAAAGCTTTGCCCTGGTGGATGGCGTAATGCCGCTGGGCTAGGGTTTTGTCCATTTGCAGCATCTTCATAGCCACAATCTTGAGCCCCCGTCTTTCAAGACGGTAGATGATGACTCCGGCTAGTCCTCGTTGAATGGCATCAGGCTTGATAAGTACTAGACTTCTTTCCATTTTTGAACTCCTTCCGACAGTTTGGCTCCTATTTGACTTTGCGCTGGGTAATTGGTGGTTGACGCAGGTATAAGGGCTGGAGACTTGCTGGATTATCTTGGTCGCCCTTCTTCAGGCGTTGCCAGCCTAGTGCTGCCAGGTGGCTGGCGTGACGCAGTCTCGCTGCGGGGTCAGGTATTATGGCTCGTTTGCCTAGCTGCTGCTCTACTTGCTGAATTACGGACGGTGGGATTTCACCGCAGAAGAGTGTTTTCCGTTGAATTCGTTTGCACAGAACATCGACAGTGGTGATATACTCTTCTCTTAGGCATTGCCAGTTATCATTTTGCTGGTAGAGAGCCGTTGCAATCTCCCCGCGACCGGCATTGTGAATGGGGCATAGAGGCAGTCTCGTAAAGGCAAAAGGGTACGCTTCGATTTCCAGAGTGCTTATTCCAACCAGCGGGATTTTCAAGGCGAAGGCTAACCCTTTTGCCGTACTCATGCCTACTCGAAGTCCATTGAAGCTTCCCGGACCTTTGGCCACGAAGACAGCACCAAGTGATTGAGGACCAAGCTTAGCCTGACTCAGCAAATGAACTATATTTGGCACCAGCTGCGTCGTATGGTTTTGCCCTGAATGCCAGGCCACTTCGGCCACCGTTTCCCCTTCACGGGACAAGCCGATGGTTGCGAAATCGGTTGATGTATCTATAGCTAATTCCATATCTCCGAGTCCAGGTTTAGACATTTCAGCAATTGTGAATAGCGCTCGCCTCTGGGTTCTAGGCTTAGGGAGCGCTCCGTATCCGATATGTAGCTGAACCTTATAAGCAGATTCTCTTGAGGCAAAACTGTTATGCCTTTGTCGGCCCATTCGACCACACAAACACCGCTGCCACTGAAGTATTCATCGAGCCCCAGGTCTACGATTTCACCGATGCCGTTGAGTCGGTAGAAATCAATGTGGTACAGAGTGAGTCTGCCGTAATACTCTCTAACTATGACAAAGGAAGGACTGAAGGCATACTCTTTGACACCGATGCCCCAGGCGATACCTTGTGTCAGGCAAGTCTTGCCGCTCCCCAGTCTGCCAGAAAGAAGAAACACGTTACCGGCCTGAGCCAATTCTCCGAGTTGGACTCCCAACCGTTGAGTTTGCTCTGGGCTGTGAGAATTGAGCTGTAAAGCTGTCATTTTGCTGCTCATGCTTTAGATTTAAAATGCTCCCAGCCTGCTTTCTGCCAGCCAATACTTCTACCAGCGGTGTCAATCAGGGTCACCTGTCCCGGCATCCCCTCAGTTATCTCACCAATTACGGTCACCGGACAGGAGACGGCTTGCTTTACCTGTTTAATAACCTGGTTGGTTGCGGTAAAAAGCAGTTCATAGTCCTCGCCGCCAGTCAAAGCGAATTGTCGACAGTCTGCCTTGAAATCGGCTTGAACCACAGGGTGGATTGGCACCAATTTCTCTCTAATTCTGGCGCTGACTTGGCTTGCTTTGCATATGTGAGCTAAGTCGGCAATCAAGCCATCGCTTACATCTATAGCGGCCCTGACTCCTTGACGTAGCAGAGTCTGTCCCTCCTTTACCCTGGGCGTTGGCTGGAGATGGGCTTGCCTGAGGAGGTTGCTGGTTTCAGCATCAAGGTTGAGGTTTTGTTTGAGCATTCTGAGACCAGAGGCTGATAGCCCTAGATATCCGGTAATGGCTACTCGGTCGCCGGGTATGGCTGCCGAGCGAGTGAGGGCATGTTTTCCTTCCAGCCTACCCAGGACAGTGACGGTAATCATGGTTTTGCCCGCGGAAGCAATATTGCCGCCGACTATGGCGACTCCAAACTCGTTAGCTATGTGTGCCATGCCCTGGTACAGGCCGGCGAGGCTGTCTGTTTCGAGCTCGCCGGGCAGAGCTAGGGAGACGAGAGCGTATCTGGGAACGCCGCCCATAGCTGCAATATCGCTCAGATTCACTGCGATGGCTTTCCAACCGAGTTCCTCCCAACCAGTAATATTGAGGTCGAAGTGTGTGTCCTGAACTAGACTATCTGTGGTGGCTAGTTGGATGGAACCGTCGTCCTGCCAAGCAGCGGCATCATCGCCAATGCCGATGAGCAACTGTCGCCATGAGGCATTTTGGGGATTCTTGGTCTTGTCAACAATGTCGGCCAAGAGTTCAATTAATCCGAATTCCCCTAGCTCAGAGACCTTCATCGCTGGGATTATAACACATGCTTCTTATTATGGCCTAAGCTGGCAACCAAGTTATCTCTGATAGCTTAATAGGTCTTGTATATGGCAAGCACAAGTTATATAATGCGGCAAAAAGGAGAGGGGGGCCGATAATATGGAGCAAAAGGTCAATTGCCCTAGTTGTGGGTCAGTGAATAATGTGGGGCAGCAGTTTTGTGGGGCTTGCGGCACGAAATTGGCTGGCGAGAGGGAGCAGGAAGTGGTCAGTGTGAGCCAGCCCGAAGTCGTCAGCGAGAGGGAGCCCGAGGTAGTGAGTGAGAGACAGCCCGAAGTGGTCAGTCAGAGGCAGCCCGAGGTAGTGAGTGAGAGACAGCCCGAAGTGGTCAGTCAGAGGCAGCCCGAGGTCGTCAGTGAGAGGCAGCAGAACGTGGTCAGAGTGGTCGAGTCTCTTGCCAGTCCCCGACAAGCCGATGTCAAGCCCACTT
>JABUBL010000564.1_pt1 | contig 11351 bp, 7 predicted proteins | sample 7240371 | NCBI WGS metagenome assembly JABUBL01 (sample SAMN07256343, study PRJNA390944) | subsurface metagenome | isolation source: Methane hydrate marine sediment | place: Pacific Ocean: Eastern North Pacific, ODP site 1244 | collected 2002
GGTCTCAGTGCCTTCAAGGGTAAAGAGAACGAAATTGATTTCCAGTCAGAAGAAGAAGATTCAAGAGTTAGAGAGCAGCCTTCAAAGAGAGAGTGAAAGCAAAACAAGGGAAGAGACTGGAATCAAAATAGAAGAGGAAATTGAAAGTGAAGAACCAGAATTACCCTTAGAATAATTAGAGCATAGAGTAAAAATAAAAAGTAAAAAATGAAGGTTTGTAAATTCCCTGCTTTTTTCTTGCAAATCCTGACTAATCTTGTTATAATTCTTAATTAAGAAATTATTTTTTCCTGCCAGAGGACCGTTCCCTGGCAGGGTTTAAGGAGGCTTGTTGTTATGCTGGTAAATTCCGTTCTGGATGTAATAGGAAATGTTCCTTTAATTCAATTAAAGAAGATGTCTTCAGGAAATGTATTTGTAAAAGCTGAACATCTTAATCCTGGGGGAAGCATTAAAGATAGAGTAGCTAAACACATCATTGAAGTGGCGGAAAAAGAAGAAAAACTAAAACCGGGGATGACTATTATTGAGGCAACTTCCGGGAATACCGGAATTGGCTTAACTTTGGTAGGAGTGCAGAAGGGCTATCAGGTAATCTGTGTAATGCCGGAGAATATGAGTGAAGAACGGAAGAAAATAATTTATGCCTTTGGGGGTAAGATTATCTTCACCCCTGCTCAAGGGAGCTTACCCGGAAGTATAAAAAAGATGCGCGAAATTACCGACGCAAAACCGGAAAAATATTTTGTAGCCGATCAATTTGTAAATCCCCATAATCCAGAGCTTCATTATCAGCAGATTGCCCCTGAAATCTGGGATGATATGAAAGAGAAGGTAGACGTCTTTGTAGCTGGAGTAGGAAGTGGAGGAACCCTTCAGGGGATTGGAAAATTTTTAAAAGAAAAAAATCCTAAAGTCAAAATTGTGGCAGTAGAACCCAAAAACAGTTCCGCCTTATTAGGACAAGAACCAGGGCTTCACCAGATTCAGGGAATCGGTGATGGATTTATCCCTGCTGTCCTGGATGTAAAAATGGTAGATATGGTATTTACCGTTACTGATGAAGAAGCTATTGAAACCACTCGCCAGCTTTCTAAAGAAGAAGGATTGTTGGTAGGGACTTCATCCGGGGCAAATGTCTTTGCTGCTTTACATGTAGATAATGGGCGAAACCGGGTGGTGACAGTATTGCCTGACCGGGCTGAAAGGTATTTTAGTACCGCCCTCCTTTAATTCTCATTAGTTTGTCAAAGGACTGTTGTTCCTTGACAAGTTTTGTTTTTGTATTTCTAAAAATATTTTTACTATTTTAGGTTCAAACTGAGTGCCGCTTCCTCGTTTAAGCTCCTGGATAGCTGTTTCTTCGGTTAGGGTTTTACGATAGGGTCGGTCGGATTTCATGGCATCATAGGCATCGGTTACGGCCAGGATGCGAGCACCTAAAGGTATATTTTCCCCGGATAATCCATCAGGATAACCTTTACCGTTGTACCATTCGTGATGGTGTCTGATTAATGGCCTGATTGGTTGTAATAATTCTATGGGTTGAATAATGCCCTCACCAATAAGAGGATGTTTCTTTATTTCATCGTATTCCTCGTCGGTTAAACCATCAGGATTATTTAAAACAATTCCTCTCACTCCAATTTTTCCGATATCGTGCAGGATGGCTGCATATTTTAATGATTCTATTTCTTCTTCCGGTAGACCCAGCTTTTGGGCAATTAATACTGCGTATTCCATAACTCTTACTGAATGGCCATGGGTATAAGGGTCTTTCGCTTCTATGGCCTGGGCCAATGCCTTAACTATTTCAAAATAACTGTCCTGAATTTTTTGGTATAAGCGGGCATTATTAATGGCGACTGCAGCCTGTTCAGAAAAGGATTCAAGGAGGTTTATTATGTCGGTTGTAAAGGAAGCATTATCTAAATTTACTACTCCTTTTACTTCTCCTTCTATGATTATCGGAACCATTAGAAGCTGTTTTAACTTATAATCTGTCTCCTCTTTTTTTGAAAAACGTTTGTCTTTTTCTAAATCCTTGATATATAAGGGTTTCTTGTTCTTAACTACCCAACCAATGGTATTTTCGTCTTTAGCAAAGGTAACCTTGCGAATGATCTTTTCACTCAGATTATAAGCTGCTTTAATGAAAAAAACATTCTTTTTTTCATCTAAAAGCATAACCGAACCTCTATTAGCACCACTTATTTTCACCGAAAAATCTAATATAACTTTCAAGATGTTATCTAATTTTAAGGTTGAACTGATAGAGCGGGAAATCTGGTAAAGTATGAATAACCGGTCTTTAGATTTTTTTAACTCATGGGTTCGTAAGCTAACCTTCTCTTCTAACCTGCTACCCCATTCTTCTAACTCTTTTTTGGCTTGCGCTAATTCAGCACTTCTTTGCCTTAACTTCTGGGTGAAACTTTTCCCGGTAAAAAAGATCAAAAAAAATGTAAGTCCGATTAATAAGGTGGTAATTATAACATATTGGCTATCTTTATAAAGGTAAGGATTTAATTTAAAAAATCCCACATATGGAATAATATCAAAATATTCCAGTAAAACTATCGAGCTGTAACAAGTAAAACCAAAAAGGGCAATAATTAATCCTTCTCTTGGAGTAGATAAAATGCTTGAATAAAGTATAATAATAATAAAAAAGATACAACCAATCCACAATATACCGCCTGTATAGTGGAAAATACCGGTCACAAATAACAAGGCTGCGATATAGTTAGCAAAATGTATTCTTTTTATTAACTTAAGTTTCATTCTTCTTTTTTTTAAGATGTATTGAACCAAATACAGATAGAGAAAACACCCTGAAAAAAGAAAAAAAAGTTCATTATAAATAGGAATTTTGAAAAAATATTTCGAAACTAAAAAAGCAATAAGAAATATCAATAGCATAATGTAGCCAATAGTAAGAGCAGTTATCATGTTTGTTTTTAGATTTTTAAGCTCTTCGGTTTCAGGATTTTGATTTAAATTGATAGTTCCGCCACCTACTTTTTTTATAAAACTCTGGTTGGGTAATTTATTTTTACATATTATTAATTAATTGTTATAAGTTTCTTTTATGTAAATATGTTTTCTCTAAAATAAAAAAAGTTGGCAGTCTGGCGGTCATAGCATTAAAATACCTAAGACCCATAACTTTGCGTCCTACCCTTTCAGATAGTTTGCCTTTTTCAACTTTATAAAATAGTTGTTAAATTAGAAAATACTCCTTATATTATATATTCCCCATATCCACTAAATTTAGACATAATTTTGTAAATTTTTTTATATCTCTTTTATTTAAAATACTTAGAATAGTTGGATGAATCAAGATGTCAAATATTGAGACCTAACCCCTCTGATTCTTTCCATCCTAATATTCACCTAACTTGCCTTGAAGCCGGCATAGAACAATTATTAAATCATTCTTTGGTGGTATAATTATACCAAATAAGTTACTTAATTACTGAGCATTAACAACCGTCTCCTGACAAGTTTGTTTTAGTATTTCTAAAAATACCTCCACTAATTTAGGTTCAAACTGAGTGCCGCTTCCTCGTTTAAGCTCCTGGATAGCTGTTTCTTCGGTTAGGGCTTTACGATAGGGTCGGTCGGATTTCATGGCATCATAGGCATCGGCTACGGCCAGGATGCGGGCACCCAGGGGAATATTTTCTCCGGATAATCCATCGGGATAACCTTTGCCATTATACCATTCGTGATGGTGTCTGATTAATGGCCTGATTGGTTGTAATAATTCTATAGGCTGAATAATGCCCTCGCCAATAAGAGGATGTTTCTTTATTTCATCGTATTCCTCGCCGGTTAAACCCTTAGAATTATTTAAAACAATTCCCCTTACCCCAATTTTTCCGATATCGTGCAGCATTGATGCATATTTTAATAACTCTTTCTCTTCTTCCGGTAGGTCCAGCTTTTGGGCGATTAATACTGTATACTCCACAACTCTTGCTGAATGGCCATGAGTATAGGGGTCTTTTGCTTCGATGGCCTGGGCTAGTGCTTTTGCAATTTCAAAATAACTATCCTGAATTTTTTGATATAAGCGGGCATTATTAATAGCGACTGCCGCCCCCTCAGAAAAGGACCTTAGTAAGTCTATTATATCGGGGCTAAGGGAAGTATTTTCTAAATTTAGAACCCCTATTACTTTATCTTCTACAATTATAGGAATTATTAAAAGTTGTTTTATCCGCCTACGAATTATCTTTATTTTTGAAAAATGTTTGTCACTTTCTAAGTCTTCAATATATAAGAATTTTTTGTTCTTAACTACCCAACCGATAGTATTTTCATTTTCGGCAAAAGTAATCTTATCAATATTTTTTTCACTCTTATCATAGGGAATTTTAATAAAGAAAATACGTTTCTTTTTATCTAAAAGCATAATTGAACCCCTGCCTGCACCGCTTATTTTAATAGAAAAATCTAAAATAGTTTGTAAAATATCATCGAGTTTTAATGTCGAACTAATAGTTCGGGAGATCTGATAAAGTACGGATAGTTGGTCTTTAGATTTTTTTAACTCCAAGGTTCGAAATCTAACTTTCTCCTCTAATTTATTACTAAATTCTTCTAACTTTTTCTTGTTTTGACTTAATTCTTCATTTTTTTCTTTTAATATCTGACCAAAGTTTTTACCGGTAATAAAGATTAAAGTAAAGGCCACTCCTATAAGTAGGATGGTAGTAACAATATATTGACTATCTTGATAAAGATAAGAGGTTAATTTGAATAGACCTTTATAGGGGATGAAATTAAAATATTCTAATAAAACTATAAGACTATAACTAATAAAAGCGATAGAGGTAATGATTATTCCTTCTTTGGGGTTGGAGAAAACACTGGCATAAAGGATGATAAAGACATAAAAAATGACCCCAATCCATAGTGCGCCACCAATATAATAAAAAATAGCGGTCATGAATGATAGTCCTATAATATAGTGGATAAAATTGAAGCTCTTTAATGTTTTAAGATTAATTTCCCTCTTTTTTATAAAGTATTGAGCTAAGTAGCTATAAGCAGCCCAACCAAAAATAAGAAATAAAATTTCCGTATAGAGAAAAATTTGGAAGAGATATTTTAAAATAAAAGTAGCAATAAAGAAAGCTGTTAAAGTAAAGTAGCTAAAAGTAAAATCAGTTATTAATCTTGCTTTTATATTTTCAAATTCTTCGTTTTCAGAATTTTGATTTAGATTGATAATTCTCCAGTCTCCTTATTTTTATTTTTGTAGGCATAACTATATGATTGCAACCCCAAAAAGCAAACAAAATGGTAATGTAGGGGCACGATGCATCGTGCCCACAGGAGAAATTAAGCAATAATATGGCGCGGGCACAATTCATTGTGCCCCTATAATATAATTATAACCAAAAAGTCATAATTTACTATAAAATTATTTGCAAGGTACCATATATAATCTGTTGAAAATATTTTTGGCTTTTTGGGAAATAACCACTCTATATAATAATACATATACTACACATTTTATAAAAATCCTTCTTTTTTATCAATATTTGCTGAATTTTTTTATTTATTAATTAATTGCGGGATAAAAAGCGAGAAATAAATTGACTTTGCAAATATAATTTTTTGGTATTATAATATTAACGAAATATAAAAAACCATTAATCAAATAATTCTAGATAGGAATAGAGAGAAGGCTAAAAAATATAAGCCCTAAGAGTCGTCCTGGGGTCAGGTCTCAACATTTGACATAAATTGCTAATATCTTATCTAAGATTAATTTATGTCAAATGTTGAGACCTGACCCCTTTGAGACCCCTTTGAGACTTTAAATTATAAGGAGGGAATAAGGTGAAAATCGGAATGATGTGTCTCTGGAATGCCGCTAATGGTCCTTCCATTCATGCGGAATTGTTGGGTCGAGCCTGGGTGAAATTAGGCCACCAACTTAAAATATTTTCTGCCCAGAAACATCCTGATGCCCGCCCGACCTTTCAAGAAGATGAGGATTTTGTAATCAGACATTTTAGGGTTGATGAAGTCATACCATTTACCCGGGCGACTTCCTTTGATCCTTCTCCGCTTTTAAATGAAGAATATGAAATCTTTGTTGCTCAAAATGTAGAGAGACTACCTGCCGAAAAGCTGCTTGAGGTCTTTCCCCAGATTAAGAAAAAAGCAGTCACTGTCCAGGTCGTCCATGAGGGTAAAGCCCCGGAGGATCCCCTTTATTACCAATTTGACTGGGATGCTATTGTATGTTTTGACCAGCGATATAAAGATTATCTGGTCAAGTCTTTTCCTGCTGAAAGGATTCATATGATTTCCTATCCTTATCACCCTCTCAAGCTGGGGAATAAAAAAGAAGCCAGAAGAAAGTTAAGATTGCCCCAGGTTGAAAAGATTGTATTCTCCTTTGGCTTCAGGTCAAAAGATGTTATATCTGCTTTACCTTACCTAAATGAATTAACCCAAGAATATCCTCTTCGATATGTGGTTATTACTAATCCCGAAAGTGAACTGGATGAATTATATCAGGCGAAGAAGAAATACAATTTTATAGACCTTAAAGTAAAGGCTCTCCCTTTAGATGAGTTATATGACTATCTGTATGCTTCGGATGTGTTACTCATTCACAGGGAGTCCTCCCAAAAGTATCCAGCAGTGGTGTCCAGTTCGGTCTGCCAACTTTTAGGTTCTGGCTGTCCCATACTGTTTCATCAGTCAAACTATGTAGAGTTACACGGAAATGAAATTATAAAATATCGCGACTTCGAAGATATGAAAACTAAACTTATTGAGCTGTTCCAGGGCAAATTATTCAACCTTACCAGAATAAAGGATTTTTTAAAGGACTATGAAGCGGAAAGAATTGCCGAGAGATTTATAAAATTATTTGAAGAGTTAAGAGAAACTCGAGAAAGGAGGAGAAGATGATATCCTCATTTAATCAAACTATTCAAAAATTAGGTGATGGTGAAATCATTTTGCTGGACTCCGGAGATACTATCTTCAAGATGGATTCTTTTATAGACAATCCTGTTGTAAAACCCCAAGACCTGGGGCTAATCTGGAAAGAAGATGATATGCTAAAAATAGGGGCTGTTTTTAATGCGGGAGCTGAAATCTTTCAAGATAAAGTCATCTTACTACCGAGATGCCACCAAGGATATCGGAAAGGTAAATTCTTTGATGAAAAACTCGGCATCAAGCGCTCTTACCTGGAAAACTATATTTCCGAAGTCTTGCCTTTGGTGAGTGATGATGGAATTCATTTCAATCGATTTCATAACATGGCAATCCGGGGTGATGGCACTGACCACCAGGACTTTATCTATGGGATAGAGGACCTTCGAATTATTAAATGTGACTGTAAATATTTATTAGTTGGTTGTGGAAAAATTAAACCTCCTTTTAAAGGCAAGAATGCCGACCGAATTGCCATTTACACTACCGAAGATTTTGTAAATATTTCTTATCATGGCCTGGTGGAATCCTTTGATTCGCGTAATGCCATCCCTTTCTCTGAACCGATAAATGGTCGTTATTATATATTATTGCGTTTCCATCCTAATATTCACCTTGCTTGCCTTGAAGCCGGTATAGAACAATTATTAAATCCTTCTAAATATAAAAAAGAGTGGGAAAAGTTCTATAAGAAACGTAGCCAGAATATTCTTTTAGAGGCGGGATACTTGCCTCATGAAAAGGAGAAAATTGGCCCCAGCGTTCCGTTAATCAAAGCCGATAAAGGTTGGTTGCTTATCTATCACGGTGTGGGAGAGATAGAAAATAATATTTGTAAAGAATACGAGTTATCTAAAAAGATTAAAAGGGGATACTCAATTTGCGCTGCCCTGTTAGATCTGGAAAATCCAGAGAAAGTTCTTTGCCGAACCAGACATCCAATTTACATTCCTTCAGCTCCTTATGAATTGTATGGTGATGAGCAATATCCGGTAGATGTGCCAGCCGTGGTTTTTCCGGTAGGGGCAATCGTGAGAAAAGATAAGCTTATTCTCTATGCTGGGGCAGGGGACAAATACATCATCCTCCTAAGCTGCAATCTGGATAATTTAGTTAATTACCTATGCAAATTCTGTCAGGGGACACCCCTTTGATACGGTTTTCAATTAACTAATTCTCCAATTTGCCAATTAAAAATACAGTTTACAAGATGTATTAGTCGTTAGTGAATAGTTGTTGGTATTAAAATACAAAATACAAGATGTATGTTAGTTTACCAGTTAGCCGGTTTACCGGTTAACTAAATTATCTCGTATCTTTCCCCTTTCATCTAAAAACTAACAACCAAAAACCAAAAACTTTTCTCTCAAAAAAGAAGGATTTTGCGTCACCCTTGTAGAACTTTAACTATAGTATTTAAAAAATATTAAATAGGTAAATTAAAGGAGGAAAAAATCATATGGAAAAGAACGAAGAGCGCCGTACTGGAAAAGAACGAAGATCAGGGGAAGACCGCAGAAAATTTAATGACCCAAATTACAAAGGACCTGAACGAAGAAGTGGTCAGGACGGAAGAACCGGCGAAGAAAGAAGAAAATCCGAGAAATAGCATATCCTTTCAAAATAAATAGTTAAAAAAAATGTCTTAGGGACGGTTGCCCTAATGCCGGATATTACCCCTTCACATTTTAGAAGCCAGGCAAATGGAATTATTAATTTTATGGGGGGTTTGGGAGCACTGCTTGTTTTTTTTGCGGGAAAACCCCTTTATGATAGCAATATCACCTATCCATTCATTACAGGTGGGTTATTAATGTTGCTGGCTAGTTTAATAGTGGTATTTACCATTAAAGAAGACAGACCCTTTATCGAAGAGGAAGACAGGGAAGGTAAAAAACCAGCAGTCTCTTTCCGGGAATCGCTCTCTGCCTTTTATGAAAACATTAAAGATATTTTTTCAGGTGATAGAAGCCTGTTTTTCATCCTCTTTTCTATATTCTTTATAGTTTGTTGGTTTTAACAGTATTGAGACCTTCTTTACCAGCTATGCTAAATTTTATTTAGGGATAAAGGAGAGCACCGGTGCACTTGTGTTAGGGGTGTTTTCTTTATCGTTTTGTGAATAATAAAACAATTTTATGGCTTTCTCAAAAAGAAAGAAAACCCGCAGCTTAATCGCAACCTTATTTTGTCTGTCTGTTGCCTTTACGCTTCTTGCCACCTTTTGTTTGCCAAGTATATTCTCTCTGGTTTTCGCAATGATATCTTTAATATTATTAAAAGGAGAAGACTGTCCCCCTTTTACGAATTATGTCATTCCCACTTCCTCTTATACCTGCCCTGTGAAGCTTTGCTTCACTGGTGTCATTCCCGCGCAGGCGGGAATCCATCCCTCTGTCATTGCTACCATAGGGAGCGCGGCAGTCTAATTACCCCTGATGTCATTACCATGAAAATGGGAATCCATCTTCTCTCTTCCATCTAAATACTATTCCCTATTCACTAACGACTAATACATCTTGTAACTATTTTTAAAAAAAAGAAGGGTTTTTGAAATTTTTGTTGTATAGTATAGATATAATAAATTTCATTATCACTGTTTAATAGACAAAGCTTTGTACAATTTCTTTATTTTAGGAGATCTAAAAAAAATGAAAGTTACGAAAAAGTCCAAAGAACAACTCATTGCTGAATTGGTAGAATCAGAAGAAAAATATAGAATTCAGGTAGAAATGGCTACTGATGGTGTTTTTTTGGAGACAGTAGAAGGTCGCGTACTTGAATGTAATACTGCCGGAGCAAAAATGTTCGGCTACACTAAGGAAGAAATAGTCGGTTTAACTATTGCCGATTTAGTTCCTGAAGAGTTTGCCAAGAAATTACCTAAAATTATTACTGAAAAAGAAACATCCCATGGTAAATTCGTAGCACGTATTAGTAAAAAGAAAGATGGTACTATTTTCCCTACGGAAATTGCTACCAAGCTCATCAATATTGGAGAAAAACCCAGACTTATAGTCTATATCCGTGATATCACCGAACGCAAGAGAGCCGAAAAGAAACGAAAATCTTTACTGAAAAAGGAACGGGAGCAGCATTTAAAGGCAGAGACATTAGCCAAAGTTGCCCTTATTCTTACCTCAAAACTCAGTCTCTCGGCTGTATTAGAGGAGGTGCTTCAACAAGTAAAACGCCTTGTCCCTTATTCTGCCTGTAACATTTCACTTATTGAAAAAGGAGGATTATATAATGTCCATTCAGTGGGATACGATAAATATGGTAGTAAAAAATTTGTAAATAATTTTACCTATCCAGTGGATAAACTTTCTCTGGAAAAAGAAGTGATTAAATCAGCAAATTCTTTACTAATTTCCGATACCCATCAGGATCCCGGTTGGATTATCTTTAAGGAAACCAGCTGGATAAGGTCCCGCTTGTATATGCCGATTTGTTTAGGCAATAAAGTTATAGGATTATTGAATTTGGATGATGATACTCCAGGTAAATTTGTTAAAGATGATATTAAAAAATTACAACCTTTAGCCAATGCAGCTGCGGTCGCTTTGGAGAATGCTCGATTATTTGAAGAGGTTCGAAAAGAGATAACTGAGCGCAAGCAGGCAGAGAAGGCCCTGGTAGAATCAGAGGAAAAATACCGAGCTATATTTGAAAATACTGGTACAGCTGTGATAATTATAGAAGAAGACAAAACAATTTCTATGGCAAATACACAATCTGAGAAACTAAGCGGGTATTCTAAAGACGAAATTGAAAATAAGATGAAATGGACGGATTTTGTCATTCCAAAAGATTTGAAAATGATGGACGAGTATCATACCACAAGGAGAAAAGCCGGAGAAAAACCTCCAACCGAATATGAATTTCGTTTGATAGATAAAAAGGGTAATATAAAAAATATATTCTTAAAAGTAGGAATAATACCTGGTTCCAAAAAGAGCATAGCTTCTTTAATAGATATCACCGAAAACAAACAAGCAAAGGAAAGACTCAAAAAGACTTTGGATGCAATCATCGATACCATGTCTAAGATAGTAGAAGCCAAAGACCCCTATACCTCCGGTCACCAGCATAGGGTCTGCCAATTAGCTGTTCCCCTTGCCCGAGAGTTAGGTCTTTCTCCAGATAAGATTGAAGGAATAAGGATTGCCTCTTTAATTCATGATATCGGGAAGATCAGCCTACCCGCTGAAATCTTAAGTAAGCCCACCACGTTAACTGATATAGAATACAGTCTACTAAAAAACCATTCTCAAACAGGATATGATATCTTAAAATCCATAGATTTTTCCTATCCTATAGCAAGAATTGTCCTTCAACATCACGAAAGATTGAATGGTTCAGGATATCCCAATAATAAT
>JABUBL010000565.1_pt1 | contig 11347 bp, 1 predicted proteins | sample 7240371 | NCBI WGS metagenome assembly JABUBL01 (sample SAMN07256343, study PRJNA390944) | subsurface metagenome | isolation source: Methane hydrate marine sediment | place: Pacific Ocean: Eastern North Pacific, ODP site 1244 | collected 2002
GCTCGATCTCAGCTTCTGCCAGCAAATCACGCCAGAGCACCACTATCTTTGGCGGCGGCATGATGGGCGGCATGGGCGGCGGCATGATGGGTGGTTTTTACGCACAGAGTCTGGTACAGCTTATTCAGGAGACCATCGAGCCGGAAAGCTGGTTTGATCTCAGTGACACAGGTGAGGGAACCATAACGCCTTATCCGACTCAACAGCCGAGGAAGCTTGCTGTGCTGGCGAGCCGTGAGGTTCATAGTGAAATTGAGAAACTATTGACAGAGCTGCGTAAGGCGCTCGGACATCAGGTTTCTATCGAGGCCAGGTATCTGGTTGTAACTGAGAATTTCCTCGAAGAAATCGGCCTGGATGTAGATTTCATGGGGAGCCTTGGGGGTAAGTGGGGTCAGATAAGTTTCGAACAAGATTCTGCTGTTGCTACCCGAGCACAGCCTACACAGGTTCCTTTGAGTTTGGGCGGTATCGGTGCAGCCGTAGGGATTACCGGAGGTTACGGTTCCATACTTGATGATTTACAGGTTTCATTCCTTCTGCGAGCAACTCAGGCTCATAGAGATGCGAAGTCTCTGACTGCTCCGATAATCACTGTTATGAGCGGGGAGTCTGCGAGCTTCAACATTACAAGAAGTGTACCGATAGCATTGCCCCCTATTCAGCAGCCAGGTGTTACTACAGTAGGTTTGACCGGAGGGCAGGCTGGTACAGCTACGGGAGTTGGTGGCGGTTTGCAGCCCCGGGAAATATATATACCATCAGGGAGCTCGCTGAGTATTACTCCAATTATTACCCACGACAAGAAGAATGTATTGCTTAATATCATCACCAATCAGAATACGTTTCTTGGGATTAGAACAACTACGGTTGAAATGCCCATTGTCGGTGGGATAGAAGGTGCAGAAGTTCAAACCTGGGACGTACAGCTTCCTGAGACAGAGACATCGACGGTTATGACGCGAGTGAGCATACCGGATGGTGGGACCTTACTATTAGGCGGCCAGAAAATAACTGAAGAGGTTGAAAGAGAGGCAGGCGTGCCGGTATTGAGCAAGATACCTGTTATTGGAAGACTGTTCAGTAACCGCAGCTCGGTAAAGGACCATAAGATATTACTGATACTGGTGAAACCGACGATCATTCTACAGGAGGAACGTGAAGCTGAAGCAATTGCCGCAATGGAAGGCGAATTTTAGACTTCAGGCGGTTATAGTTTTTTTACGATTGTTCCCACGTTTGTGGGGTCCCCAAAGGCGGCATTTTGTGTTTGGGGGTCCCCATTGCAAAACCCAATTTGTAACGTTTTGGCATGTTGGGGGTATCTTAAAAGTATTGACGGTTTCAGGAGTAATAAAGGGTAATTTTAGAAACGGGAGAATGAAACGACAAATTTTGATTAGCTTGTTAGTTTTGTTATCCGTAGCTGGTTTTGCGGGAGCAGTCGAGTTACCCGGGTTTGGATTTTACGACTTATCGCAAGATGAGCTCGCAGCTTATAGGCAAGGCGAACTGATTGTGCGTTTTGCTGATGTGGGGGTAGGTGCGCAGCTGCCGGAGGGTCCGGTTATAATGGGGCCATGGCGGCCTCGTGCAATTAAAAGTGCGATTTCAGATTTTATCGTTGCCGGGGCCAAGGTAGATAAAGAATACGACCACATTGTATCCGGTCTGGCTGTTGTAGGGCTGCCCGAGGGCACAAGCGTTGTGGATGCCCTTATCCAATTCAACCGGTCGGCTAACGTTTTGTACGCCGAGCCGAACTACAAGTACAGGTTGTTTGTTATTCCTAACGACCCCAGGTTCTCCGAGATGTGGGGGCTGGACAACACAGGCCAAACCGGCGGTACTGTCGATGCCGACATTGACGCACCGGAGGCCTGGGATATTCACACCGGCGACCCTGAGATCATCGTAGCAGTTTCCGACACGGGCATTGACTATAACCATCCTGACCTGGCGGACAATATGTGGGTGAACACCGAAGAGCTAAATGGCGAGCCCGATGTTGATGACGACGGCAACGGCTACGTAGACGATATTTATGGTTATGATTTTGCCGGGGCCTACAAAGACGATCCGGCTGACGGTGACGGCGATCCTTGTGACATGCTCTTTCATGGTACCCACGTAGCAGGAACCATCGGCGCAGTTGGCAATAACGGTGAGGGGATTGTCGGTGTTTGCTGGAATGTCAAGCTCATGGCCTTGAAAATCTTCGCTGATGATCATGCTATTTTGCCCGATTTACTTGTTGGTGATGCGGTTGAAGCTATTGGGTATGCTATTGATAATGGCGCCAAGATTATGAACGTCTCGTGGGGAGGGTACGACTATTCGCAATCTCTTTATGACGCTATCGCAAATGCCGGAGTTGCAGGGCTGCTTTTCGTAGCTGCGGCAGGTAACGATTATGGCAACGACAATGATTTCAATCCCGTTTATCCTGCAAGCTATGACCTGGATAACATCATTTCTGTAATGGCGACGGATCAGGATGATCAAATGTCATTTTTCTCCAATTATGGAGCGACTTCGGTTGACGTAGGTGAGCCAGGCACGGACATTCTAAGTACGACCCCGACATACGAGACTGCTGGAATGATGGTTTATGGCATCTCTACCGATTACGCATCGTTGAGCGGGACATCGATGGCTGCGCCACATATCGCAGGCGGCTGCGCACTGGTTTGGTCGCAGTACCCGTCGCTACCACCCAAAATTGTAAAGGGTATTCTTTTGAAGGCGGTTGAACCGGTATTGGCCTCGCCCAGGCTTTGTCTCTCAGGTGGACGGATTAATCTGCATAAGGCATTAACGTTAATCCCCACGGGAAGATCAGGCAAAGTTATAAATAGCAGAGATCCAGGTAATCTTTACCGCTCTATCCAGGCGGCCATAGACGATGCCAATGACGGTGATGAGCTGATTGCTGAGGCCGAGACTCTCTTTCTTGAAACCATTGACTTTAAAGGTAAGGCGATAACGCTTCGCAGCGGTGATATCACCCAGCCGAGCGATCCGACAATCAGTCCTGAAAACACATATATTTTGGGCTTATTGAGTGAAGGTTCTGTAGTAAGATTCGTCAACGGTGAGGGCCCTGCTACTGTTCTGAAGGGCTTCACTATCAGCTGGGGCATTACCGATTACGGGGGCGGCATTAGGTGTGACGGGGCATCACCGATTATCACGGACTGTATTATCAGCAATAATTTCGCAGAATACTACGGTGGCGGAATCGATTGCTATGACAGTTCGCCGACGATCAAAAACTGCACCATTGCCGATAACCGAACCTCAGGAAGCGCCGGTATGGGTGGCGGTATAAATTGCGAGCAGGCTTCTCCGGTAATTAGCAGCTGTCTTATCAGCAACAATTTCGCAAATAACGTCGGCGGCGGGATAGCGTGCCATTACGCAGACCCGAACATATTCAATTGTGTAATTGCGAATAACTCAGCGCTTTATAAAAGCGGCGGAATTGACTTGGAGTACTCATCGCCGACTATTACAAACTGCACTATTATTGTGGATCCTGGTGCGTCGAAAGATGGCGGCATCTTTGCTTATCGCGACTCTTTCCCGGTGATTACAAACTGCATCCTTTGGGGCAACGGCGATGACCTGTACAACTGTTCAGCTACGTACTCCTGTATCGAGGATGATGATAGCGGTATAGGCAACATTCATTTGGAGCCGGTGTTTGCAACCGGGCCGCTTGGCGATTACTATCTAAGCCAAACCGCGGCTGGACAGTTTATCGACAGTACCTGTGTAGATATCGGTGACCCCGATACTGATCCCAGCCTTGTGATGCATACGTACACGACAAGAACAGACGGCGTCACCGATACAGGTGTCGTTGATATAGGTGCTCACTACCTCGCTTTACCGGCCGAGCTTTTCCAGCTATATGTCTTTGTGGTAGACGCCAGCGGTGCGCCCGTTGACCCGAATATGGCCAATGGTTATGTCGATCCCAACAGGGGTGCCTATCGGCAATACGAAATTGTGCGGCTCAGAGCATATCTTGAGCCGGGCTATCGAATCAAGGCGTGGACCGGAACCGATGACGATTTATCGACAGAGCCCAACAACACCGTTACCATAACCGGTGATGCCTTTATTTCGGTTGAGTTTGAAGAGATTCCTTTGCATCGATTGCGTACCGAGGTTATCGGTGGTCGCGGAACAATCTCGCCCCGCCACAGAAGAGGAGAGTATTATCAGGAAGGCACGGTGGTAACACTTATCGCGACACCCAACCAAAGCTACATTGTTGATCGATGGAGCGGAACCGATGATGATACGTCCTGGTCCGGCAGAAATACTGTGACAATAGATTCCGATAAGGATGTTACGGTCCTGTTCCGACAACCAAAGAGTTTGCACGTGCCGGGACAATATCCGGACATCGGGGTAGCAATCAATGCCGCCTACAGCCACGGCGACAAGATAGTTGTTTCCGCTGGTACTTACTATGGCGGTTATGACTTTATGGGTAAGGCAATTACCATCGCCAGCGAACATCCCGATGACCCCTGCTTTGTTGCTGCTACAATTATAGTAAGTGGGGGCTGGCCTGCTTTTATCTTCCAAAGTGGCGAAGGCCCCGACTCTGTCGTTGATGGCTTTACAATTCAAGGCTTGGGTGACCTCGGTCCCATTGGGCCGCCCGATATGGACGGGATCGGTGAGAGCGGCGTGTACGCCCTTGGCGGAGCAATCTCCTGCTTTAACGGGAGCAGCCCAACTCTGTCTCATCTGGTCATCAGAGACTGCCTCGCGCGAGGCCAGGATGGTGAGGACGCCACCTTTATTTTTGATCTTCCTGATGATCCGGAGGATCCGCTGGAAGCGCTGGAGGGCGAGGAGGCGTTGGATGATCCGCCTGAAATCGATCCTGAAGATCCCGATACGTACGACCCGAACAATGCGGTTGATCCCGCTGATCCCAACGCGCCGATAGATGGTATGAATGGCGAGGATGGCGCCGACGGTCTGCCCGGTGAGCCTGGCGCGGACGGAGCGGATGGCCAGCCCGGCTATGCCGGCGGCAATGGTGGTGTTGGCTATGGTGGCGCGATGTACTTCGATGCCGATAGTAGTCCGACGATTCTGTACTGTACGATAATCAATTGCAGCGCAATCGGTGGTGATGGAGGCTTCGGCGGCCTGGGTCAGGAAGGCCAGGCTGGCCAAGGTGGCCAACCCGGTCAACCCGGTCAGGACGGTCAGGCCGGTCAAGACGGGTTCAACGATGGAGCGGATGGAGTGGGTGGTAATGGCGGCGCCGGCGGCGACGGCGGACTAGGCGGTAATGGCGGAGCAGGCGGCCCCGGTGGAAAAGGCGGCGACGGCGGCGAAGCTTTGGGCGGTGCGATGTACTTCGGCCCTAATTGCCGTCCGACAATACGGCACTGTACCATTTTGAACTCCATGACTCGGCAGGGCCTGGGCAACTACGGAGGCGGTGGCGGCAACGGCGGCCTCGGCAACGATGGCGCAGACGGTGCCGACGGCGGCGGCGGCGGCGACCCGGATGGTGAGGACGGCGGCGATGGCGCAGACGGGCCCGGCGGCAGTGGCGGTGACGGCGGTGAAGGCGGCAGCATGGGTATAAACGGCACAAGGTCATGGGGGGGTGCTATATTCTACAGTGAAAACTGTGAAGTTATCATATCGGATACTATAATCAGTTACAGCACGGCCAATACAATGGTTCCGACCTATTCTTATGCCGGCGGCAACGGCGGCATCGGTGGCGATGGCGGGGCCGGTGCAAACGAAGCGCCGGGCGGCAATGGCGGCGCAGGCGGTGATGGCGGTGCAGGCGGCCCCGGGGAAGAAGACCCTGGCGACGGCGGCGACGGCGGCATCGGGGGTGAAGACGGAGACGACGGCGAAGACGGTGAGGACGGTTCCTTTGCTGAGAGTTACACTTCGAGCTACGGAGGTGGTAACTACTACGATTTTGGCTGCAAAGCCGAACTTAACGACTGCACGATAAGCTACAACAGCTCAAGACAAACTGACGGCAGCGGCGAAGACGGCGGCGGCGAAGATTATAAAGACGACTGCACAGCCATACTCAATCGCTGTGAATTCATCGGCAACTCGGCCGGCTACGATGGAGGAGGACAATGCTTCGACGGGGCCTGCACGATCCAGGTCAATGACTGCAACTACGTCAACAATTCGGGCGGTAACGACGGCGGCGGATTGTTCTGCTGGTACGATTGTTTGCTGGACATCAACGACAGCAGATTCACCGGCAATTCAGCGATGGGAGTTTACGGTTCCGGAGGCGCAGTATACGGCGGCGGATGGCTGGACTGGATGAGTGCAAAATGGTACCACGGTGGCAGGATAACAATCAACAACAGTCGCTTTGGCAGAAACAAAGCGGCATTCGGAGGCGGTCTGTACTGGCACGGCGACGACGCGGAGGTATCAATTTTCGAATCGGTCATCAATGATAATACCGCCGACCATGGTGGTGGTATGTACTGGAGCAGCGGCGCACCGCAAATTACCGGTTGCGGTATCATAGACAATATAGCCAAAGGACGCTGGATTAGTATGGATTACGGAGGAAGCTTTGGCGGCAGCTTCTACGGCGGCGGCGCCGGAATGTTCTGCTGGTCGTCTGACGCTAAAATTGAAAGCTGTTTCATAAGCGGTAATTTGTCCTCCGGCTCTGGCGGCGGTGTGTATTTCGGTGGAGACCCCTGCATGCCGATAATTAGAAACTGTCTGGTCGAAGGAAACTCGGCTGCTCTGGATGGTGGCGGGGTTGTTTCCTACTGGTTTATGACGCCGAGAATCTCCAACTGTACAATCGTTGACAATACGGCATCCGACCCACACGACCCCAAGCACGGAAGGGGCGGCGGCATATCTTGCTCCTATGAAAGCCAAACAGCTCTTATTGACAGTATCCTCTGGGGCAATACCGGTATCAATGGCAACCAGATCGCAATCGGCAGCCATAAGGAGCCGTTCTATATTGACAGACCTGCTACCCTTACAGTTTCATATTGCGACATCCAGGGTGGCCGAGGTCCGGAAGCTATCTATGTCGAGCCGGGCCGTGTCCTCAACTGGCTCAATGGTAATATCGATGCTGACCCGCTCTTTGTCGAGCCGTACTACTACCTTAGTCAAACCGCGGCAGGGCAGGGAGTGAACAGCCCATGTGTCGATGCGGGAAGTGATTTGGCGGTGAATCTTGGCCTCGACGAATATAGCGTTCGCTCCGACGGCGCGAATGATACCGGTGTGGTCGATATGGGTTTGCACTACCCCACCGGTGAGGGCCGGTATCAGTTGACTGTAAACGTCGTCGGCGAGCATGGTACGGTCGAGCCGAGTGGCGGGCTGTTCAACAAGTACACTGTAGTGACGCTGAGGGCAACGGTGGACCCGGGCTACCGTGTCAGATGGGTGGGCACCGATAACGACCTGTCTTACACCCTTAGCAATACTGTAACAATGTATTCAGACCGGACCATCACTGCCATAATAGAACAACCTCCTGCCATTAGAGTACCTGGTGACTATCCCTCAATCCAGGAAGCGGTTGATGCTGCAAATGATGGGGATGTGATTATCGTCAACAAAGGCCGTTATAGGGGTGCAACTATCAACATTCCGGGCAAAGCTATTACGATAACCGGCACCAATCCTGACGACCCAGGCAGCGTTGCTGAGACAATTATCGACCGCGAAGGTTATATTTGCTGTGCCATAGTTTTCTCGAGCGATTGTGGCCCGGATACCATTCTAAACGGGCTGACAATCGCAAATGCCAGCTGGTATAAAATTGACCAGGAATCACCCCCGGACCCCGGCGATGATGGCTACGATGGCTACGACATCTCGGGTGCTGCAATATACATCGATTCCGGTGCCAGTCCCACTATTGTTAATTGTGTCATTACCGACTCCCAGATCATCGCCGGCAACGCCAGCAACGGGAATACTGGTGGCGCCCAGGGAGACCTCAGTGATACTGAAGACCCGAATTCTTCGCTTCTTGTTTACGGTCATAATGGCGGTGATGGCGGCGATGGCGGCAGCGCCTTTGGTGGGGGCATTTATTGCGGTCCCTACAGCAGCCCGACTATCCGTAATTGTACAATCAATGGCTGCGATGTGATAGGCGGCAATGCTGGCAGCGCCGGCGAGGGTGGGGCCGGGGCCGAAAACGGTGCCGGCGGTACCGGCGGTACCGGCGGTGATGGCGGCGGCGCTTACGGTGGTGGAATCTATGTCGGTTACGGCAGTACTCCGACCATCAGCGATTGTAATATTGTTAACTGTTTGGCTATTGGCGGCGATGCCGCTGACGGTGGAGATGGTGGTATCGCAACCGGCGACAACGGTGTTGGTGGTAACGGCGGCATAGGTGGTTATAATAGCCGGGCTTACGGCGGCGGAATATACTTCGCCGATAGAGCTATTGCAACTGTTTCCAACTGCCGGATTGACGACTGCTCGGCGACTGCCAGCGACGCCGGCGACGCCGGCAATTTCGGCGATGCCCCGGAGTTCCCGGGTTTCGGTGGCTATGGCGGCGGTTATTTAGGAGAGTACTGGAAACAGAGCGCCTATGGTGGCGGTGTATATTGTGGTAACGGCAGTAAGATTACCTTCGAAAATTGTACATTCAGCAACAACACAATTGTCGGCGGCATGAGTGGAATTGGCGGTGACAACCCTCTGGGTGCCACCAGAACGCAACCAGCAACCAGCTATCTGGTTCCTGTTTACGGAGCAGGTGCATTCTGTGAGTCCAGCTCGTTACCGGTGTTCCTCGGCTGTGATATAACCGGTAACTATGCGCAAGACGTCAACGAGCCCAATGACCCGGCTCTGCCGGCTTATCGTCTGAGTCCTTACATTAGTTACGGCGGCGGAATCTGTTCCGTGGACGCTAACTCAGCGATAATTGCCGACTGTAACTTCAGCGACAATTACGCAACCCTCGGCGGCGGTTTGTACTGGGACCAGAGCAACACCGTGGTGACCGACTCCAACTTCGCCGACAACTCAGCGTTCAACGGCGGCGGAATATATTGCGTTGACAGTGCGGCTTCGACGATCAGAGGATGCAAAATCACAGGCAATCAAGCCATTGAACCGGGCGGTGAAGGCGGCGGTATACATTGTTCTTCAATACCGGCGTTAATCGCTGATTGTCAAATCCAGTATAATATGGCCTTTACCTCCGGCGGCGGTGTGTATTTATCCGGTGGTGCGGCAAAGGAAAAAATACTCGGGAATTGTTTGATAACCGACAATTTCGCCGGCAGAGACGGTGGAGGAGTTTCGGCCAATTGGCATAATGAATTGATTATATCCAACTCTACTATCTATAACAACACCGCCGGTGACGTCAACGACCCCAATTCCAGCGGATACGGGGGAGGACTATACTGCTCGTACGAAAGCTATACAGACGTCATTAACAGCATCCTCTGGGACAACTTAGGCAATGATGGAGCTCAGATTTCCATCGCAACCGGCTTGGAATTTGACCAAAGACCGTCAACAGTTACCGTCTCATACTCCGATATCAGTGGTTGGCGGGATCCGCCGGAAGGCGTCCCCAAGCGGACTAACGGTGCCGAGTGGGTCGATCCTAATGCTGTGTTCGTTGATGCAGGCTGTTTCCTGGACTGGGACTTCAACAGCATCATCGAAGCAAACCCGCTCTTCGTCAATGGTTATTATCTGAGTCAGAAAGCTGTCGGTCAATTAACCGATAGTCCCTGCGTTGATGCCGGAAGTGCCGCTGCAAGCAGCCCCAACATCGGTATGTACCAATATACTACGCGTATAGATGGGGTCAGCGACGCCTATATCGTCGATATTGGATACCATTATGTCATCGACCTGTTAGACTTGACAATTACGGTAGTGGGCGAGAACGGCACTGTCGAACCGACCGGCACCACTACTTATAACCGGGATGCTGTAGTAACGGTCAGGGCAATACCGGACCCAGGATATCGCGTCAAAGGGTGGTACGATGTCAACGACGTCTTAGTCTCTATCGAGGCGACCCTTGAAGTGGTAATTTCTATTCCAACTGTAATTTCAAATTTCAAATTTCAAATCTTAAATTTATTTGTTGAGTTCGAGCTGCGGGGCACAACAGAGGTCTCAGGGGGAGGCGATGCTATCCAGATGGCTATTGACGCGGCAAAGAATGGCCAAACACTTATCGTTGGTCCCGGCATTTACGACGGCGACATCAGCACAGGCGGCAAAGACATTACACTGGTCAGCACCAATCCCGATGACCCCAACATCGTCGCCAACACAATTATTGACTGTCAGCAAGCCGGCCGAGGCTTTATCTTCAACAGCGGCGAAGACGCTAATACGGTCGTAAACGGCTTTACCGTTATCAATGGCAGCCTCACAGACGAAGGTGGCGCCGGTATATACGTTGATGTCAACACCAGCCCGGTCATTAAGAATCTTGTTATCAGCGATTGCAGTGTCTCCGGTTTCTCCATAGGTGGTGGCGGAATATATGTCGCTTCCGACAGTAGCCCGACGTTTATAAACTGCACAATCAACAGCTGTTCGTCTGATATAGGCGGCGGCGGGGCCTTCTGCGACGTCAACAGCGCTGCGGTATTCAACCACTGCACTTTCAGCGACAACTCGGCTGATATAGGCGGTGGTATATATTACGATGCCAACTGCATAGCAGAGCTGATTGAATGTACATTTAGCAGCAACTCGGCGGTCCAAAACGGCGGCGGCCTGTATATGGAATCTCAAATTTCAAATATTAAATCTCAAATTTTCATTGCAGACAGCAATTTCGCAGACAATTCAGCAACGCGAGGTGCCGGTTTGTATTTCGACCCGAATTGCTCGGGATTGATTATCGAGACCATATTATTGCGCAATGATGCCGGCGAATATGGCGGTGCAATATACCTCAATGATTCTAATGATTTTTCAGTTGTGGACTGCAATATCGCGTACAATTCAGCCCTCCACGGTGGTGGAGTGTATTGTATCGATTCTACGGCCACAGCAATTATAGGTTCTACAATTCAGTACAACGTCGCTGCTGCTGATGCTGATGACCCGGCGACAACGGGCCAGGGTGGTGGAATCTACGGCTTTTCTGCGCCGCTACTGATTCGCGACTGTGTCTTAGCTTATAACGTTGCCAACACCTCCGGTGGTGGTGTGTATCTGTCCGGAGTTTCGGCCTATGATCAGAACCCGGCGTTGCTGGGTCCGCAGATTATAAACTGCCTGATAACCAATAACTTAGCCGGCAGAGACACCGCCGCCGTCTCTGCCGGCTAAG
>JABUBL010000567.1_pt1 | contig 11343 bp, 13 predicted proteins | sample 7240371 | NCBI WGS metagenome assembly JABUBL01 (sample SAMN07256343, study PRJNA390944) | subsurface metagenome | isolation source: Methane hydrate marine sediment | place: Pacific Ocean: Eastern North Pacific, ODP site 1244 | collected 2002
AGCTCAGGCTGTGCCAAGTTAAGAGCATCGAGGTCAATACCACGGAGAGGATGCTGCTTCACGTTGATGGCGAGCTTTTGGGCCAGGCACCGGCGAAATTCCAGGTGCATCCTGCTGCGCTAACAGTTGCTATATAAGAAAACCGCCTTTTGAAGAGGGTCTAAAATAGGTTAAAGGGGGTTGCTGGAAACAAGGCTAAGATAAGCTATATAGCCTTTCGACCTGACACAGCAAATAGTTCGAAAAAAGCTATATAGCCTTTCGCCCTGGCACAGCAAACAGCTTGAAAAAGGAGGCTTTGATGGCCAGAGTGAGCATGGAAGGCGTAGGGGAGTATTACCACCATTACCCCAGGGTGGCGGCCATTGTCACCGTTCATGCTCGGGGTAAGGATAATGCGATGGCGGCAGCGTGGCACTGCCCCCTTTCCTTCACTCCCCCTCTTTACGGGGTTTCCATCTCCCCCAAGAGGTTCACGCATGACTTGATAATGGAGGCCAAGGAGTTTGGAGTCAACTTCGTGCCAGTGGAGAAAGCGGAACTCATCGCTTCCGTGGGGGGCAGCTCGGGGAGAGAGGTGGATAAGTTTCAACGGTTTCAAATGGCAAAGGAGAAGCCACTGAAGACATCGGTGCCGCTGCTAGCCGATGCCTATGCTTGCTATGAGTGCAAGGTGGTGGAATGCAAAACATATGGCGACCATGTGTGGATAGTTGGCGAGGTGGTGGCCTCTCATTTTGAGCAGGACTCCTTTACCCCGGAGCATGTGCTCAATCTGGAACGAGTCGCCCCCGCCCTTTATCTTGGGGGCGAGCTTTATACTAATCCGGCCAAGGATGGCATCCGCCATCTCGACCGCAAGGTTTATGGCAAACGGTGAAAGGAGGGCCATTGATCGACCAGGCAAAGATTGAAAAGGCGGTGCTCTCCATAATAAACGCCATTGGCGAGGATCCGAAAAGGGAGGGCTTGGTTGGCACCCCGAGGCGCATCGCTGAGATGTATAGCGAACTTTTCGCGGGTCTAGACCTCGACCCCAGGGAAGAACTGACGGTAGGCTTTGAGGAGGGGCACCGGGAGATGGTGATCTTGAGGGACATCCCCTTTTACTCCATGTGTGAGCACCACCTCCTCCCCTTCTATGGGGTGGTTCATGTTGGCTACATCCCCAGCGGGCCTGTTGTCGGCGCCAGCAAGCTGGCGCGGGTTGTGGAAATCCTTTCCCGGCGCCCCCAGATTCAGGAAAGGCTCACCACCCAGATCGCTGAAACCATTCTCGAAGCGATAAAGCCGGAAGGAGTTGCTGTGGTGATCCAGGCGGAGCACATGTGCATGACCATTCGGGGGGTGAAAAAACCGGGGAGCAATGTCATCACCTCGGCGATGAGAGGCCTGTTTCGAAGCCGGGCTGCCACCCGCGCTGAGTTCTTGTCCCTGGTTCAGGGCAAGTAAAAGGATGCCGTTGAGACTATGGGGAAAGCCTTGACAAACATACGGGGGTGTGCTACGGTTTTGCAAACGAAAAATGAAAAATGGAAGGAGGTGAAAAATGAGAAAACTAACCCTGGGACTGGTTCTCATCTTAATGTTGGCACTGGCACTTGTGGCATTGCCTGCCTGTGGCGATGGGGAAGGGGCCGAATTAGAGGTCACCGGCCTGAGCCTTTCCCCTTCTTCGGCGGGGATAGGGCAAACGGTCACCATCAGTGTTACGGTGACGAACACGGGTGAAGAGGAAGGGGACACTGAGGTAACGGCTACGGTCGATGGGGATGAGGTGGGCACAAAGTCGGTGACAGTTGCAGCGGGGGGCACGGGAACAGCGACCTTTACCTACACCACAACGGCAGAGGGCACCTATACCGTTGAGGCCGATGGGCAAACTAAGACGCTCATCGTGACCGCGGCACCTGCGGTGACATTTGCCACCTTCACACACCCTGAGAAAGGCTACGCTTTTGACTACCCCGATGATTGGGCAGAGGTGGCATTTGAAGACATAAAGTTTGGGTTGACGGAGTCACAGGGCCTAATTGATGGGGCAGCGGAACTGGGGGTCACGGTCCAATACATAGTCGGCTTCGAGGCAACAACGGCTGTGGCTGGCCACAAAGCCAACGTGAACTGCGCGTCCTATGGTCTTCCCGTGACTTTCCCTCCCGAGGGCTTCTGGAACGTGCAGCAGGACGGCTTTGATTCGTTATTCCCATGTTGTCCTACCGGTTACGTCCATTTTACCGACCGGGTTGTTTCGGCTGGGGAGGCCAGGACAATAACCGAAGACAGAATGTGCTGGCTGGCTGATTTTACCTGGACAATGTGCGACGAGTATGTTGAGGATGCCGACCCCTTCGACTGCACTTCGTGGGGCCAAGATATGCACTCGATGTTGGTCATCGTGACCAAGGGCATCACCTACGCGATGACGGTCACCACTACAGCGGCCGCCTGGGATCAGTACGAGGATATCTTTGAGCACATTTGCCTGAGCTTCGTTTCCCCGCAGTGATCTGCTTGGGCTAAGATTTGGTGGTCTGCGGGAACTCAGGCGAGATATAGTTTTCTCATCACCTTGAGAACCCAAGTGGGAAAGGGTTCGGTGATGCGGAGGACAAGGAGGGCACCAAGGGTGGCCATGAGGCCGATTAGTGTCCCGCCCAAGATATCAAATGGGTAATGCACTCCGATAAAGACCCGGGCGAAGCCGACGAGGAAGGCAGGCAACAGAAGCAGCCACCCCACTCTGCGATTTCCCAGCCATATTCCGCTGGCGAAGGCAAAGGTGGTGGCTGCTATGTTTGAGGGGAAGGATGGATCGGTGGGCTCGTAAAAAAGCAGGTGAACCTGTCCAGTAGGGTATACGCCATACATCTCGAAGGGCCGGGGGCGATCGTGGAAAGCGTTGCATATCGCAACGATGGCGCAGGCAAGGCCGGCGCCAATCAGGGCACACCACACCGCCCTCTGGTTGCGTTCTATGCGTTCTGGATCCCGGCCGGCGAACCACAGGACGAATACCACCAGAGCCATGCAAACGGGAATGAAGTAGTCAGTGCCCATTAGCCGCATAAAGCGGTCGATGATCGGCACCCTGCCCGCAAGGTCATTTATCCAGAAGAAGATGGTCTTATCTGCGGATTGGATCATCCCCTGTCCTTGTTTCTAAAGTAGCCGGCGATGGCCTGAAAGTAGGTCATCCGCCTCAGGGAGTCAAGCCCTGGCTTTTCCCCGGGGTTGTCCTGTTCCATTGAAAGGTGAAGCTTCCTCTTTATCACCGAAGAGAGGCAGGCGGTGAAGATAAAGGCGGCGAGGCTGCCGGCAATGAACAGGGCAAACACCTCGGCGCCTTCCAGCCCGGGGGCGTGGCGATTTTCGGCGATGAAAAACCAGCAGAAGGCCCCTGCTATGGCGAGAACAGCAAACAGGTAGCCAGAGATGGTTCTTTGAAAGAAGGATATCCCCTTCAGCCTCCGGTAAGAGGCAACAAATTGCAGCACTCCGCAGCAGGAGATGAAGACAAAGAAGAAAAACTCAGCAGTGAGATTGCCCACCTGCTAGGTGCTCCTCCTTTCTTTGACCTCCAGTGGAGGATTCCTGGTGGTGATGAAATGGGTGAGACCCACCATGCAGGGAAGGAGAATGCTATAAGCGATGAGCGCTCCCGAGGCGTCAAGCCACCAGGCTACAAGGGCAGCGGGGGAGAAGAGAAAGGCGCCGGCCAGGTTAACATTGCGGGTGATGGCAAAGGGTATCAAAGCTACCCCGAGAAGAATGAGCATGGGGTAAGGTAGCTGTGTAAGCAAAACCCCGAAGGTGGTTGCTGCTCCCTTGCCGCCTCTAAACCCGAGAAAGAGGGGCCAATTGTGCCCTGCCACTACAGCCAGCCCGGTGAGGAGCAAGGCAGGCAGGGAAACACCTATCACCGTGGCAATGAGCATCGCTGCTGCTCCTTTGCCTACATCAGCTATGAGGACGACGATGCCAGCCCTGGCGCCCAGCTCATGCCAGGCATTGGCGGCGCCCATATTGCTATCGCCCACCCCCCGGATATCAACCCCTCTCAGCAGCCTGCCGGCGATGTAGGCTGAGGGGAAGCTGCCGAGAAGGTAGCCCATGATAATGGCAAACATCGAGCCCCAGACCATCTCCCCCAACTCCTTCTTATGCCTTAACCCGCTTTGTGTAGGCAGGGGTGCACCAATCGATGTATTTCTTATTCCTGCCCTGTACTATATTGAAGTATAAGTCCTGCAACTTTTTAGTTATCGAGCCCACCCCTCCATTGCCGACCTTGCGGTGGTCGATCTCAAGGACCGGGGTAACGTGGGCTGCGGTGCCAGTGAGGAAGCATTCGTCGGCGATGTAAAGCTCGCTGCGGTCGATTTGCCTTTCTACGGTCTCTATCCCCAGCTCCCGGCTTGCCAGCTTGATCACGGTGTCGCGCGTAATCCCGATCAGGATATTATCGGATGGTGACGGAGTGATGAGCTTGCCATCCATGACCAAAAAGATATTCTCCCCGCTCCCCTCGGAGACGTGCCCGTCGTGGGTGAGCATGATGGCCTCATCGAAGCCATTGTCCACCGCCTCGGTCTTGGCCAGGGCGCTGTTCACGTAGAGCCCGTTGATCTTGGCCCGGGGCGGGATCATATTATCGTCGATGCGGCGCCAGGAGGATACGCCACACTTTATGCCGTTGGTGATGTCCAGGTAGGGGCCAAAGGGGGTGATGAAGATGAGGAAATCGTCCTCCAGGTCGTGGAGCCTTACCCCCACTACCTGGGAGCTCTTATAAGCTATGGGGCGGACATAAATGTCCTCCCGGTAGCCGTTCTTTTCCACCACCTCCACCGTAAGGTGGCAAAGCTCATCAACGGAATGCGGAATGCTCATCTTTAGAAGGCGGCAATTGTTGAGCAGCCTCTGGTAGTGGTCCTGGGTGCGGAAGAGGTATATCTGCTCCTGGTCGCCATTCCAGTTGCCCCTGATGCCCTCGAAGCAGGCGGTGCCATAGTTGAAGGCATGGGTCATTATCCCTATCTTGGCCTCAGCGAGGGGCATGAGCTTTCCATTGAAAAAGGCGTATGAAGCCATCTCGCTCTCCTTGGGTCAGGACTTTTAGCCAATTATAACCACCTCCCCTTGGCTTGACAACCCCTAGCAGGCGTGGTAGGTTATTGGCGCTCGATTAGTGTGCGAGCTTTCCCGCAGAGCATCGTTCCCTTGTCCTTCTGAGATTGTTCCCCCAAGGGGGACCTCGGTAGTCGGGCAAAAAGCCCGCCTCGATGAACACCAAAGATGTGCGCTGGCCTTAGTGCTGGCAAAGAAAGGAGGATTGCAATGACTACTTGCCCCGGTTGTGGTGCTGAAGTTTCTGAAAGTGCCAAGTCTTGCCCCGAGTGTGGGCGGCGGCTCAAGGTGGAACTGGATGATATAAGGAAAATGCGGGTTGGCCCACCTGGCATCCTTGGGGACGTGAAGGAAGATGCGGCGACGAGAAAAGAGGCCATGGAGCGCGAAACAGAAGAAAGAAAAGCAGCGGTACAGGCAAAACGGAAGTGGCCAGCATGGGTATGGGTAGTGAATCTGATTTTGGTCGCCGGTGTCGTGATTAGCTCTTGGGTATGGGTACCTGATGATTTCGGAATACTCCCGAGCGCTTTAATCGTCGGCGTGGTTGGTGGTACCGTCGTTGGGGTCTTCATGGGGCTTGTTGCGCTTATAATGAAGCGGGAAAGCGGAACTGACGGAAGAGGCGACGGAGGGTGACATAGAAGTTGAATTTACCGCCGCGCAGAGACAGCTCGCTAGATGGGCAAAAAACCCGCCTCGATAGAGTGACAAACGACGTTCGCTGGCCTCAGTGCTGGCAACGAAAGGAGATAATGGATGAAAGCGAAGAAACTCATTGTATTGACTCTTCTGGCCATCCTGCTGCTATCAACGTTCGCCTGTGGTGGAGGGGGTGGTGAAGAAGAAGCGCCGCTTGAGCCTGGTGCTTACCTCATTTATCAGGTTGACTCTGAGGGCATTGCCACACCCGAACTGGCTCTTGCTGAGTTGGAGGCAATAATCAAGGAGCATATTTATACCCATAGTTTAGCACAGCCAGTGGTCATTGAGCGTACAGATGACGACCGTATTTCTATATTCCTACCGGATGTCAAGAGTGTCGAGACAGCCCGCGACATGGTAGGTAGCACCGCGCAGTTCAACCTGCGGGAACTCATAGGCGGTCAGTGGGTAATCGCTGAAGTTATGGGACGTGACGAAGAGATAAAGCCGCTCACTGGGGCACATCTCCTGGAGTGTCATCTGTCTTATGACCAGTTGGATGCGGAATGGGCCTGCGACGCTGAGCTAGAGATAAGATTTGGCCGATTGGGTCCAGACTTGCTACCCCCGTTTACCCAACGAAACATAGGCAAGACCGTTGGCATCTTTATTGGCGATGGCCCACTGATTCAAGTGGAGATAACGGAAAAGGCCACGACACACCTCAAGATTGCCCCCCTAAGCTGCTGGTTAGCTGATTATCTCGCTGAGACGATTAATGAGGCCACCTTGCCCCTGTCGCTGAGCTACGTCGGAGGCTATGTATATCCACCCTCTACTGAGCCAACTGGGGAGGAGCCTACGCCTACCCCAGCAGCAATGCCAGAGCCTGGATATCTGAGATATGTAGATGAAACTAACGGGTTCTCTATCTGGTGCCCCCAAGATTGGTATCGGGACGAAGAGACTGACCTAATGCTGAACTTGGTGAGTACGCGCTCTGAGATCGGGGAACAAATGTTGGCCGTCTGGTGGTTTCCAACCGTGAGCGTAAACAAGGCTTACGGTTACGCGACCTTATCGCTCGCGTTTAACGACTGGAAGGCATATGCGGAGGAGATGCACGCATATTCCCAGATTGCCGAGGAGCGGGTGACGGTGGGTGGAGTAAGCGCGATGAAGCATGTCTTCGAATATAGACAGGAAAAAGCGACTTGGACAAGAGTTGCAGCGCTCTTATTGGTGAAAGATGGCATTACCTACGTAATTATTTGTGCCGCTGGATTCTCGGCTTGGGATGAACACGAATTGACATTCGATTCGATAATGAACAGCTTCAGAGTTCTGGAGTAGGCTGCGGGGCAGCAGCTGTGATGGGGAGGTGAAGAGGAGGTTTTTTCGAAAGGGACTGGAGATTGAAGACCAGCTATGTCTTTAGGTTAATGTTTTTCCGCTTTTGTGCTAGACTATTGGGTCAGCATTTCTATGCTTTTGAGAGAAGGGGGCTATGGTGAAAAAGTGGCTTGAAAGGTATAAAGTGGTCATCATCATTTTTCTCATCGCTATCATCGCCGCCGGAGGGGTGGCGCTTTTCTATAAGCACCCCTGGGAGAGCGAGCCGCTGGAGATCGTCCTCACCAATCCCACCCCGGTCCTTGAGCCCGAGGCTGAGATATACGTTGCTGGGGCGGTGGTATGGCCCGGGTGGTACCCCCTTGAGGGCGATAGCCTTGAAGATGCGATTATAGCTGCCGGCGGGGCAACCAGCGATGCCGATCTTGGCCGGATTAAACTTTACATCTTTGAGAGCGGCGACAGCTTTGAGCCGCAGAAGATCGACATCAACCGAGCGCAGGCCTGGCTTTTGGAGGCTTTGCCTGGCATTGGCCCCACTCTGGCGCAGAGGATTGTCGATTACCGCAACCAGAATGGCCCCTTTGACCGGGTCGAGGATTTGATGGAGGTGGATGGCATCGGTCAGGCGAAATACGATGGACTGAGAGACCTGATCACGGTGGAATAGGCGATACGACTAAAAAAAGTTTAGGATAGCCAAGCGGCGATAGAACGAAAAAGAACCTGTAGGTCGAAAAGAAGCTCACGATAGCCAAGAAGCAACAGCCCGAAAAGAAGCCTGTAGGTCGAAAAAACGAAAAAGCCCCTAGGTCGAAAAAGGACGAAAAGAACGAATGGCGCTCGTCTATCTCAGCATTGCCTTTGTTGTTGGCATCTATTTCGGCTCAAGGCTAGACGTGCCGCTAGCTGTTGTCCTGCCCCTTATATTCGGTTTCCTCCTCATCGCCCTCCTGCGGCGCAAGGAGCGATTTCTTCTCTGGGGTGGGCTATGCCTCGCCATCTTCCTCTGCGGCGCCCTCCGTTTTCAGGCGGTGCCCACGGGGGATGAACTCCAGCCCTATATTGGGCAGGGGACGGTGGAAATCGCTGGCGTGGTGGCTGAGGAGCCAGAGCCCAGGAATTCGTCCACCAACCTTCGACTGTCAGCCAGGGAGATAAATGTAGACGGGGAGTGGAGGGAGGTCTCCGGCAGCGCCCTGGTGCGCAGCACAAGGTTCCCGATCTATCACTACGGCGATATGTTGCAGGTGACGGGGGAGCTGGAAGAGCCGGAGGAGCCGCGCTGGCCTGGAGACTTCGACTATAGGGCATACCTCGCCCGTGAAGGTATCTACTCTATAATCTATTACCCTGAGGTCGAGTTTGTGGAGGGCGGCCACGGGACAACGCCGCTCCAGCAGCTCTACGACTTCCGAAGTCGGATGTCGGAATCAATGGAGGACTCCCTTTCCGAGCCGCAAAGTTCGGTGGCTCAGGCTGTGGTGCTCGGCATCCGCAGCGACATATCCCCATCCGTTTATGAAGACTTCCGAAACTCAGGGACGGCCCACATCCTCGCTATCTCCGGGCTTCACATGGCCATTATCGCCGGCATCCTGCTCAGCGTCTCGGTATCGCTCTTTGGCCGGCAGAGGCCGACATATTTTCTGGTGACCCTGTGCGCCCTGTGGGCCTATGGCCTGCTCGCTGGGATGTCGCCCTCGGTGATGCGCGCTGCGATCATGGTCAGCCTTTTTCTCTTTGCCACATATGTGGGGCGACAGCGCAGCGTGATGACCGCCTTGGCCTTTGCTGCAGCGGTTATGGTGGCCATCAACCCTCAAATTCTGTGGCAGGTCAGCTTTCAATTGAGCTTCGCCGCGGTGACCGGGATTGTGCTCCTCACCCCCATATTCCAGGGGTGGGGGGCGAGAACCAGGGCACCAAATATTGTCGTCGATAGCTTCTCGGTGACCATGGCGGCAATTCTGGCCACGCTTCCTCTCATCGCACACTATTTTGGCTACGTCTCCCTGGTTGGTCTCCCCGCCACCTTTCTCGTCCTGCCCGCACTTCCAGCCGTTATCGTCCTCTCAGCCCTGGTGGGCTTAGTCGGCCTCTTTGCCCAGGCTGTGGCCCAGGTTATTGGCTGGGTGGCATGGCTATTCCTGGGATACATGACCGGGGTTGTGGGGCTATTTGCCGCTCTGCCCTACTCCTCCTGGGAGGTAGGTGGGATGGACGCTCACCTGGTCTGGCTTTACTACGGCCTATTTTTGGCTGCACTTTGGCTGGGAACGAGGAGGCGGGTCTTTTCCGACATCGGGGCTGCCGCCAAGCGAGTTGGCGGCTGGTTGGGTTCCATTCCCCGCAGGTTGCCGGCGAGATTGGTCATATTCCCTCTCCTGATCATTGCCATTTTGGTCTGGACGGCCGCCATAATAGCGCCATCAGGGGGCAAGCTCAGCGTCAGCATTTTAGATGTGGGACAGGGGGACGCCATCCTCATCACCACCTCCTCAAATCAGCGCATTCTGGTTGATGGCGGGCCGAGCCCGGAGCAGGTGACCCATGAGCTCGGGGAGGAGATCCCCTTCTGGGAGAGGAGCATCGACCTGGTGGTGCTCACCCATGCCCACGATGACCATGTTACCGGACTGGTTGAGGTGCTCCGCCGCTACCATGTGGGGGAGGTCCTGGAACCCTGTTTCCCCGATGAATCGTTGGCCTACAAAGAATGGCTGGGCCTCATCGAGGATAAGGGGATCGAGTGCACATGCGCCCAGGCGGGGCAGCAGATCGACCTCGGCGATGGGGCGATAATGGAGGTTCTGAACCCACCCCGTGAGTTTCTTGAGGACACAGATTCTGACATCGATAACAACGGGGTGGTGCTGCGCCTTTCTATGGGAGAGGTCAGCTTCCTGCTAACGGCGGACCTTTATGCCGACGGGGAGCGATATCTCTTGGACCAGGGGCTTGAGCTCAGGAGCACCGTGCTCAAAGTGGCTCATCATGGCAGCGCTACCTCGACAACTTCAACTTTTCTTGCCGCTGTGGCGCCGCAGGTGACGGTGGTCTCAGCGGGGGCGGATAACCCCTTCGACCATCCCAAGGATGAGGTCATGGACAGGCTCGAAGAGCGGCTTGACGAGAATTATATCTACCTCACCTCCGAGGATGGAACTATCACCTTCACCACCGATGGGGAGAGGCTTTGGGTGGAGACGGAGGAGTGAATCGGGTCTTCATATTCATCGCCCTCCATATAAGGGGTTGACAGGATTGCTTTCCAGTGCTATGATAATTATGGACATATGTTCATAACATCAAGATTCGAGGGTGGTTTTTATGCCTAGGCCTACCAAGTGGCGGCGTGTCGACTTCATGCCAGAGGTAACTTATTTCCGACCGGCAGGGATACCCCCTCGCTCGATAGAGGAGGTGTGTCTCTCCGTGGAGGAGGCGGAGGCGATTCGCCTCAAAGACCTCGAAGGGCTGGAGCAGGAGGCATGTGCTGAGAAGATGCACATCTCTCGCCCCACCTTTCACCGCATTCTGGAGTCTGCCCGCAGCAAGCTTGCTGATGCCCTGATCAGTGGCAAGGCGATTCGGATTGAGGGTGGCAACTTCGAGATGGCGATGCGTCGTTTCAGATGCAACAATGACGGTCACGAATGGAACGTTCCCTTTGAGGCCATGGTAGCGGGAAATCCGTTGGCATGTCCCAGGTGCAATAGTCCCAGTATTCAGTCCATCTTCCCGCGCGGCTTGGGTTTTGGTGGCCGCGGTCGGGGGAGGGGTCGCCAGCGAGGAAGGAGACCCTGGTAGGAAGAGGACAGCAACTGGGGGAGGTGAGAAAGATGCGAGGAAGAGGTTGGTCTGGCTGGGGTTGGCCCAGAGGGGGCGGATTCGGCAGAGGCAGGGGCTTCGGCAGAGGCAATCCCTATTCTTTCTGCCGTTTCTATCCCTGGCTGCCAAGACGGTGGTGGGCAACGCCTTATGGCGCTCAGTATGGAGCGAACATCCCTTCTATGGGATATGGTTACCCATACTACGGGCCAGGCCGCTACCCCACGGCGCCCTACTACCCGACCCCGAGCGGGTACCCCTTATGGTAAGCCTGTAGTTAAGCTTCTACGGAGGAGGTGAGAAAGATGCAAGGAAGAGGTTGGTCTGGCAGAGGCCGGGGATTTGGCTTCAGAGGAAGCTCTCCCCCCTGGCCGTATGTTG
>JABUBL010000568.1_pt1 | contig 11331 bp, 11 predicted proteins | sample 7240371 | NCBI WGS metagenome assembly JABUBL01 (sample SAMN07256343, study PRJNA390944) | subsurface metagenome | isolation source: Methane hydrate marine sediment | place: Pacific Ocean: Eastern North Pacific, ODP site 1244 | collected 2002
AGGAGGGGCACTAAGAAAGAAGTTCTTTAAATATGAATCTACTTTAAAAGAGAAAATTATAAATTTAGTTAAAAAGAAGAAGATTGCAATCATTGCTAAAAGATTTGTTAATGATGGGGATGTAATTTTTATTGGTGGTGGCACAACAACATTAGAATTAGCAAGATTATTACATAATAATAATCTAATAGTATTTACTAATGCGATTAATATACTTTTAGAACTTATAGGTCATGAGAATATAAAGATTAGATTACTTGGAGGAAGCTTTAGAAAAAAGACTTTCTCAACAGTTGGTGAAGATACTATAAATCAGATGCAAAAATACATTTTTAAAAAATCCTTTATTGAAGCTAATGGAGTATCAATTGAAAAAGGTATAACAACGCCAAATGAATTTGAGGCAAGGGTAGATGGAAAAGTGATATGATAAAGAGATCAAGAAAAACATTTCTATTGGTTGATGATACAAAATTTGATTCAATTGCGTTTTCAGTAATTTGCAAGTTGGACGATATCGATTATATCGTAACAAATAGAAAGATTGATGAAAAGGTGGAAAATGAAATTTTTAAAAAAAAGTGGAGCTCGTATATAAGTAATAATCAACAAGAATTTAAACAACCTGTAATGCTATATTATTTGTTTTATTAAAAAAGGAGGTAAAAGATGAAAAAAAATTAGATTTGTTTTAAGAAAGGTATTGGGTTAAACTCTTTTAAAGCTCATTGCTTAAAACAAATCTTCGCAAAATTTTACTAAACTTTTAATTAAAATCAGAAAAGAGGGGATGAAATGAATTTTCTTAAAAAAGTAATTCTAACAATTGTAACTCTCTCAATTGTTACATCATTATCACTTACACTTACTGGTTGCCCTCCAGCTCCTCCTGTAGAGGAAGTAGAAGAAACAACTCCTGAAGAAACTACTGAGGAAGTTACAGAAGAAGTTGAAAAACCACTTTCAGAGATGGTTATAGGTTATATAATGCCATATAATCTTGGATGGTTTGCTTATCTTGGTGATGCGTTTGACTTAGTTTGTAATCAGTATGGAATAAAAACAATAAGATTGTTGTCATGGTGGGAAGCAGAAAAAGAGATTCAAGCTGTTCAAGATCTTGTAGCAATAGGTGTCGACGCAATTAACGTTTGTTCAGGTGGTCCCGATGCAGCTCAACGTGATTGTCAAATAGCAAACGAGGCTAATATTCCAATATCAATAGAGGATAGTGCAATTGCAGAGGGTCCAGGAAAACCAATTACGGACATCGAATTTGACTGGTTTCGTGTTGGTCAAATAATGGCTGAAAAAGCTATTGAACACGGGGGAACAAAAGTAGTTTCAATTCAAGGTATAGCAGGAGTTGGACCTGTGGAACTTCAAAACCAAGGTCTTATGGATGTAGCGGAAAGTACAGGGAAACTTGAAGTAGTTAAAATAGAGTATTGTGAATATATGGAGGATCTAGCTTACACTGCTATAAAGGATATAGTTCAATCAGGACTTGAGTTTGATGTAGTAATTGGAGGTTGTATGGAATTAACTGAAGGTGTTATAGAAGGCCTGAAGTCAGAAAATGTGGATTTAGATGACGTATTTATTATGTCCTGCAATGGTGGACCTATGGATGTAGTTAATTTTGATGAAGGTGAGTTAGATGGTGCTATTTCTCAATCACCTGGATTCCATGGCTTATTATGCGCTTTAACTGTAGTTGAGTACATCAAGGGAAATCCACCACCAGAGTTAGTTTTTACACCTATTATTTGGGTAGACCAAAGCAATTACAAAGAAAAAACCTTACCATGGCATATGGACACAACTTGGATTCCTATTGCAGAAGAATTCATTAGAACTGGTGAGCTACATTATTAAGAATAATATTCAATAAAACTAAATTATTATGAATAAGTAGCTAGAGGTATAGTCAATTAATATACCTCTAGCTACTACTAAAAAAGTAAAAATCTTGTGATTTTGAGTGATTTAAGTGAGAGATAAAAATAATACGATTTTAAAATTGACAGAAATTAGTAAGAATTATCCGGGTGTTCAAGCTTTAGATAAAGTTAATTTTAACTTATTAGAAGGCGAAGTTCATTGTTTAGTTGGAGAAAATGGAGCAGGTAAATCCACTTTGATAGAAATCTTAGCAGGTTCAATTATACCTGATAGCGGTATGATAGAGTTATTTTATAATCATGAAGATAACATATTTGGAAGTTTAACTCCTGATAAGTCTATAGAGCTTGGAATTCAAACCATTCATCAGGATAATAAATTGATCGAAAGCATGACTGTTGCTGAAAATATTTTTATTAGAAACTTGCAATCCAATAGAGCAGGATTTTTCAGTCTAGGTTTATGTTTTGAATCAACAAAAGATTTATTTAATTCATTAAATATCGAAATTCAACCTAATAAGTTGATTGAGGAGTTAAGTCCTGCAGAGAAAAAGATGGTTTGTATTACCAAAGCTTTTTCTGAAGAAGTTAAAATTTTAATATTGGATGAGCCTACATCATCCTTAGATGAAAAAGGGAGAGATAACCTTTTTAGAATTATAAGAGATGTAACTAAAAAGGGTATAAGTGTAATTTATATATCACATAACTTAGATGAGATTTTTGATATAGGAGATAGAGTAACAGTCTTAAAAGACGGTAAAAAAATTGGAACTAATTTTGTTAAAGACATAAATGAGGATGTAATAGTCAAAGAGATGATAGGGCGTTCTGCTTCTACATTTTATGAGAGAAAAAAGTTGAAAGCTGAAGAGGATAAATTAGAGGTTAAGAATTATACTAGGGAAGGATATGTATATGACGTATCATTTGATGTTAGAAGAGGTGAAATTTTTGGTATAGGTGGAGTGGTTGGTTCTGGAAGAACAGATTTGGCAAGAATAATATTTGGTTTAGACGAGAAAGATTCAGGTAGACTTGTTTTTTGTGGCAAGGATATAACACCTAAAACTCCACGTGATGCAGTTAGAAATGGTATCGGGTATTTAACAGAAGATAGAAAGGAAACAGGTCTAATTATGATGAGACCTATACTGGAAAATATTAGTTTAGTTAAACTAGGTGCAGAAAGAAAATATATTTTAAATTTATCTGAGGAAAGAAAAAAAGTGACTGAGATTTCTGACAAGTTGAATATTATTACTCCAAGTATCAATCAGATCGTTATAAATTTGAGTGGAGGAAATCAACAAAAGGTTGTTGTTGCAAGGTGGCTTTTTGCTATTTCAGAAATATTGATATTTGATGAACCTACACTTGGAATTGATATAGGTGCAAAAAAGGAATTATATAATTTAATGCAGGAGTTATTAAAAAATGGAAAAATTATAATCATGATTTCTTCAGATATGCCTGAGCTTGTATCTATGAGTGATAGAATTGGAATAATGAGAAATTGTAGGATGGTAAAAATTTTGGAATCTAATGAAATAAATGAGGAAAATATTCTAAAATATTCAATAGGGATGGGAAATGGAAACTAGAGAAGCTATTATTTATAAAGCGAGTTTTGCAAGTAAAGCAAGAAGTATTTTATCAAAAATATTTATGAATCAATACGGCTTCCTTATAATTTTTATGGTTGTGCTGGGAATTATTGTGACAATTATTAATCCCAATTTTATAAAAGTCACTAATCTTTTTAATATTATATTACAAGTATCAGTAACAGGGATGGTTTGTGCAGGCATTGGTACAGTAATTTTGTCTGGGGAATTTGACATTTCTTTAGGTTCACAAATGTCTGTTATTGCAGTAGTGTTTGCGATGACAATAAGTCAAACAGGTAATATACCCCTTGCTATTGTGATAGCATTTATATTGGCAATTGTCATGGGGGCTATTAATGGGATTATAGTTGTAAAATCAAATGCTCATTCATTTATCCTAACCATGGGAACAAGTACTGCTTATGCGGGCGTAGCATTATTTTATAGTAGTGGATTGTGGGCGTCTCTTAAAGGAAAATTTCAGTTTATAGGTAGATATAAAGTTTTCAATTTAATTCCAATGCCAGCAATTGTTTTTGTTGCTGTAATCATTGTATTGTACATGATATTAAGGTTTACTAAGTTTGGTAGAATAATTTACGCTATTGGGGGCAACGTTGAAGCAGCTTATCTTTCTGGAATAAATGTAAAACTTTATAAAATATCAATTTTCATTTTTGCGAGCGTATTCTATGCAATAGCTACAATAGTCTTGATTTCACAATTAGGTGCTGGTTATCCTAATACAGGAAATTATTATACTTTACCTGCAATTGCTGCTGTTATTGTTGGAGGAATAGCTATTACAGGAGGTAGAGGATCAGCCATAAGTATATTCTTAGGAGCACTAGTTTTTGGAGTAATAAATAATTCGTTAAATATGTTAATGGTAAATCCCTATATAAAGGATATTATTTTAGGTGCAATAGTTTTAATAGCAGTTACATTCAGCGCTTGGAGAAGTAGGAAGTTATAAATTATAGAATAATAATTTTATCAATTTTTTAATTTTTTTAAGGGGGGATTAAAAATGGCAAAATATAAAGCTGGAGTATATGGAGTTGGAGATGCTGGTAAGGAATATATTAAAGCAATTAATAATAATCCTCTTTCAAAAGTTACAGTTGTAGTAGGTAGAAATAAAGAGAGGTTAGAAAATAGGATAAAGAATTTGGGGATAGAAAGTGAAGTTTTAACTGATTACAACGAGTTAGTAAGTAGAAATGATATTGATATAGTGGTATTAACAGGTCCTCATTTTCTTCATGCTAAAGAATCTATAAAAGCAGCCAGAGCAGGAAAACATATCATCTGTGAAAAACCAATTGGCATGAATTACGCAGAAGTGTTACAAGTTAGTGAAGCAGTAAAAAAGTCAGGGGTAAAATTTCAAAATGGATTAGTGGCTAATTGGTATGCTTATATATTGAACCTGAAACAAATGGTAAAGGATGACATACTGGGAAAAATTTTCTATATCGAAGCAGATTATATGCACAATTTAAGTCACTGGACACAGGCATGGGACCAGTGGCAAGTTCATAAGAAAAAAGGTGGTCCATCTGCGCCTTTAATAGGGGGTATTCATACAATAGATGTATTAAGACGTTTTGGAGGAGTCCCAAAAGAAGTATTTGCTTATCAAATATGGGGTAATATTAAAGACTATGAATATGCGCCAACTTATATTGCTGTTGTTCAATTTGAGGATGGAGTAATTGGGAAAACGAGTTGTAGTTATGAAATTGAATCTCCATATCATACGAACTTTATTTTTCATGGAACAAAAGGTTCCGTTAGGAACGAAAAGTTTTATTTGAAAAAAACCTTCCCAGGCCAAATTGAATGGCAAAAATTTGAAACAATATTCATTTATAGCAGACTAGTTACCCACCATCCCTTCCAAGACCTTGTTGATGATTTTATAAATGCTATTGAGAATAATGGGGATACGGTTTGTAATATTGATGAAACTGTTAAAACTCATGAGTTGTGTTATGCAATTGAGAAATCTATGGAAACTAGAAAGATAGTTAAGTTTCCTCTGGTAGTTTGATATCACTTTTTTCCGTTAGAATTAAAAGGAAATGAATATTGTTTTTTAATCAACAATCAAAACAAAACATAATCTATCCTATTGTTCAAAAGATGTTCTTCAAAATGAGAAAGATAAAAATTTATCTTCTTAAAATATAATAAAAATAGAATAGCTTCTAATCTTAAGTATATATATTTATATCCATTTTTTAGCATCAATAAAAGGAGTTCTTGTATTGAAAGATAAAATATTAAATTATATTGAGGAAAATAAAAACTGGATTGTTGATAAAGTAATAGAAATTGCGTCAGTTAATACAATAAATACACCTCCTATTGGAAATGAGAATAATGGTCAAGATATTTTAATGGAAATTTTTAGAGGGATGGATTTAGAGATAGATAGATTTTCTCCAGATAGTGTTCCGGGTTTTAAAGAAAGTAATGTTTATTTGAAAGGTAGAGATTATACAAATAGGGATAATTTAGTTGGATTTATTGGACATGGTAATACATCAACCATAATTTTAAATGGTCATATTGATACGGTTCCCTCACATATGTTCACATGGACTAAAACAAAACCATTTGAACCAAAGCTAATTAATAACAAAATATATGGTTTAGGTGTAGGTGATATGAAAGGTGGAATTATCTCTTCAATATATGCTTTAAAATCAATTATTGATCTTAATATTCCAATAAAGGGAAAAGTAATAATAGAAAGTGTTGTAGATGAGGAATTTGGCGGTGCTAATGGTAGTCTTGCTTGCGTAAAAAAGGGGTATACTGGGGATTTCGCAATAATAGCAGAACCAACATCTATGAATATTTGTATTAGTAATGTTAGTAGCAAGGTAATAGAAGTTAGGATTTCTGGTAGTAAGGGTTTAAATTATTTTGGAGATAAAACAGAAAGTATAAGTCCCATACTTATAGCAGCAGATTTAATACGTAGTTTAAAGGATTATGAAGAGTATCTAAACTCAAAAAAAGATAAATACTTGGTTTATAGAAGTATTAAAAAACCAATAAATTTTTTATTTTCAGATATTATTGCTGGAGATATAGCACCAGATAAGATAATCACGAATCCTGAAGAATGTAAAATTAGAGCATATTTAATGAACTATCCTGATGTTAATAGGAATGATTTTATGAATATGATGCTTGCTTTTATTAAAAAGAATCCTTCACTCGAAAATTACATAAAAAATGGCATTATAGTATTTGAAGATAAACATAGATTCATAGAGGGCGGAGATTTAAATTTAGCTATTTCGAAAAATAAAGAGTTTATACAAAGTATTGTTAAGAATGGTAAAAAGATGGCAAAAAAGGGGTTAAAAACAAGTGCTGCTCTTGGTGGAACTGATTTTTTTGCTTTCAATAATTATGGTCATACACCAGTTGTTGTTTTGGGTCCAGGAGGAGGGAATTTGCATGCAGCAGATGAGTATGTAAATTTTTCAGATCTAATAGATTTATCTAAAATTTATGCAGGACTTATTTATGATTATTGCTGTTAAAATTTTTTTGAAGCTAGTAAACGCCATTTTTTTCAACCAATTTTTAAAGATCTTATATTTCAATACCATATTAGATTATTAAATGAATGTTAAAGTGGATTGAATAAAAACAAAAAAAGATGAGAATATATGAATTCTAGAGAAAGAGTCTTAACTACAATAAATATAAAAGAACCTGACCAAGTTCCTCTCTTTTTAGAAGTAGTTCCAGAAATAGAGCAAACACTTTATGAAAAATATAGATTAAAGGATAATGAATTATTTACTTTTTTAGGTAATGATATTGTAAATTGTGCAGTAGGAGTAGCAAAATCGTGGGGAGAAATACACAAAAATAATAATGAATTTGACGAGTGGGGCTTTAGATGGAGATTGTTAAAGCACAGTAGTGGAACATATAGAGAAATAACTTATAAACCACTTGAGAAAGCTGCATTCAAAGATTTAAAGAATTATAAAATTCCAAACCCAGAAGATAAAAAACTGTATGATGAGTCCATAGAATTAAAAGAGAAATTTGGTGATAAATACGCTGTTATGGTTGATCTTTCATGTACAATTTTCGAATTATCCTGGTATCTGAGAGGAATGGATAACTTATTAATAGATATGATTACAAATAAGAAATTCGTAAACTATTTAATGGATAAAATTTTGGAATTTTATATCCCTGCTGCTAAGAATCTCGCAAAAATCGGTGTTGATATAATTTGGGTAGGTGATGATGTTGGCATGCAGACAGGGATGATTATGTCTCCTGAAATGTTTAGAGAATTTATAAAAGAGAGATACAGATTATTAATTAGTGAAGTTAAAAGAACTAACAAAAATGTTAAAATAGCTTTCCATAGTGATGGTTATATTACACCAATAATAAATGACTTAATAGATGTAGGAGTTGATATATTAAATCCTGTTCAACCAAAATGCATGGATCCTGGATTAATTAAAAAAAAGTTTGGTAAAGAATTATGTTTTATGGGCACAATAGACGAACAGGAAACATTACCATTTGGAACAATAGAAGATTTAAAGAAAGAAATTTTAGAAAGAGTAAAGAAAGTTGGTTATAACGGGGGGTTGATTTTGGGACCAACTCATAATGTTCAGAATGACACGAGTATTGAAAAAATTGAGGTTTTTTTTAGTTATGCTAAGGAAGTAGGAAAATACCCCATCGTAGATAGTATGAGATAAGTTTAATATAATTAGAGACGTTGGATAACTTAAATTAAGAGATAAGCTTATAGTATTATTCAAGAAAAGGATAAAGCATTCTTACAGTTTACCTGAAGATATTTCTAAAGAGTTGGATAAGATTTATAATAAAGAGCAAAAGAAGAATCTGGTGGTTAGCAGATTAAAATTAATATTAGGAAGGTATGTTAATGGTAAAAGATAATAAAGATTTATTTATTGAGGAAAGACAAAATAGAATTATTAAATATATAAATGAGCTAGAAAAAGCCACAACAGAAGACATTATGAACCTTCTAAATATATCTAAATCTACTGTTAGAAGAGATCTTATAGAACTTGAGAGGAAAAACTTAATTATTAGAACCCGTGGTGGAGCTTTAAAGAAAAAATTTTTTAAATATGAATTTTCTTTAAATGAGAAAAAAACCTTGAATCTGGATAAAAAGAAGAAAATAGCACATATTGCAAAAAGATTTATAAATGATAGAGATGTTATATATATAAGTGGAGGGACTACAACTTTAGAACTAGCTAAAATTTTATTTGATATAAATGACCTGGTTGTTTTTACAAATGCGATTAATATTCTAATGGAAATAGTCAACCATCGAGATATCAAAATTAAATTAGTTGGTGGAGATTTTAGAAGAAAAACATTTTCGATGGTTGGTAATAGGGCTATTGATTATCTGGATAAATATAATTTTGACAAAGCTTTTGTAGGTGTGAATGGTATTTCTATAGAAGAAGGATTTACAACTCCAAATGAGTTAGAAGCAACAGTAGATGAAAAGGTTATTAAAAGTTCTAAGCAAGTATTTATATTAGCTGATGAAACCAAATTTGGAGCTATTGCTTTTTCTACTATATGTGAATTAGAAGATGTTGATTACATAATAACTAATAAGCCACTAAATTCAGGTTTACTCAAAAATTTTCAGAAAAATGGTGTAAGAATCATATATGAGTAGTTGATGATAAAGATAAGAGCAAAGAGAACCATAAAAAGGTTGTTAGCCAAAATTAGAAATTCATTTTAACCTTAAAGTCTTGATAAATAAATTAATAATGATCATTTACTAATCTCTTCCATTTTTAACCGTTGATTTTGAATATATAAATTCTTGCGTTAATTATTTTAGAATACTTACACAAGTATTAGGGAATATAGAATATAGAAATAATAAATAAATTATAATAAAAATAATTAAGTTTACATAATAATAATTTTCGGAATTTGTTATAATGCCTAATAAATAATTATATTTTTAAGATTTTTAATGATGTTATAAATTTATAAAGTTATTAAAATCTATTTTAAAAATTATTTATCCAATAAAAATCTCATTCTATAAAAACTTCCATAAATTCATTTATTTAAATAAATTAAAAGATCTCAATGAAATTTTATTATAAAAAAAAATATATTTTTAATATCAGAATATAATTAAGACAATAAAATTAAAAATTTTTATAGGAATATAATAAATCTTAAATAGGAAATCAGATATTAGATATAAATATATAAGAAATAAGAATTAGTCTAATTTTTTTATATACCTTCTAAAAATTTTTTCTTTGATTTCTTTTTTCATTTTCTTTTTTTTCTATTTTTTCTCTTTTATTTGGATTTTCCATAAAATTTTAAAATTACTCCTTAATTTCGCGAAAATTAAAGCGAGACTTTCGCGCTGTTTAGAGATCTTAAAGCCGTAACTTTTTAATATCCCTTATCCCTTTATAAAAATTAAAAATAACATTTTATTTTATAAATAAATATTACTTCCCCTTCGCTGTCTTCCTATTATGACATTTTTCACATAAAGATTGCATATTATTCTCATCCCAGAACTTCTCATAATCTCCTTTGTGTGGTTCTATATGATCTACTACGGTGGCGGGGGTTATAATTCCTTTTTTAAGACATTCTACACATAAAGGATTTTCTCTTAAATACATTTTTCTTACTTTTTGCCATCTATAGTTATAACCTCTCTCTATGGGAGTAGGACGGGGTTCTTTCAGCTTAGCCTTTCCATTATGCAAAACTGTGTAGTAATTCCCTTTCTCTGCCAGATTGGAGCATAGGGGATATCTACAGGGTGGGCGTGGTTTATTGGGTGACATATACAATAACCTCCAATATATAAAAAGAGCTAGGAGAAACAGTATCTCTTCTATGGTTGTTTGGCACGATAAATTAAGAAATAAAAAAAGATCCTCTTTTATACTTTGTAGTAGTTTTCAATAGCTAAAATTATTTTATCTTTGCCATATTTTTTATAGGCTAATTCTATCTGCTTAATAATTGGTTTTAATGGTTTGTGTTTTATTATTTCTTTAGAATTCCATAAATTTAAAATGTTTACATATTTACTATCTTTTCTTATCTTATGTGTTGAGATGTTATCTTTTTCTTCTAATATGTAAACATTTTCGCATAAAATGTTATCATTTTGACTATTTAATAATAAAAATATCTTTTTAATTTCTACTCTTTTACGTCTTTTTGTTGAATGTATAAAATGTTCTTGAATTCTTTTAGATGTTAATATTTGATATTTATAAAATTTCTCTTTATTAAAAAATCCAAATTTTATTGCATCTTTTACTATTTCATCTACTTTTTCATAATCCAAATTTATGCGTCTTGAAAATATAAGTTTTGTTTTTTCATTCCAATTGTAATAGTAGCCATTGTCACCATAAATTTTAATTAATAATTTAATAATTACAGTAAATCATATTGCTCCATGTTTTGCTTCTATTAATGCTATTTTAGTGATTCCTACTAGAAAGATAAAAGTAATAAAGGAGGATCCTTCTGATAACAAATTTTTGGAATGTGCTATTAAATCCGGCGCTGATTATATAATTAGTGGTGACAAACACCTAAAAGACTTAGGTCAATTTGAAGAAATAAAAATTTTAAGCGTCACAAAATTTCTTAATATTCTTAAAAAATGAAATTGATGCTTTTTCATTAAATAAGAATGGGGAAAATCTAATTTCTTCTCCTATCTCATTATTATTAACTATTTAAGAAAT
>JABUBL010000569.1_pt1 | contig 11328 bp, 19 predicted proteins | sample 7240371 | NCBI WGS metagenome assembly JABUBL01 (sample SAMN07256343, study PRJNA390944) | subsurface metagenome | isolation source: Methane hydrate marine sediment | place: Pacific Ocean: Eastern North Pacific, ODP site 1244 | collected 2002
ATTCCGATCACACTCCCTGTCCACATAGGCATCCACCCAATGAAGGTGAAAAGGATCATACAGAATAAGGCCCCAATACTAACTGAATATTCAGCACCCCTCCCCTTGGTAGCTATCAGAATAGCCAGGATTATGACTATGGTTATGCTCAGGCTGAGAAAGGTCCCAGCCTGTGTGGGGGTCATTTCCAAGGCGGTCCCAGCATTAGTCAGCCAGTCTGTCCATATCGCCATTATTATCAGAAAATAAAAGGGGTTATAGGGTATATTAAACCTGTCCGATAGAGAGTAGCATCCCGATCCCCATCAGCATTAGGATAGCCCCACACAGTATGTAGTATCCTGATGGGCGTCTCCATGCGAAAAACAGGAGGGGTCCAAACAGACAGCCAAACCCTATAGCTAAGAAGTATAGGCGTATTTTGAACCTGATGAAAGGCCCCTCTGTTGGCCATCCTGGGGGGTCAGGGTCCAATGGGTCAGGGTCATAGGTATCTATCCAGTCTATAGCATCATCTACATCATCAAAAATCAGTGGGTCCCCATTATCTAAGACGATTGTTCCATTAAGGTCAGTTATGAAGTATGTATCATTTCTATATTCTAGGGTTGGCCATCTATACCACATTATGTTAGGCCATGCACTCTGTCCAATTAACTGTAGGCCATATAAAGCCCAAGATACATTATATCTGGCATACCAAACTTTATCATAGTCTGTATACCCCGTCGCCTTCCCATGAAAGAGCACATGAAGGTAGTTGTCAGAGTCCACGGCGATAGAAGGCCCGTCCTGTGTATAGTCATCCATTTCATCATAGGTGCTGATGCGAACTGGGCTAGCCCAGCTTACCATGTATTTGTTATGCCAGATTTGGCTATTTGTGGTAAATCCATTCGCCTTTCCATACCAAACAGCGTGTAAATAATCGTTACTATCTATTGCAATGCATGGCCGAAATTGGGTATTCTCATCCATTCCTCCATAGGTGCTGATGCGAACTGGGCTAGCCCAGCTTACCATGTATTTGTTATGCCAGATTTGGCTATTTGTGGTAAATCCATTCGCCTTTCCAGGCCATAAAACATGGATGTAATTATTAGAATCAACTGCGATAGTAGGGTCTCCAGACTGTAAATTGGTGTCCATACCCGCGTAGGTGCTGATTCGGGTTGTTGCCCCCCAGCTTGCCGTGTATTTTCTATACCAGATTTGGTGATTGGCGTAAATATTTGTTTGTCCCACCCAAGAAACGTGGAGATTGTCATTGCTATCCACTGCAATTGCAGGGCTTATTTGTTGGTAATCCGTTGTTGCATGGGTGCTGAGGACAATTGGGGCACTCCATGAACCGTCATATTTTGTATACCATATTGCCTCATTGGTTGTGTATCCCTCTGCCTTACCACTCCATACTGCGTGGAGGTTGTCATTGCTATCAACTGCTAGACATTCCATAGACTGTGTATTCTCCTCCATTCCGGCATAGGTGCTGATTCGTGTCTCATTTATCCAAGTGGCTCCATTATCAATGCCCTTTTCTACATAAATTTGAGAAAAATCTCCAAGTTTCCTTATATAAGTAGCATAAATTATTCCATCGCTTAGATGGACAAGTAAACGTTTGCAGTTTGTAGCTGTTGCACTAGAACGGTCACTCTGTGCAATGGATACAGGATCATCCACATTGCCAACATAATCGTAAATAATATCGTAAGGAGACTCCGTTCCATTTGTGAATAAATAATCAGGTCCCACAGGCACTAACCATATCGTATAATTGTTTCCATATGTTTGGACAAATTCAGGTTCAACATCGCCAGGTGGGTCTGATGGTGGCGAAAACTCATGGTTCCAGTGTATCACTAGATGTGTGGCTAGGCTGGGGGTTCCATAATGGTAGTCTATGAACCACCTGGTATCGTAGCCCCTACGCCCTATGATGACAAAACCAACGTCATCCCCCGTCTCATCGGCTGAACGGCCATGGCCGTCCCAGTGAATGTGACTTTTCAACTCTTGAATTATGCTGGTTACATCGACTTCATGCCATTGCTGTCCATAGAAATCGCTGGTATTCATAGGCACACTGGCTGATGTATATGGGACTGAAAGAACGAAACTAGGTCTTAGTATTCCCTCATCCTGTAAGTTTTTAATTTTCATTCCATATATTGTGACTGATGAATCAGCCTCAAAATCCAGATTCACGGTTGTCCTGAATCTGAGTGTGGCATTGGTTAATGGTTCCCACCCGTTTATGTCTAATTCTCTGAATACCAGAAAGGAAATGATGTCCATGTTTGGGTCCGTAATGTGGCATAGATAGGTGTCTATCAAATTCCCAGACTCAGTTATGAATGCGTCATCTCTGGTATCTTCTATCCAGATTGTCTGTTGCTGGGGGATTATGGCCTCCCCCATGGGCCACTGCACTAAGGAGGCCAGGAGGATCAGAATGACCAGAACTGATGTATATCTCGCCTTTTTCATGGTGATTCCTTAGCTATGTTTATATAAAAAAGGTGGGGTTGGGGGTTGGCCTAGGTCTTAAGCCAGATAGATATGAAATAGACGGGAATTGCTACCATCAGTATAATCCAGAACAATGGAAATAGACCGATTATTGCTCTGGTAGCACCAGCAAGCGTAAGATTAAGGTCCCCTGTAGCCCCAGAGGCAGTTATTCTAGTGACCTGTGCCTGAATGGATGGGGTTAAAGATAGTCCCACTACACTTAGGATCACAAGTTTGAGCAACCCACCCATATTCCTTTTATCAGACATTTGACTCTCCCCTCCTGTTGGATTGACTAGGTCTTAAGCCAGACACCTATGTAAAAGACGGGAATCGATATCATCAGTATAATCCAGAACATGGGGAAAAGCTCCATGATCGCCTTAGCACTCCCCGTAAGATTGCCTTTACCAGACCCAGAAGCGATTAGAAGTGTGACCTGTGCCTGAACAGTGGGGGTCAGGGCCAGCCCCACCATGGAAATGAGAAAGACGGTGATCAATCCACCTAGGTTTTTCTTCTCTGACATGGTTTGTCTGTCTTAGCTATATTTTCATTCTATATATAAAACATGCGATAGCTAACTAAATCTCCCCAACTATGAAATACAGGGCCAGCATTATCCAGAACACAATAAAAATTGTCCAGAAGAGTCCGAAAAAGGAATCCATGAAAACCCAGACGGTATTGGTGGTGTTTGTATTGAGGGCTGTATCATGTATTCCCACGGCTAAGGGCGTATAGCTAAGGAAACACAGGAAAAACATCATCAATGCTCCCCACGCCTTCTTAACGCCATCCCCTTTTCCCATAGCTAATCACTTGACTGTTAGATATTTTAAGTCTTTCACTACCTCATCCATGGACTTGTCCTTCTTAGGTTTTAGCATATCCACTATGCTCTGTTTGGCCCTGTGTGCATAACCACGCCTGAGTGGGTAATAGTATTCGTAGACTTCATCAGGTATTCGACAGCTAAAGTCATCCTCCCATAGAACATTCACACCTGTCTTTTTCAGGTCAGGGAGTCGATAGGGCTTGTAGCCCCTACACCTTCTAGCATATAGTGAGCTTGGCTGGTCCCGTATTCCCCCATCTCTTTTAATGATTCTGCCTCTGACTGTGCCAGGCATATTGAGAATCTTAGACAGAATCCAGGTAGGATCAGGAGTGGTCAGCATAAGACAGTTCATGTCTGTCCCCACTACGTTCATGTATTTCTGGACAGCTTTTAGAAGTGGATCATTCCAGTCTAGGCTGTATAGCCAGTATCCAGCATCATCCCAGATATACATGGGGATTCTCTTATCCCCAAACGCCAGCCAGTCATCTACAACCTCTGATGGGTGAAAACCCATGTAGTCAGTGATCAGGTCCACACTCAGAGGTTTTCCATAGAAGTATTCATAGACCTGGCCCATAACCTTCATGGCATAGGCTGATTTTCCCATCCTCAGAGGCCCATAGATGATAACTAATATGAAATCATCATCCCTGAACGCCCTACATATCAGCCTAGCCAAGCTCAATGACGGTAGTTGAGGCATATAGCTAACCCATTATCCCTTGTTGTATGGTTGCATATAAGACGTGAGAATTCCCCCAAAGGCGTCTTTTATCTGCCTTTATATACCACAACACTTAAGTTTACATAACCTGTGTTTTGTAAAGTAGGCGTTAAGGATTGGGAGAGAACCTGATAACGATAGCCAGAATCCGGAGGCCTGAACCTGTAACGATTAGACTTGTTCAGCCAGGGACAATTCCACCTAGGCCCAAGTGGATGGAGGGGGAGCCAGGCTTCATTCAGAGGGTGTATAGGAGTTGTCCCAAGTGTAGGTCTAATGATGTTTGGAGGGGTCCATGGACTCACTTCTCTGAGGCCTACTATGTCCTGGTCAGATTAGAGAAGCCTGTGAAACACTCAGGCAGAAAACGGAACTCGGCCTGTCTAAATTGTGGGGAGTTTTGGAATGACATCCAGGCTGTTCCATACAAATTCACAGATTGGGATGATGATGAATGACTGATTATCTGAAAATTGTTTATATGACCTTGATAACGATCACGTTTTTTGTTTTACTTGTGTGGTTTTTCACGGATATTTCAAGTCCACATGGTCAGGGGTTCCCTAGGATTATAGGTCTAGGTGTCTTAGCTATAGATGTCATGGCCTTGGCTTGGCTCTGTGAAAAAGGTAGGGAGTTGATCTAATGGTTATGATATTCGCCCATGAAAAGGTCAGAGAATATCTGTTAGAACATGGTATGGTCTATACTTTCAGGACCCATCATAAGAAAACGGCTGATGGAATACGCCCACAAGTCGGTAGGGACTGGGCCACGGATAGGAGGACAGGTAAGAAAATAGCTGACATCTTCATTACCCCAATAGAACCCATTAGTTCTCTGAACATCGGAAAGGTCCTAACTAAATATGCTAAGGAGAGTGGATTTTATAGGGACCCCTTTTTGTTTGAAAACGCCTTTTCTGTTGCCATTTTTGATTGGGCGCGCGCGATAAATGCCCTTAATCCCAATGGTCCCACGGCTGGGTGGATTTACAGGGTTGAAGTGATAGGAGATGAGGGCTGAATGACCTGTGTAGATTGTAGACACTGGACACCAACTATCCCTGGGGTTATTGGTGAGTGTGGACCAGACATGGAGACGAAAATGGCTCATCAACACTGTGTTTGGTTCGAGAAAAAGGAGGCTGATAGTTAATGATGTCACTTGAAGTAGAAGTTTGGAGTTTGATCAGTTTCATAGTAGGCGTTATTTTAACGCTTTCTTATCAAAAGTTTTATGGAAAAAGGAGACGATAGCCAATGAAAAACATGGATCGATATGATTGGCTAGAAGTATTGGGGTTTACTCTCTTAGCCCTTCTAATGACCCTCATTGTTCTGCCCCTAGGGAGCATGTACCAGCCAGTTTCAGCCGTGGAATATCCTTTTGATGTGACCTATGATGTCCTCCCCCCGTCTGGGAGCTCGGATGAAGAGATATTAATCTACATCAGGGTAGCCCATCCCAACTCCAATGAGCCATTATGGGCCTATGTTTTCTGGGATTCCAGGCCTATAGTCCAGAGGCTGGGGGATGTCATAGAAAATAAGGTCCATCAGCATAGGTGGGACATTAACTTCTATCCACCCACGGACTTCTGTGATAAGGGCATTCACACCATAAAAATCTGGGTAGAGGACTCTGAAAATAACATTGTGAAATGGCCTGTCTGGAAATATACGATAACTAGCATAGTCCCCCATGTTGATTGGCTCGATGAATTATCCCCAGAAGATATAGCTAAGATGACGGGACCCCTAGGACCCCAGGGAGAGGCTGGTCCCCAGGGGGTCCCTGGCCCCCTCGGTCCCCAGGGGGAGGCTGGGCCTCCTGGCCCCATGGGAGAGACAGGGACCATAGGACCCCAGGGATTTGAAGGGGCAGAGGGACCCATGGGACCCCTAGGACCCCAGGGAGAGACAGGTGAAAATGCCGATAACCTGATTCTGTATGCGTCTCTGGGCCTGTCCATCGTGGCCATGATGGTTGTCCTCTGGGACCACTATAAGGAGACAAAAGAATGAGGGAATATGACCCGAAAAAGGACCTGATCTCATTGGGGGAGGCCTGTCAGAATATGTATCAGATGACCTGGTTCGATGATGATCCTGTCAAGATGATCTGGAATGATGTAGAAGTAATAATGAAAAGGGTGGGGACTAAATCTGACGAATAGAGAAATCCCTGATAATTGTACTCTATGTGGGGGAGGTTTTGAACATAATGGGAAAAAGGCGATTTTTCCATATCCACCTAACCATTATCTATGTTTTCCCTGTTTCAATAAATCCCTGACATCTGGTCTTAATAGACTAAATAAAGTCCTGGCTGGTCAGCCTCTAGTTCCAGAGGATTGGGATAGCCAAGAAAAGGAGATTGATAGTTAATGAACATCATAGTCATCTGTCCAAGATGTGGGGAGGAAATGCTAGTCCACGCTAGAAGTCTGGAATGGATTAGATGTAAGAGATGTCATAAGGGCGTAAATGTGGCTGAGAATGCACAGGGGGCCACATCTAAACATAGTATTCATTCAACCCCTAGGGTCCCATTGAAGGGCAGAGGTAGATGAAAGTGATTAGCCCCATGGATTTCGTCTGGTATCTGGTAATAGTTTCAGGATTGCTAAATATCGTTTTATATGTGATTTTCAGGGACCGTTATCTCTATGGTGTTATGGTCTTAGCTATCAGACTTGTCCAGAGAGACAAAAACCCAGTCCTATGTAAAATCAGGATCATGGACCCCACTGGTCCTATAGAGGGTGTCTGTAATAGGATGTGTGGGGATTATGAAAAGTGTAAGAAGATGAGGAGACGATAGCTATGGGACTTGATAAATTCTACTGTTTAGAGTGTGGCGAGCTCTTATATGAACTCAGACTTCAAAATCCATTAAAATTCACAGATGAGGGGAAATTAATTTATTTTAGATATTGTAAAAAGTGCAATATCTTCTTTAAAATTAGCCCCATCAAGATTTATCCCCAAATAGGCGTAAGGAGTCGATAGCTAATGATCATTGACCTCTGTTGTGGTATTGGCCGGTTCCCAGGGGTTCATACCGTTAGCATTGATTTTGACCCTAAGACTAGACCAACAATCATAGCTGACATATCTAACCTCCCTCTGAGGCGTAAATTGAGGCCAAAACTCTGCCATGCTAGCCCACCCTGTAAATATTTCAGTTATGCACGTGCTAGAAGATATGGATATAATGAGGGGGGCATAGCTGACAGTCTCAGGTTAGTTGCCTCATGTTTTGACGCATTCTATTACTTAGAGGCTAAGAACTGGACACTAGAAAATCCCTATGGTGTTCTACGTAGAATAATGCCATCTGACATTGAAGTATCCTATGAGGCCCATGATTATACGAATAAGAAAACCAATTTTTGGTCAAATATGAGGAGTCTGAAAAGAGCCATCATCCCCCAAGATGTCCGGCAGAGAATACTAGGGGAGGTTGATAAAAATGCCTAAAATCAAGTCTCTCAGGGATGACATAATCAGGCCTGATGAACTGAAAATCTACCTGAAAATGGCGTCTCATAAGCCTACACATCAATACCTGATGGTGTGGCTCTATGCGTTTGGTAAAAGAATCTCTGAGACTATAACCCTGACCAGGGATGATGTGACAGTTGTAGGCGATTATATTTTTGCCAGGTTTACCATTCTTAAGACTAAGCCACGGTCAGGCCTGAAAACCGTGAAAGTTAAGAGGCTAACACGCAAACACTGGTTAGCCCCATTTCTCGAAAAACACATATCGGAGGTATCGGAGGGCTATATGTTCCCCTCGTGGGGGGAAAAGGGCCATCTGACTAGACAGGGGGCTGACGGTATCTTAAAGAAATATGCTGATGATGTTTGGTGTCACCTGTTCAGGCATAGCCTGGCTGTTCAGATGGCTGAACATGGAGCTAATATCTTGGGCCTCATGGCCTGGTTCGACTGGGAGGATGAAAAGACAGCCATCCGATACATCAGAACTTATGGCCAGGTTATGGAGCAATTATCTAAAGAGTGGGGAGAGAGGGAGTTTTAAAATGAAAATACTGCATATATGGTCCTGTGCTGGGGTCAGTTGTCTGATAGCTAAGTATATGGATCAGAGACATGATACCCAGTCAGATGTGATCATAACTGAAAAGTGGGACAAGATCGGACTGAATGATTATAGGACTACCAGGATAAAATCTAAACCAGTGTTTGGATTGAGGGGCCTGGCCATGGCCAGGGGCTATGACGTTATCCATGTCCACTATCATTCAATATTCATACCGTTTCTGAAAAGACTATACAAAAAGCCTGTCATAATGCACTTTCACGGCTCAGATGTAAGACATAACTGGCCAGCTAGACTTAAACGAATAAAAAAGGCTAACTGTGTGGTGGTATCCACCCCTGACCTCCTGACAGGGAGTCCCCAGGGAACCTCCTGGATACCTAACCCTGTCGATACCGTGAAATTCACACCCATTTCATGGGTTCCCAAGAAAAGGACAGCCCTGACCTTTAGCTATGGGGCTGATGATCAGGCCCAGGTGATTGCCGAACACCATAACCTGGACCTTGACATAATCAAAATCCCAATTCTTCATCATCATGTCCCTAAACTGATGTCCAAATATAGATATTATATTGATGTAAAACGGGATTTTAAAGGGAGACTTCTGTATCCTGGGGACACTCTGAGTAAGGCTGGTTTAGAGGCCTTAGCTATGGGGTTGAAGGTGGTGTCTAAGGACCTGAGCATCAGAGAAGGACTGCCAGACATCCATCAGCCTGAGAATGTGGCTGATAGCTTATTCTATACCTATGAACTCCTGATGGAGGGATACCAATGAAGAAAGTAAGGGTTTTCTGTCCAATATGTAGGGATGGGGATAATTCGATATGGACTGGCTCACTTGAGGAATGGGGAAAAGAACTATTGAAAGATGATCCACCTGATTGGGCTAACTATGCATATAGACACGAAAAGGCCCATGGTCATCGAATAATGGTGGAATACCCATCAGGCTTAAGAATTGTTCCATTTAGGTTGTCATCAGAGGTGAAACTATGAAGTCGATAGCTGTTTTAATGCCAACTAAGAACTCAGCCAACTGGTTGCATGAAGTCCTGGCACCCATATTGGCCCAGAGCTCGGAATATGACATAAAACTTGTGCTAGTAGATGGTTACAGCACAGATGGCACAGTTCAAAAGGCAATGGGCTGGTTCCCCGATGTCATAGTGGTCTATGATGTCAGTAGGAATCTGGCGATCGCTAGAAATATCTGTCTGGTTGAAGGTAGAAAACTGAAAACAGACTATATGGCCTTCATAGATTCTGATGTGGTGGTCCCCTTGGATTTCTTTAAGAGGATGATAAGACACCTGGATAACCCCCAGGTAGCAATATCAGCCCTGAGATTTGAGCTAGAACACGATCCTCCCAAGTATTTTGTAGGCAAATACTATCGGAATCGAACTGACATCGCCAGAAGTGGTATAGCTAAGACAGATTACACAACCACTGCCTGTTCAATGTGGAAATCTAAACGCGCGCGCGGTATTGTCCTAGATGAAAGACTGAAAAGGGCTGGGGAGGATGTCGATTTCAACCTACAGCTAATCGAAAAAGGAGACTTCTACGCCATAGTGGACTCTGATGAACCCCACGCCATACACATAAGACCAGCCACGATCAGAGAAGAACTACACAGGGTCAAGGACCATGGGATGGCCAGGGCCTTACTGATGAAACTTCATAAGAAAGGCCTGAACCCTGGGAGGTATAAGAAAACAATCCTAGCTGGCATCCTGACAGCCCTGGGCTGGATTGGACTGGTCCTAGCTCTGTTGTTTAAGATATTCTGGCCCTGGGGACTAGTCCCTTTTTGTCTCATATTTCTGAGACAGTGGATGAAAACACGGGACCTATGGAGACTGGACTATGTCCTTTTCGGATTCTTACTGTCCATCATATACTTTACCAGGTTTATTCAGGGGGCTGTTAGCTATAGAAAAGCATAAAGTGACATTATATTCCCCCCCAGAAGAAATCTAGAAAAGGAATAAGAAAGTCAATAAAATGATCCAGGACATAAAACTTCATAACTATAGATTCAATGCCATAGATTTCGTAATTAATGAAATGAAAAAAGTAAGGAGCCTAGATGTGGGATGTGGCACTAGAGGTCTGGGGACAGAAGCTAACATTGACATGGAATATCCTGGAATGAAACATAATAATTTTCAGATTATGGATGCACATCATCTGGAATTTCCTAATGATAGTTTTGAGGCTGTCAGCTTAATTGAAGTGATTGAACACGTGGAAAATCCAACTCAGGTATTGAGGGAGATTTACCGTGTTCTTGAAAAAGATGGAATAATGTTTTTGACAACACCAAATAACTCCCATCTCGCCATGTTCATTAGACACCTTAGAAATAAGAGACTGGTAGTTAATCCTGAACATCTACATATCTGGTTTTGGGAAACGTTAGTGTTGCCTATTCATAACGTGGGATTCAGAGATATTGAGGTATATTTCTTTGGAGAAGATTCAGATTTTGTGATATTTGAAGGCAAGAAAATCAAAAAATGGAGAAGTTATCGCCTGGCTGATTTCTTATACCGTCTAGGATTCAGGAGTCCTGTGTTATACCTACAAATATTCATAAAGTGTAGGAAATGAGACTATGAAAATAGGACTGTCGGGTGGATATTTCAAACATCCCCTAGAAGAACCTGATAAAAGATTTCAGAGTGTGCCTGAATATCTCCTATATGATGGACTTGTGGCCCAGGGCCATGAGGTGATACCATTATCCACTTCTAGTTTTCCTTTTGTGGATATGGATATTTTACACTGTCACCACTACAGCCGAATACTTCATTATGCCTCCATCCTGAAAAAGACGCCAGTGGTATTCACGCCACATAACCCATTCATTTTCAACCCACGCTATCAACTCAGATGGCTAGACAGACTAGCATTGAAAAGAATAGACGCCTTAGTTGTCCTGAGTGAAAGGGAGAGACAGGTCTATGCATATAGAGATTTCAGAAGGGCTGATAAAATCCATGTAATTCCCAATGGCCTGAAAGTCAGCCTCTATGAAAAACCAGATGTCCTGACCTCTAGGCTAACGTGGTGTATCCCTGACGATAAGATAGTTGTCCTATTTGTGGGCCAACTCCTTAGCTATAAGGGACTCAAATATTTATTTAAAGCAGTTGAA
>JABUBL010000570.1_pt1 | contig 11319 bp, 13 predicted proteins | sample 7240371 | NCBI WGS metagenome assembly JABUBL01 (sample SAMN07256343, study PRJNA390944) | subsurface metagenome | isolation source: Methane hydrate marine sediment | place: Pacific Ocean: Eastern North Pacific, ODP site 1244 | collected 2002
GCAATTCCATTCATTCTTAATATTTTAAGAAACTCAGGTTTTGAAGGAATTTTTTTTTTAAAAGAGATTTCTTCAATAAACTTAGTGTTAATAAATACCTTTTTGATATTGACCTCATAATTGAAAAGATTTTAAATACAAGCAAGCCTATATATTTTGCTAAAGTTAAAAATGGGATAATACATATATTTTCGGGCAATATAAAAACTTTTATAAGAAAACAAAAAAGACGGATTGTTGATTATAAAAAGTACAGAGGATACAGAAAATATCAATGGGAAAATTTAAACAGAAAAGGTTTATTAAAATTCATTTTATATACAATATTAGTTTTGCCACTAATATTTCAATCCTTTAAAGGTTTTTTTAAAAAATCTGATATTGCTTGGTTTTTTCATATTATTTCTTGCATTTTAACATTAATTATTTATGGACTAAATTTTAAATTTTTAAAGAAGTAATTGAACTATAGTTATTAACTTTTTTTATAATAAATTATTAATCTTATGCATAAGAAAACTAATTATAATGATTTAAAATTTACTGTTTGTATTCCTGTTTATAATGGTTCTAAATTTTTAGAAACTACTTTAAAAAGTATTTTAAGCCAATCTTTTAAAAATTATGAAATAGTAATTATTGATGATTGTTCGAGTGATGATTCTGAAAAGGTTATAAGAACATTTAAAGATAAAAGAATTAAATATTATAAAAATAAAAGGAATATAGGATATTCAAAAAATTTAGAAGTGTGTAGAAACAAAGTGACGGGAGATATAATTTATTTAATGGGACAAGATGATATTTTAGGTGAGGATGCACTATTAAATACTTACAATGCTTTTAAAATATCGGAGAATATCGGTGCTGTTACAAGGCCTTACTATTGGTTTGACAAAGTAATTGAAATGCCGGTTCGTGCCAAAGATCAAATGAATCCTCAAAAAGATACAATCATTAAAATTACCGATAATCCTCAAAAAGTCATTAATGTTTTTAAGACTCTTGATCAATTAAGTGGTTTGGCCTACAGAAAAGAATATATAGATTTACCCTTTCATGAAGATATTTTTCCTTGCCATGTTTATCCCTTTGCTTCAATTTTTAAAAAACATCCAATAGTTTTTTTGAAAGATTATAATATTGCTGTTAGAATTAGCAGTAGCCAGACGAGAGGTGTTTCTTGGATCTATAATAGGTCTCCACTTAAAAGTTGGGTTGATATGTTTAATAATGTTTTTTATGAAAAAAAATTTGAAAAGTTCAGAAAGTATTGTATTAAGAATTTCGTTGCCGTGAATTTTGTTGGTCTGGTACAGTTAAGAAACTATGCCAGATATAGGTATTTATTAAGAGAAATATTTTTATTATTAAAGTATCGCTGGGAAAATATTTTTAGTCCACAATTTTGGTTTTTTAGTCTAGGCTGTATTATTATACCCGCGCAATTGCTGATTCCAATAGTTGATTGGTATAAGGACAAAATACTGGCTAAATATCTTAAAAATATAAAATTTGAATACCAGTTATGAAAGAGTTAATTAATAATTTGCATCATTCATCAATTTTGGGAAGAATTTTCCATACTTTAGACTATTGTTTACAGGAAGAACTAAAAGATTGTGAATCTGTTTTGGATTTGGGTTGTGGTCCTTCATCACCAATCCAATATTGCAAAAATATTAAATACTCAGTTGGGGTGGAAGCTTTTAAACACTATCTAGAAGCCTCTAAAAAGAAAAAAATACACACGAAATATTTAAATAAAAAGATTGAAGATATTGATTTTCCGGAAAAAAATTTTGACGCGGTGATAATGATTGAGGTTTTAGAGCATTTGCCGGAAGAGAAAGGACTGATAATATTAAAAAAAGCTGAAAAATGGGCAAAGAAGAAAATAATTGTTTCCTCTCCAAATGGTTTTATTCCCCAAAAAGAAGTGGATAATAATCCACTACAAAAGCACCTTTCTGGATGGAACTATAAAACTATGAAAAAATTAGGTTATAAAGTTCTTGGATTGGCAGGCTTAAAAATTTTAAGGCAGGAAGTACAAAATGATACCATGGGTAACGATCTTACAACCTCAATTCGTTTTAAACCAAGAATTTTTTGGTTTATAGTTGCAACAATTAGCCAAATTTTAACCTTTTATCTACCGTCAATTTCTTTTGAACTATTTAGTGTTAAAAATGAACATACTATATAAATTTTTGTTTTTTTTAAATTCAATTCCATTTAGATTAAAAGGTGGAAAAATAGGTAAAGGATCAACTATTGCTCCTGGCTATGATTTTTTATTTGTTAATCTGAAAGGGGTTAGAATTGGAAAAAGTTGTGCTATTGGGAGAAATGCATGGAGAGAACTGTTAGACAATAACTCAAATTTAGAAATAGGTGATGGGACTAATATTGGAAGAAATGTAACTATTTCCTGTTTAAAAAGTATCAAAATAGGCAAAAAGTGTTTGCTTTCTTATAATGTTTCTCTTCTAGACCATGACCATTTACTTCTTAATCCCAAGATTTCCCCAATGGATGGCTATTTAACAAAAGGGCAAGAAATTGTCATTGAAGATGATTGTTTTATTGATGCACATAGTTTTATTCTAAAAGGGGTTCATTTAGGAAAGCATAGTATCGTTGGTGTGAATAGTGTTGTGACTAAATCATTCCCTGCATATTCTGTAATTGCTGGTATACCTGCAAAATTAATAAAAAAAATATGAACAAAAAAATCAGTATCGTAATTCCAACTGTGGCAAATAGATTTAAAGATTTAAATAATTGCCTTAAATCAATTTATAATTCAACTTATACAAATATCGAGGTGATTGTTGTCAATAATACTGGTGATCTAAATTATCCAAATAAAATATTACAAAAATTTCCACAAATAAAAATTATTGAGATGACTAAAAATATGGCTATATACGGACTTAATCTTGGTTTTGCCAATTCAACAGGAGATTACATGCTAGGAATTGATGATGATTGTACTTTAAGAAAAGACACTCTTATAAATGCGATCAAGGTATTTGAGAAATTACCAAGTGATGTAATGATTTTAACTGCTTATGTATATCATCCGATATTAAAAATATATATCGACGAAAATAATAAAAATCAGACCAATAGGCTTAGTTTTTCAGACGGAGCCTCTTTTTATCGAAAAGATTTCTTTTATCGGGTCGGTTTTTTTGATGAGGATTTTTTTTGCTGGCAACATAGTGACGACCTTGCAATTCGAACACTTAAAAAAGGATATCGAATTAATTTTGATAAATCAGTGATTATCAATCACCATGATAAAGTAAATTACAAACTTCGAATTAATCGGTCATTTTACGATCCAAGAAATAGTGTCTATTTAATAATTAAAAATTTTAGCCTTATTTTTTGGCCGATTTTAATTTTAAGAAATTTTATTTCGATTATTCGTATGCCTATTAGACAAAGGCATATTTTGGCTTTACTTATGGGACTTGTTGGTTATACGGTCGGCTGGCTGACTTTTTTTATTCCTCTTAAAAAAAGAAGTGTGCCGCAAATTAGCCTTCAACTAAAATTCTTAAAATACTATTTATCTAATAAGCATCCTCAGAATTATTAAATTATTCACACGGACATAGATCGTCTTTTGACTCGCAGGTTTTTTTGGAAAATAATTTTTTATCACTAAAAAATTTTTTTATTAAACTAACAATTTTTTCCCGGTCGCTTTTTCTTACCCACCAGCCTACAGGTATGCAGACCATTTCTTTAGTAAATTCATCGACTCCTAGAAGTGGGGTAGAAAATTTTGATACGACAGAATGAGTGTCATTTCTTCGGTGAACTTGAGAAACGTGAATACCTTGATTTCTCATAAATTCCATAAAGGCTGATCTATGTTTGACTCTTACTGTATAAAGCCAATAGCTTGATATATCGTTTTTCCTAACACTAGGAATTTTTAGACCATAAGTATTTCTTAAAATTTCATTGTAATAATTAGCGTTGCTTCTGTGGATTGACAATATTTTATTAACATATTTTAGATTTTCGATGCCGATTGTTGCATTGATATCATTCATATGAAATTTATACCCCCACTCCTTGACATCAACCTCGATTCTTTCATCTTTGGTTTTGCTATATCTATCAATTCCATACCATCTTAAAAGTATCCCACGATCAAAATCTTTTTTATTTTTGACAGCCACAGCCCCGCCATCGCCCGTCGTCAGATGTTTAATAGCCTGAAAAGAAAAACAAGTATAGTCTGCCCAATTACCAACTTTCTTTTTATTGTATACAGATCCAAATCCATGAGATGAATCTTCAATAATAGGAATATTGCCGGCAATTTTTTTGATCTTTAATATGTCACAAGGAGTTCCCCCCCAATCGACGACAACAATTGCTTTGGTCTTATTTGTAATTTTCTTTTGTATATCATAAGGTGAAATATTGCCGTTAACGGGATTAATATCACTCCAGACAAGATTTGCTCCATGATGAAGGATAGCCCAATTGGTCGCTGTGCAAGTCATAGGAGTAGTAATTACTTCATCGCCGTATTTTACTCCAGCTAAGCGTAATGCCAGATGAATTGCACTGGTTCCACTATTAACCGTAAAAATATATGGATTTCCGATAAATTTTTGAAGCTTTTTCTCAAATTCACTAACTTTTGGACCTTGGCCAATATATCCAGAATGAATGACTTTTTTTAAAGGATTGTCCACATTTTTGCTCATAAATACCTTAAAAAGAGGTATTTTGATTTTATTTTTTGTTTTTTTCATAGTCTTTTTTTAGATAACTCATTACTATATAATCACAAAATTCTCCATGCCTATAGACAGCTTGTCTTTTCCGACCTTCTTCGATAAAACCTATTTTTTTATATAACGAAATGGCGTATTTATTAAAATCAAGTACTTCAAGCCAAATTCTATTAATATTAATATTGTTAAAAAGATATTCTATAAAAATAAGGTATGTTTTGTATGCTAATCCTTTGCTTCGAAACTCTGGCGCTAAATCCATACCAGTTCTTATACTTTGATTTATTTTATCCCATTCATCAGCTCTTATAATTCCAAGAAATTGGTTTTTTTCATTTTCGATTACGAAGTATATTTTGTCTGGTGATTTCGATATTGACTCAAACCAACTTAATTGATTTTTTTCGTTAATAGGTAAAGGATATGTAAGATACTGGGAAGTATTTAAAAAATCATTTCTTAATTTTCTTAAATTCTCTAAGTCACGCGTCTCTAAAATTCTTATAATTATTTTATCTTTGATAAGCATATAATAAGCTATGTTTTATTTTTATTATTATATCGTTTAATTAAAAAAAAGCAATTAAATGGGTGATTTATCAGCAATTGACCATCTGCTTTAATTTTACACCAAATATCACTAAATTAAGTATAATTTTTAAATGATTTTGAAGGACATTTTCTAATTTGAGGTTATTTGAGGTAAAAATTATACCAATTTTTTAGTTTTAGAGTGACTAAAATACTTTGATTTTTGGTAATATTAAATTGGATTTTGGAATATAGGTGAATTTTTTAATATTTAAAAAAGGGAAGTGTTATATATTGGAATAAGAATGGGTGGAAACGGAGGTCTTATGGTAAGAAATTCTGCTTTTACCTCTGAGGATTAGGGGATTTTGGTTTTAATTCTGTATCTTTAATATTTCTTGCCAGGATAATATTGAGGATATTTACAGCAATAAACAGTAGCAGAAGAAATGTAATAACTACTTTTATTCTCTTTTTATTTATCGTGTTAAATATCTTTAATATATTTTTTATATGTAACATTAAAGATAGAAGGATTTATTGTAAATTTTTTTAATAGATCTGGCAAAAGCAGAGTTTATACTTACGAACTGGCTAATTCCTATTACTATTTAGAACCCTTTTATTTTTTAAACTATCTAATATCTTTACAACAATTATATAAATAATAGATAATTTCGGCACTCTAAAATCAAACGAATTGATATTATATTTAAAAGTTTTTATCTTATGTGAAGTTACCTCTGGTAAATAATACTAAAAAATCCTAATTTTGAGCTTAATTTTATGTAAATGAGACAGAAGATTCAGAATTGTTTGGGAAGTTTTAAAGAGAACCTGTTGCCTCACATAAAAAAGTACTCGAAAGACTAGTTGTTGCTTCATACAAAAAAGTACTCCAAATATACTAGGTAAGGATATATCCGTAAGGCTTTCCATTTAATACGATATCCTTTCTTACTTTCTGTTTTAAGGTATTTAGTTCAACTAATTTATCCTGAAGCTTAGATATATTTCTTTTATTATGTTGAGCTCAACATAATAAAAGTTATGTTAAGTACTCCGTTATGTGAAGTAAAAATCAAAAAAAGTCCACATAGTGCGTATTTACCAGTGCAGTACTAATTTTACTTCACATAATAAAGTAAGTAATATACCTCTTTACTTATTAATAAATGAGATAAGGAGGTATTTATGCCTAAAGGCAATCAAGGCAAGAAAAGGAAAATCCAATCAAAACTACTTAAGCAATACTTGGATTTTCTAAGGGAGCATCAGTGTTTAAGTGAAAGTACTATCAACACCAGGAGAAATTTCATTTCTCCATTTTTATCTAAGATTGATGGTATTACTTCACCATCTAAGCTGTACAGGCTTTCTCCAAAAACTATTCATGATTATATTATCAAAAATTCGAGGTCACTTAGTAGGGCTAATAAGAAACATCTTACTTCATCACTTCGTAGTTTCCTGCGGTTTGCACATATCTATGGTCATCTTAAGAAAAGCCTTTCCGAAGTCGTTCCAGTTATAGCTGCTAGAAAACTTGAGAGGATCCCAAAGAAAATATCATGGAATGATGTAAAAAAACTGCTTTCTGCTCCTGATAGAAAAATACCTATTGGTAGGAGAGATTATGCTATTTTGTTGCTGCTTGCTACCTATGGTGTTCGTATTGGACAAGTAAGGAATCTTAAACTTACAGATATCAGGTGGCATGAAGGTACCATTAATTTCAGTGCAAGCAAGGGCGGAAATCCACTGTCCTTTCCACTTGAAGCCTGTATAGCAAAAGCTCTGCTTGAATATATAATTGAATATATAAAAAAGGATCGCAAAGAAGCACCATTTAAAGAAGTATTTCTAACAGTTAGAAGACCTCCAAAACCTTTCAGTAATAAAAATGTTTTGCAGTCTTCTTTTAAACTGTATTACAAACGTGCAAAAATTGTCTCAGAAGCCAGGAGCGCACATGCAATAAGGCATGCATTTGCAACAAGGCTAATGGAAAAAAGAGTGCCGATTAAAACTATTGCAGATCTTTTGGGACATAGGTGGATAGGTACTACTTTTATTTATACTAAAGTGGATATAGTAAGACTTCGCCTCTTAGCTCGAAAATGGCCGGAGGTGATAATATGAAAGAATTTAGTGGACCTTTTTCTTCATATATGAAGAGTTTTTTAAACCTTCGAAGATCTTTGGGATTTATCTTAAAAAAAATAGAATATTGCCTTTATGATTTTGACTTGTATCTACTGAAAAAATTCCCAAATGCTAAAGTAGTATCCCGCAAGATTATAGAAGGTTATCTTAAAACCACCTGCCAATTGCATTCAACAACTCGCAGTGACAGGGTTTCTGTCTTAAGACAATTTTAAAAGTTTTTATTTCAGTATAATACTGATACTTATATCCCTGAAAAATCACTGGTACCTACACCTAGGGTAAAATTAAAACCACATATTTATACCAAGAGGCAAGTACTGAGATTAATGGAGGCTGCAAGAAGCCTTCCTCCAGCAGGTTTGCTAAGGTCACATACTTGTGCAACAATTATTGGGCTTCTTTGGGTATCAGGCTTAAGTATAAGTGAAGTAGTCCATCTAAACACCAAAGATGTATATTTAGAGCAAGGACTGCTCCATATAAGGCAGACAAAATTTTTCAAATCAAGAATAGTTCCCATATCAAAATCGACAGTAGCTGCTTTAGATGCTTACAAGAAGAAAAAAAACTCTCTTGGTTATAGCAGCATTAATACTTCTCCTTTTTTTGTAAACAGGAAGGCAAAAAGATACCCGACGTCTAATATTCAGCATACTTTTCATGACTTAGTCGTAAAGCTTAATCTTAAAACTACCCAAGGTGGTTTTCCAAGGCTCCATGATTTTAGGCACACTTTTGCTACCAGGTGGATAGATGATATCTACAAGTTTGGGAAAGATCCAAATGCTTATCTTCCTATTCTTGCTACTTATCTTGGGCATACAAATATTGCAAATACTCAAGTTTATCTGCATATATCAATGAATCTACTACACAATGCAGGAGAGAGGTTACGGAAATACATAAAAAAATAATTCTAGGGGGTTAAGATGGCAAAACAAAATAAACTAATGAAGTACGTTCAAATGTTTTTTAAAGAATATTTAGCTACTCAAAGAGGACTTGCTACCAATACAATTAAAACATACTGAGACAGCCTAAAACTATTTTTAAAATTTATAGCTTTAAGGAAAAATAAAACAGTTGCAAAAGTTACACTTGATGATTTGAACGCAGACAGTGTAATTGCTTTTTTAAAAGAAATTGAAGAAAGTAGAGATAATAGTGCTGTCGCAAGAAACCTTCGTTTATCTTCTCTCAAAACATTTTTTGCATATCTTATCTCACAAGATATATTGCGTTCAGGAAAGTATCAAAAGATTATATCTATTCCACTAAAGCGAAGCTCAAAGCCCTTGATGGAATACCTTGAAGTACATGAAGTAAAGTCAATTATTGGATCAATTAGTAGGAGAGATTACAAAGGAGAGAGAGACTTTATAATACTTAATCTTTTGTATAACACAGGAGCACGTGTATCTGAAATATGTAATTTAAAAGTAGAACAAATCCGTTTTGAATCACCTCCACTTATAACAATTATAGGAAAAGGTAAAAAACTAAGACAAGTCCCTCTATGGAAAGAAACGGCTATAATTTTATATAAGTACCTTGGTAGAAGGAATATATTAGATAATCCTAAAGCTATAATTTTTTTAAACTCCCATGGCAGACCGATAAGTAGATTTGGAATTCGACATATTATACAAAAAAGAGTTGCTAAAGCTATCTGTCGATGTCCAAGTTTAGCTAAAAAAAGAATTGGTCCTCATACATTTAGACACACCATAGCTATGCACATGCTCCAATCTGGAGTTGAACTTACAGTTATTAAGAACTGGCTTGGACATGTCAATCTTTCAACCACACACAGCTATATTGAAATTGATCTTGAAATGAAAAGAAAAGCACTGGCAGCATGTAGTCCAATTGCTAAGTCTTACAATTTAAAACAACTGATTAAAGAAAATAATGATGTAATTAATTGGCTTGAATCATTATAATTGTATTTTATTATGTGAAGTAAATTTGATACTATAGTGGTAAATACCCACCATACGAGACTTTTTTGATTTTTACTTCACATAACGGGGTACTTAACATAACTTTTAAGCTCTGCAGGATTTATCATATCATACTGTCTCTTTAGTTTCTTCTTAATGCTATCCTCTATGTATGGCGAGGCTAAAACTCTTCTAAAAGGTGTCTTTGCCAAATCATATCTTTTGATTACCCTGCTTCCGGTTCTTGTCTTTGATTTAAGTTTTACAACCGGCATAAAAAAGTTTATATAGTATCTTAAATTAAGATAAAGCTCATTTAGGACGGAAAGTTCCTCCTGGGTATCATACCTAAGATATCCTACAGCCCGTCTTACCACCGAGTAGTTTTTCTGCTCCACATAACAGGAGTCATTCTTTCTATTCTATCTGGAACGGGTAAAAGTGATCTTTTCTTTAATGCAGTATCTAAGCATTTGACTGTTGATAAACTCAGATCCGTTATCAGAATCAATTCCAGAGATTTTAAATGGAAACCTTTCAGATATTACCTTAATGGCTCCAAATACATGAACCTGGGCCTTGTTTTTGCAGGCTGCCGCTATATCCCATGAGGTGGCTATATTTACAAAATTTAGGCTGTGTATAAAGTCCCCGGAGCTATTTCCTCCCTCATGAGCAACCAGATCTGCTTCTACAAATCCCGGCTTTGTATCATCCCAGTTGGCAAAAGTCCTGATAGGAATAGATTTTTTTAAAAGTGCTCCAGGCCGGGTGCCTTTTCTGCCCTTTCCCAGCCTGTGGCGATCCTTTTCAGGTTTTAGCAGCCTGTCAATTGTAGAAGCTGAAATCTTAAGTAGCTTTTCTCTTACCTGGGTGCGAGATCTATCTCTTTATGTTTTTCAAGTTTAGCTACTGCTTCAGACATAAAGGGAGCAAGTCTTTTTGAGCAGATAAAATCAAATACTGTCCAGATCTTTCTTAAGGCTAAAAATACATCATGGCTGTATGTCTTTGATTTTTTTCTTTTTACTTTCTTTTTTCTACTGATAACATACCTAACTTTTTTGCCACCCAATCTTGCATATCCTAAAACCTTTCCTTCTTTAAGCCTTAGAATCCTTGCTGCATAATTACGGTTGTAGCCGGCGGTGGCATTAAATTCATCTAAAATCCTTGCCTTACCTTTCTTTGTAGCTTTGCTATATCTATCCTGAATCTCGGCAGTTAATGCTTTTTTCTGTCTCATGGTTAACATTGCCTCTTTTCCTTCCCTATATCAAAGAAGATATTTCTTCTTTTAGAATATAGAGGTTTGCCTGTTTTAATTAAAATAATTTCGAGTACTTTTTTATATGAGGCAACGATACAGTTTGGAGTACTTTTTAGATAAGGCAATTCGGAGAATTTCATATTTTATTGAAAAAGTTTATAATAGTAAAAGACTTCATTCCTAGCTGGGTTATTTAAATTCTAAAGAATTTGAAAATAAATTTAATAATAAAATAATGGGCTCATCAGTTGATTTTAACTAAAATGACTTTGTGCCCAATTTTTGGAGTTCAAATCTTAAATAATAGAAGAAATATTATGAATAGAGATAATAATTTGCAAGGAGGTGACCATATTTTACCTTTAGAGATTTACAAGGAATGTTTTAATTATGTAAATGATGGAGATTCAATTTGTAATATAGGTAGTGGTATTACTTTTAAATTCGAACAAGAACTTTTAAAGGTTAAAAAAGTAAAAATTAGTTGTATTGATATTATTCCTTTAAATGAAAAACCAGAGTTTATTGAGAAATATATAAATAAAGATGTGGAAAAATTATTTTATTTTAAAAATAAGTTTGATTTAATATTTTTTTTTGAATTAATTGAACATATAGATAAAACAGATATTCT
>JABUBL010000571.1_pt1 | contig 11306 bp, 10 predicted proteins | sample 7240371 | NCBI WGS metagenome assembly JABUBL01 (sample SAMN07256343, study PRJNA390944) | subsurface metagenome | isolation source: Methane hydrate marine sediment | place: Pacific Ocean: Eastern North Pacific, ODP site 1244 | collected 2002
TAGGATTCACGCAATAGCTTTGCACTTTTGGATCAAAAAATATGTCCCCTAATTTTATTTCGAGAATTGGCAAGAGAAGTTCCAAATTTTACTTTTAAAATGTAAAAAATTAGATTATTTAAAATTTTTGTTCAACTTAGTTTAGCTTTTATACTCATATAACTCTACTTGAAAAAAGAAACTTTTTTTAAGAAATGAATAATAGATGAGATTATTAAAAATATTCAATTATAGTTAAAAGTAAACGTGAATAGAATGAAATTTTTGAAAGATAAAAAAATCAAATTGCTAAATGCTTCAAATGAATTTCACGCTCAGGTTTTGAAAGGTTCAGATTTACTTCATGAATGTATTAATGATCTTATTGAAGGAAAACTAAATAAGAAGAAATTAGAAGAGGTAATAAAAAGCGAACATGATGCTGATGTTGGAAAAGAAAATTACATAAAGCTTCTTTATGAAGATAAGCGAGCTCTTCCATTCTTAATTGAGGATCGCTATAGACTAATTAAATATATAGATATTATCTCTGACAAATCTGAGGAACTTGCTCGTGGTTTGCAAGTATTTCCTTTTGATTGTTATGACGATATAAAGGATGAAATGAAAAATTTAAACAATACTTATGAAGAATCTATAAAACTCCTAATTGAAATGATAAATCTTATGGAGACAGATTTTAAAACGGCTTTCGAAAAATCCTTCACTATGGAAACTCTAAAGAGAAAGGGGCGTGAATCCAAATATAAGATCTTAGAGGTAATATATAAAAAATCAGAAGAAAAGTCCCTTCAAATATATTTGACCTCAAAAATATGTATTAAATTGTTTGATATGATCGGAATTGCTGAGGAAATTAGTGATTTTCTAAGAAGTTTGATTATAAAATATCCAAGTAAATAATAAAAGGCGATTTAAATGGGTTTTTCAGTTATATTACTTACATTTTTAATAATAGTGATAATAATCTCGTTTGGAATTGGCGCAAATGATGAAACATTTGCAGGAATCTACGGTTCGAGAATTCTAAATATGAAACAAATCATGATCTTAGCTGCAATTTTTGGCATAACAGGTGCTCTTATACTGGGTGAAGCTGTAAGCAAAACTGTAGGTAAAGGCATTTTAGTTAATCTTAATAATGCCATCGTGATAACAATTTTGATTTCTACTGCTATTTGGATAATCTTATCATCTGCGTTAGGATTACCAATATCAACTACTCATGCAACAATCGGAGCTGTAATAGGTCTTGGTATAGCTCTTAATTCTAGTCTTGATTGGTTGAAAATACTTGAATTGAGCATTTGGTGGATATTATCTCCGATTATTGGCTATATTGTTTCATTTATAGTTTTTAAGCTGATGCGTGCTTATAAAGTCAAACATTTGAATGGATTTCAGAGTCTAGAAAAAACCGAAAAAAGTTTCACATATATTGTTCTAATAGTTATTTGTATCACTGCATTCTCAAGAGCGGGAAATGATTGTTCAAATGCGGTAGGAATTGTTGTTGGGATAGGAGATTTTCAAATAAATCTTCTTCTTTTAATAACAGGCTTAAGTTTAGCTGGTGGACTAGTTGTTTTAGGAAGAGGTGTGATTAAAAGTGTTGGAAAAATAACAGAGCTGTACCCAAGTACTGCTTTTGCTGCACAAATTCCTACAGCTGCGATATTATTCCTTGGTACAACATTAGGAATTCCTCTATCGGGATCTCATATGTTAGTAGCCTCTCTTGTAGGATTATCTAAGGCAAGCCATACTCCTACTAAGAAAGGTTTATGGAAAATAGTTTTAGTCTGGTTCTTAACATTTCCAATAGCGGCACTTCTTTCAATTGTACTATACTTCCCAATAAATGCTGTAATTTAATTCTTATTTTGATTAAACTCACAAAGATAAATTGAATCTTTTAATTTTCTTATTTTTTAGCTATTGCCTTACTTTGTAAACCGCAAACATAGCCTTTCGGGACTTTTTCACCATAGGAAGTAGTGAATTCTTTTTCAGTAATTATTTCTTTAGGAGGGAATTCTATGATTTCATCATATTGAAAACCGAGAGCGGCAACAATCATCTGAATAGATTGAGTTAAACCAACGTGACCTGTTATTTCTTTTTGACTAATTTTTTGATGAAACTCCTCAGGTGATAAACCGGTTCCGATTTTGCGTTGGAATGGTTCTCTTCTTTTTGCTGAATTCATCCTTCTCGTTACTTTAATTGATTTAATATTTTGACATGGAGCAGTAATTACAATTGGTAATAAATCCATAAGATAGCCGGGATTAATTCCTGTTCCTACAACTGTAACATTATTGGATTTTGCTAATGCATCTAATTCTTCAGAGAGTTTAGGATACAGATGATATGGGTATGATAATTCTTCACAAATAGAAATTACACTACTTCCCGAATTAACTGTTTGTTTAATTAAAGGGGCAACTTTTTCTAAAAAAGAAGAAGTAGCAATAATGACCATATCAACTTTTACCTTAGAAAGCAAGACTTCTAAATTAGATTCGATTACAAGATTTAGTTCATCTTCAACATCACAAAATTTACTTAATTTTTCACCAATAAACTGAGGATCAATATCAACTACTCCTTTTACATCAATATTTTTACGTTTGAGGAGGAGGGTTGCTATTAATCTCCCCATTGGTCCTAAACCTACTTGAATAATAGTAAACTGTTTACTCATTTTTTCTGCCTTTATTGATATTTTTACTATAAGTTATCTTCTAAAATTTTCATTTACTAAAATCTTTTTGTTGATTTCAGCCAAATTTTGATTGTGAAACAGGATGTGCGATTTCTTCAACTACTTCTTGTAATTTAACTATATGATCATGAGTATGTGCCATAGAAATAGATCCCAAGCCATGTAACCCTGATACATTCCTATTAAAGAGGGACAGTTGTAGTAGAGCTTCTCTTTTTTTATCTTTAAATTTAATGATGTCCTGCATTGTAGGATTTTCGATCCATTTTGAAAGAGCATGAAGCATAATTATTGATTTATGTCCTTTAGCTATAATTGGTAATTTTTCATCACTGAATAATTGGTTTAAATTATTTAACAATTTGCCTCCTTCTTGATTTATTCGATGATATTCTTGATGAGAATCTTTCAATATTTCTAAGGTTTTTAATCCAGCAACCATACTAAGAGGATATCCAGAAAAAGTTCCCCCTCCAATCAATACTTGATTCTCTACTTCCGGGCTGGATTGTTCAATAATATCTTTTCGACCACCAACAGCCCCTATTGGCATACCACCACCAATAATTTTTCCCATAGTTGTTAAGTCAGGGATTACATTTAATTCATTCTGAAATAAAGAATTGGTAAAACGATATCCCGTGATTACTTCATCAAAAATGAGAAGTATTCCATATCGCTCAGTTTCTTCTCGTAGTTTTTTTAAAAATTCTTTCTCAACAGGAAAACCACCACCACCTCCCAATACTGGTTCTAAAATTATTGCGGCTAGATTATCAGAATTTTTTTTAATTAAATCAAAAGTACGGTCATTGTTAATCTCAAAAGTTAGAACTCCTGCTTCTTTTGCATTAGGAAGCCCTGGAGGTCCATCTCCACCAAAAATTCCTCCTACGTCATAATACAACGTATCATTTGCTCCATGCCATCCCATCTGAGCTTTAGCTACAATCTTCCTTTTAGTAAATGCTCGAGCTAAACGTGAAGCATACATAGTTGCTTCCGTTCCACTCACACAAAACCTTATTTTTTCAATACCTGGATTGGCTTGAATTATTGCTTCAGCTAAGTTAACTTGGTATTCCGTATTCGTTCCAAAGTGCCAGCCATGTTTTAGATGTTCTCTTATTGTTTCTTGAACCTCAGGAGGATTATGACCAAGTATCATTGCAAAATGACCGCACCAACAATCAATATATTCATTACCATCAATATCACTCAAATAAGGACCACTAGCGGAATTAATGAAAACGGGAAAAGCTCCAATCAAGGGAAGCCCAAATGTTCTGATATTATGAGAAATTCCTCCTGGTAAAACTTTAATTGCTCTTTGCCAGATTTCTCGTGATTTAGGCCTATTTTTTTGATAAGTATTTATTTCTTCTTTAACAAACATTTAAACTAGACATTTTTTTTGTTTACCTTTGATAAATGACTAAAATATTAAAATATTAGAGTTATTTCTCAATTCTCCAATATTGAGAATTTTTTAAAATTTGTCATTAAAGTTTATATGTGAAATAAATTACTGTAAATTATGGAAAAGGAGCCATATAGAGTTGAAGTTGTTGATTTTTCTGGAGAAGAATTCAACAAAAGATCGGTTCCTTGTTCAGTTGGATTGCTAATAATGCTTACAGTTGCCTTAATAAATATATTTTTGATGGTTTTTTTTCCAGGTACTTATATTAGTTTATATGTAAGTTTAATAATAATTGGGGGATTTGTATTATATTATTCTTTTATATTAACACAAAATCCTGGAAAAATTAGAAAATTCTCAATTTCTGTTGAAAACATTGAAATTATTTTACCATATATTTCCTTTTTTAGAATTAAATGGTCTGAATTTGAAAAATTGGAAATAAGAATGAGGAAGTTTAATTATAAACCATATTATCAATATGAACTTCATTTTATGAATCCTGATTCTGATAAAGTAGTCAAGTTAAGCTTATTAGATTTTCATAAAGTAAAAGTTGATCAAATTTTAGTACTGTTAAAGAATTTTTCTAAAATTATGAAGAAAGAATTCGCAGCTTTTAAAGTAACAAATATTTCAGGAATTCTCCAGGTTGAAAATTTCAAAATTTAAAGTAATTTAGAGCTTATTCAAATTTAGCACCACACGTTGAACAGTTCTCAACTAGAGCTCCATACGTTGCCCCACAAATTTTACAGAATCTTATAGATCCAGTTCTTCTTTTTTTTGGCGGCTTTAAAGTGGTAATCGATACAGATTTTTCTGGTAGTTCATTAACTTCTGGTATTTCAGATATTACTTCTCTTTTCGAATTTCTGGTTTGAATTGTAATTTCCTTTCCAAAAAATCCTCCGACCCTTACTTTTTTTGTTTCTACAGCAGGAACTGGTTCTGATTCTTCTATGACTTCTTCTTGAATTTCAAGCTCTTCTATGACGGGCTCTGAAATAGGCTCACGCAAATCTACTTCAGGTAATTCTTCTTCTAAATCCTCTTCATAAACCATATTTACAAATTCTTCGTCCAATTTCAAAAGAGTTTGGCAGTTTAAACATCTAAAAATGTGTTTGAAACCAATATTTTTAGCAAGTGAATATTTTGCTGCACAACAGCTATGAAATTTGGTATTACAATTAAAGCATTTATGTATTTCATCCGAATGAGCTTCACAAATAGGGCATAATTCTTGTTCACATATATTACACACTTCATTATCTTCGGGAGATAAACTGATGAGGTCTACTGCTAAGCGTTCATAAAAAATTTGATCTTCTTTTAAAATCTGTTCAGATTCATCAGTTTTGATAACCTTAAATTCACTTTTATTCTGAATTAATGAGCCTATAATATTTTGGAGAAGCTTTTCATTTGGACAATAAAATGTACCACCATGGGTTTCACTTGAAATAACTTTAAGTTTAACGTCATCTTCATAAAACTTCTGCTCACCAACACGAATAATGTCTATAAATGCTGAAAATTTTTTGGCTTTAATTAATAAATCATAGAGGGCATTATAATAATCTTCAGATAATTTACTTGGAGTATCTGAAATTATTATTACTCGATAATTTTTTCTTGTTTCACGACTTTTTCTAAAAATATATGCTAAAATCTCATATAATCCATTTTCTAAATAACTACGCTCATTTTCTCGTGTTTCCCATGCTTCATCTATTGTTTTTAAAATGCCTTCGGATTCTTTTAAATCATAAATATTAATGGGATTTTCATCTTTCTGAAATAATACAATTCCATATGAAGTTAAAGGATTAAATTTATCTTTCTCTTTAATAAAAGCACTTATAACTTTCATTACAGTTTTTTTCTTAATAAAATTAGAAACTAAATCAATGTAAAATATAAACTCTTCATTGAGGAGAGAGAAATTTTTATTTTCCATATTTTTATTTATTATTATTTATTTAATGAATAAAAATTTTAGCACCAATCGTAAAGCTTTAAAAAAATAATAATAGAAGTTTTATTTATTTTTATTGATAAATTTAAAAACGTTTCTTCCTCGTTTATCATAAATTTCTATTAATATATTTTTATTAAAAGACTATAATATAAAAGTATTATAAAACTCATTTTATATCTTAATCTTACAATCTAGATCCACAGTTGTTGCATTTGATTTGTTGAGGATCATTTTGCCTCCCACATTGAGGACATATAAGAAAAGTTGGTTTCTTTCTTGTTCCACTATTAGGTAAAACAGTTCTTTCTTGTTGTATTACTTCTTTTTTTTCAGATTCTGATTTGAAGGTGGTTTCTGTTGTTCTTTCATATATTATCTTATCGCCAACCTTTTTAACTATATATGCTTTTCCAAAAAATCCACCAATTCTGATAGTTTTAATTGGTTCTCCTTCTGAGATACTTTCTGATTCTTCTGAAAGAGGTTCAACTTTTTCTTCCATTTCTGTTGAAAAAGCAGGTGGTTCTTTATCAAGGATTAATTCTGGTATATCTTCAAGTACTTCTTTTTCCATATATTCTTTCACTGTACTTACTTCAACTTCCCCAGATACTTCAATGATCTCATCTTCATCAATTTTTAAAAGCACATCGCAAGATGTATTAGGACACCGAAAGATGTTAGGGATACCGATGTTATGGTTTATAACATAATTTGTAATACAACAATTATGAAAGCTTGTATTACAATCTTCACAAATCGAGGGGACATCATGTACATCAGCACAAACAGGACAAATTTCTTCCTTGCAAAAATGACAAACCAAATTCATTTCATCCGATTTTTTCAAAGATTTAGCTAAATGATTATAAAAGGCATAATCCTCTGTACTAATTGTAATGCGTTCCGAGCGATCCACGAAAGTAGTTACAAACTGTTTAGTTTTAACTAGCTTTTTAATTGTATCAGTGAATTCTTTTTTATCTTTTATATAAAAAATGCCCCCCTTCGTATCGGCTGCTAGAATATTTAATTTTACATCATCACTAAAAAAACGCTCGTCTTTTTCCGATACTCTAATAATATCTATGAAAGTTGGAAAGTTTTTAATTTTTGAGACCAAGCTAAACAACGCTTCTTGATAATCATCAGATAAATCAGAAGGGGTATCTGTAATAACTATAATTCTATTAAATTTGGATTTTTTTCTCACTGTTTCTGCGATATAAGAAAAGATGTAAAATAATCCATTTTCAAAAAAGCTTTGTTCCTTAGGGCGAGTTTTCCAATTTTCTTCGATTGAGTTTGTGATTATTTTAGAATCCTTTTTATCAGTTATAAAGATTGGATTTCCTTCTTCTTGGAAAATAAGAAGAGAATAACGACCTTTTAAGTTTGCTTTATTTTTTTCCTCAATATAATATTTAATTACTTTGATAATATCCTTTTTTTTCAATAAATCCTTAGTTAGATCTAAGTAAAAGCATACATCTTCATTCATTTTTTCCACATCTTTCTATTCAAGTTCGAACAGTATCTCTATTAGTATTAATAATCATAATGATAAAACCTCCTTAAATATTTATTAGTATCGAAAATTTTTAGAAAAGATAGAAGAAATAAATATAAATAAAAATACATATGGTTTTATAATTCATATAAATTAGGCACAATAAAGTGAAATAAATAGGTGGATGATTGGATGGACGATTTTTTAAGAAAGATAGAGCTTTCTGAACACGCAATAAAGATTTATCTCAAATCACTTGGTAAATTTCCTCTTAGTTATTATGAATTATACACATTAGTTCCTAAGGCATCTCCTGAAGAATTCAATGAAAGTTTAGGTGATTTGTTAGGTGCGGGTTTACTTCTTCAACAAAATTCGAAAAAGAAAGAAGATATTACTCATTATTTATCTTTACCCCCAATTCTTCCAATTTTAAATTATTATGATAATATTAGCGCAAATTTAGATGATATTAAAAATTCAATCCAAGAAATAATGATTAATTCAGTAAACAACGTTTTTCAAGAAAATAATACTATTGAATTGGATTCTATATTACAAAGCTTTCAAGAAATTAGAAAAGATATTGAAGAGGATTCTATTATCCAAAAACAGGAAGTAGAAGATATTGTTGAGGGTATGGAAGAATTAAACAATGTTAAGCAAAAATTATCTGTTCTTCACCAAAAAATTATAAGTATCACGCAAACTAATTTTGCAAATCTAATTAAAACAATAAATTCTCTTAAAACCAATATAGTAGAATCCATAAATTCTATGGAATTCAAAAAACATAAAGAAGAAATTATCTCTCTTATCGAACAGATTTTCAAAGAGAAATTAGATAGTATGGTTGGAGATTTTCTTGATAACTTGCATGAATTAGTTGAAAAGGAGTTTGAAGAAACAGGAAAACCGGTGGAAAATTCAGTGAATTTAATAATTCAATACCAAAATGACTTTAAAATGCTTTTATTAAACATGTTAAGTAACTTTGAAACTAAAATGAATAAAATCTATGATTTACTCAAAGAAAATCAAGAAGATCTATTTGCTCGGATGAAAAACTTAGAAATAAAAATCGCAGAGAATTTAAATAGCATTATCCAGAATTCCATAGATGAAGTTTCAAATTTGAATAATCCCCCTGTAAACTTAATGAAAAAGTACTTTCAAGAGATAAGAACGATTGATAAACCTCTATTTAATAATATTTGGGTTATAAATAGTGTAACCAAGATTAATGAAATGATTCAACAACTCATTACAAATTCTCAAGAAAGTCTAACTATTATTATTCCTTTTCTTGAAAACCATTTAGCACTTGAACAATTTGAAGAAATTGCTGCTAATTTAAAGATTAAAATAGCGTCTTCAGAAGCTCATACTAATAGTATGGTTAAACGCTTTAAAGACATTAAGAATATTATATATAGGAATTATCAAAATGAAAATATGGTTGCTTTAAAGGGAGATAATGATATTTTATTTTTTGGAGTAATTCAAGATTCGAAAAATCCTTTAGATGATTTTATTGGAATAGGAACAAGTTATGCACCTTTAATCACCTTATTAAATCCTTTAATTCAAAACATATGGGAAAAATCTTATTCGGATTCTTTTCATGGTACACAAATGGCGCAAACACAACCTAGTAAGACCTCTACAACAACTTCAAAAGTACTCACAACTGCTAAACCTATAATATCACCTAAAATTGAATCGAAAAAAGTAGCTAAAAAATCTGTAAAAACAGAAATTAAAGAAACTAAACCAATTATTACTGTACCAGGTCAAATTCAAGAAATTCCTAAAAACGATATAAGATCTACTAAAAAACAAACAAAGAAAGCGCCAAGTCCTACTACAGCTAAACCCCAAATTACAGATTTAAAGCAAAAATTACAAGAAACAATTGATTTTATATCTGTAGCTCAACCTAAAGCTGGTGATGAAGCTGGTATACAAATAAACACTGCCTTTACTAATTTAATTAATAAATTGGATAATATAAAAGGGGATAAATTTGGAAAGGAACTACAAGATATTGCTGATTTAATTCTAGAGAAAAAGGGGTTTTCAGTAACTTTACATAAAGTAAGAAGTACCATAAACAAGTATAAGGAAAAACTTTCTTTATTAGATGATAATGATAAAAGAGATATTTTAGAAAATATTCAAAGTTGGAAAAAAAAAATATTTTAACACTTCTTTTGTAATTATTTGCTTATTGTGAAGGATTTGTTGTCTTTCTTCTCTTAATAATAAATAGAATAAATCCCCGGGTGATCCATGTTAATCCAAATACAAAAAATCCTAAAAAGAATATAGATATTGTAATTGATATTATAAAATTGGGTGAAATTAAACCTATAATTCCGAAAATAGGACAAAGTGGGCCAAGAACAACAACAAGTAAATAAGTACTTTTATCTTTTTCATCAAATTGAATATAAGCGGTGATATTAAACCAACCGATAAGGATCAAAAATATCGGTAGTAGATAAGATGAAATCTCAAGGAAGGGGTAGGTATTGCCTCCTAACGCGAATGCATAGAAATAATTTATATAGAAATAGAAAATGAGTAATAAAGCGCTTATTGGAGTCGGTACTCCAGTATATCCTGAACCTTTTAAGATATTAAAACGTGCTAACCTGAGCATTGCTCCAATAGCAAAACAAATTGCTCCTATTATAATAAAAAGGTCAAATAGAGTCCCTGTTTTAAAAGATTGGTATGTTAAAATCGCTGGTACTATTCCAAAAGTTAATGAATCGCTTAAAGAATCTAATTCTCTACCCATATCATTCACAGTTTTAGTCTTTCGTGCAATATATCCGTCTATCAAGTCAGTACCAAGGCTGATTGTTATTAAAAAAAATCCTAATGAAAGAAATTCACGACTTCCAATACATGCACATATTAAAGCCACTAAGCCCAAACTCGTTCCTAGGAGAGTTATGTAATCTTTGTGTTTCAATAATTTTGGAATACTGATGTCTGACATGCTAATTTTCTAATTTTTTTATATTAATAATAATTAAGCCTAATAGAATTAAAACATTTTCATGGCGATATAATAACCATATATAATCTACCCTAAACTTTATTAAATCATATTATTATTCATAGCATAACTAAATTAAAAAAAATAAGGAAAAAATAATGACGTTTTGCAAAGAATGTGGAGAAGAAATAAAAGATCTCACCCAAAATTTCTGTGAAAAGTGTGGTTCATCAATACCTGATAGTGTAAAACAGAGTGAAACCGTTTCTAAGACAACAACAGCACCAGCAAGACCATCAGGTCAACAATCCTATTATCAACCAGGGAGTTTGTTCGATATTAACCGCAATTACTACATCCTTAAAGAAAAATACTGGGATATTTAGAAGGTTCTCCCTTTTAAACTCAAATGGGGTAGTGGGGATATATTGGACGAGAAAAACCAAATTATTGGAAGAATGAAAAGGGTGATCTTATCCATCCGACGAAGAGTTGAGTTGCAAGAAGTTGATGGTACTATTGCGGCTACAATCCACGCTAAAATTGTGTCTGCACGTGGAGCGCAAGATTTAAAAGATCCTCAGGGAAATTTAATTGCTCGAATTAAGAAGAAAATTCTGTCATTTTTCAGACCTGTATTTTACCTTGAAG
>JABUBL010000572.1_pt1 | contig 11302 bp, 12 predicted proteins | sample 7240371 | NCBI WGS metagenome assembly JABUBL01 (sample SAMN07256343, study PRJNA390944) | subsurface metagenome | isolation source: Methane hydrate marine sediment | place: Pacific Ocean: Eastern North Pacific, ODP site 1244 | collected 2002
ATCACCGCTACCACGATCAAATCCGTCAGGATCACCGGGCTGGAAAGGGGCGCTCCCCCAGATGCTCCTGGGGACCTTCGTCCCCGCCATCGGAGGGTTCGGACGCTTTGTACCCAGCTACTATGTCACGGACGCCCTCACCTCCCTCTTCCTGAGGGGAGCGCCCCTTTCCAGCCCGGTGATCCTGACGGATTTGATCGTGGTAGCGGTGATCGGTGTCGTAACGATGGTAGTAGGCATAGCCGTCTTCCAGAGGTTCGGGGGAGACTAGCCCGACGAGTAAGAATGGTGAGTATGCAGGGCTGAGATCCGAGCCCCGGATCTCATGTGTGTCTGATATCTAAGCTTCGTAGACTACCTCGCCGGCTACCATCGTCGACTCCACCCTGTTATTGAGGATCTCCTCCCCCCTCGACGAGAGGAAGTCGTCTCTCCAGATCACGAGGTCGGCGTACTTCCCGGGCTCCAGTGAGCCGATGTTCCGCTCCCAGAACATGCAGTAGGCGGAGCCCATGGTGTACGTCCTGAGGGCGCGCTCCATCGTGACGCATTCATCGGTTCCGAAGGGCTGGAGACCGTGGACCCCCTTCCGGGGCCTCCTAGCCGTTGCCGCGTAGAGGCCATACAGGGGGTTGACGAGGCAGGTGTTCCAGTCGCAGCCTTGGCCGACCGCGATCCCCCTGTCCATGAGGGTGCGGAGGGGGATGAGGCGCCTGCTCCTGTGGGGGCCGAAGTTTGAGGCGTACGTGTCCCCGATGAAGTAGAGGTAGGCGCTCGTCGCCTCGACGACGATGTTGTCGCCCAGGGCCGTCTCCCTGCGGAGGGCGCTGTCGGTGGGGAGGTTGTTGTGGATGACGCTGTGCCTACAGTTCATCCGGGGATCGTCTGCGATGGCCGCCTCGATGGCGTCCAAATAGGCGTCGATGGTCCTGTCCCCGACGCAGTGGGCGCCGATCTGGAACCCCGCCCCGTGGATGACCTTGCAGATCTCAGGGTAGGTGTCGGGCTCGGCGACGATGGGGCCGCCCACGTTGTCTCCGTCCAGCCCCGTGTAGTCCAGGTTCCAGGGCTCGTAGAGCCAAGCCGTTCTGTTGCCCCCGCTCCCGTCGAAGCTGCACTTCACAGCCCCGACGTAGAGGGTGTCGTCGCCCCCCGGGCTGTACTTGGAGACAGCGTCTCTCGCCAACTGGATGCTGGTACGCCCGTTATGGATGCCGATCATGATAAAGGACCTGATCTTGAGCTCATCCCTGGCGTGGAGGCCGCGGTAGGCCTCGATCATCGTGTCGGTGGCCCCGGCCTCCTTCTGGGCAGTCACCCCCACCTTGAAGAGCTCCCCCTGGGCCTTCAGGATGGCCTCCTCACACTCCTCCACCGAGTAGTCCCGGCTCAGCAGACGCATCCTATATGCGATGTCACCAGTGGAGAGCACCCCGTCGTAGTCGTCCCCGCATACGTGGTCCACCAACTCGTGGGCCCTGGTGTTGGCGACCTGGTAGGGGGTCTGGGCGTCTAGGATGACCGGGTGGTCGGGGCTCACAGGGTCTAGGTCGAAGCGGGTCGGATTTCTCCTCTCCTCCAGGAGGGCCTCGTCCCAGCCGACCCCCCTAATCCAATGGCCCCTGGGCTTTGCCTCGGTGGCCTCCTCGACGAGCCCCTTGATGTCGGCGATGGACTTTACGTTGGGGTACCGGAGGTCGAGGACGAGCCCCGAGAAACCGTACTCCACCGTGTGGTTGTGGCTGTCCACGAACCCTGGGGTCACTGTCTTGCCGTGGAGGTCTACGACGGCTGTCTCCGGGGAGATCAGCCCTTTGAGCTCCTCGGTGGAGCCCACGGAGAGGATTCTCCCTCCCCTGATCGCGATGGCCTCGTGGATGCTGAATTCTTCGTCAACTGTGACTATCTTCCCGTTCAACAGGACCCGGTCGGCTTTCTCGCCCATATTCAAGCCTCATGACTAGGTAGTTTGTAGATAGAAAAAAGGTGGGAGGTCTACCTTGAGACCGCGCCTGCTATCGAGACGGAGGCTATGAAGGCTCCGAAGGCCTTCAGGTAGTCGTCGAGGGCGAACCTGATGGTCCTGCCGTCGACCCGCTCCGCCGTGGGCATGAACTCGACGCCGTCGGCCATCACCGCGTTGGTGAACTTGACGTACATCTCGATGGGCGGCTTGAAGGCGAAGGGCTCGATGGAGCCGATCTTCCCCATGGCCTCGATGGCGCCCTTCCTGATCATCTCCCTCGCCACGTTCGGGTGGGGGGTCTTGGCGGCGGTCCTGGAGACGGCCTCCTTGACGGCCACGGTCACGATATCCGGGTTGAGGGCCTCCGCCTCCTTGGTGACGGCTAGGTCCCCGGGAGCATCTGGGGGAGTATGAAGAGGAAGGAAAGGCCTGTGGCCGCCCCGGAGCTCTTCACTAGTGACGCCGTGATGAGGCCGAAACCCACGTTGCAGAGGACGAGGAAGAGCACAATCACGAACGCGTACGCTATCCCCGCGACCGTCGCCTGAGCCCTGAAGCCCATCAGGCCTGAGAACAGGTAGACGATGGCCACCTGAGTCGCCCCCGTGATCATGTTAGAGATCACCTGGCTCACGATCACCTCCGAGGAGGAGGTCGGAGTCATGCTTATCCGCCGGAGCAACCCCTGCTCCCGCTCCAACGAGAACGCCTGGGCGACGAGCATCGTGATGAATATCGTGGAGAAGGCGAAGAGGCCCGGGACCATGTAGTCGAACTGGGAGAGGTGGGAGCTCGCCACCTGGGTCGGGGCCGCGATGCTGAGAGGGAGGGCCATGGTCAGGGCCTGCTCCCCGAAAAAGGTCACCGCGAGGGCCTGCTGTATCAAAGGCGGAACCACCGCGCCGATTATCATGGAGCCCTGGTCGACGGCCAGACCTAGCGTAGAGTTGATCCACAGGGCCGGGTCCGCCGGGTGAGCTAGGAAGGAGTCGACGCTGTCGCCGAAGTCCTCGGGCAGGATGACGAACGCGTTGATCTTCCCCTGCAGCAGATCGGTGTGGGCTGTCTCGTTATCCTCGTACTCCTGGACGATTAGGACGCCCGTGTCATAGATGCCTGCACTGAAGGCCTCCGCCCAGACCGGGTTGGCCGATGTGTCAAGGTCCACGATCCCCAAGGTGTAGGTAGCGTCCATGCTACCGGAGCCCAGTCCTCCGAAGGCGGCTCCGAAGGCGACGGTCATGATGATGGGGAAGATGAGGGCCATGAACAGGTTCGCGGGCTCCCTGACCAGCTTCTTGAGCTCCTTGGTCACGAGGGCGGTTACTCTCTGTGCCTTCATCTTCAGACCTCCTCCCGGATCTTCCGACCCGTGAGCTTGATGAAGACCTCCTCGAGGTTCTCCGCCCCGTGCTCCTCCATGAGGGCCTGAGGCGTGTCCAGCGCGATGAGCCTGCCGTGGTCGATGATGCCCACCCTGTCTGAGAGGGCCTCCGCCTCCTCGATGTAATGGGTGGTGAGGATGACCGTCCTCCCCCTCCCCTTGAGGTCCTCTATGAGACCCCACGTCGCCCTGCGGGACTGGGGGTCCAGCCCTACCGTCGGCTCGTCGAGGAAGGCGACCTCCGGGTCGTGTACGAGGGCCATGGCGAGGCTCGTCCTCCGGACCATGCCCCCGCTGTACTTCCCAGCGCGGCGGCTGGAGGCCTCCCCGAGCCCCACCTGATCCAGGAGCCAATCGGTGCGCTCCCTCAGCTTCTCCTTGGGCATCCCCTGGAGGTTACCCATCAACTCGACGTTCTCTCTACCCGTCAGGAACGTGAAGAGGGCGGGCTCCTGGGGGCAGACCCCTATCCTCTCCTTGACCTTCGTGGGCTCCTTTTGGACATCGAATCCAAGCACGGTCGCGGAGCCGCTCGTGAGCTCCAGCAGTCCGCTCAGGATGTTGATAGTAGTGGACTTCCCGGCTCCGTTCGGGCCGAGGAGGCCGAATATCTCCCCCGCCTCGACGTCGAAGCTGAGGCCATCGACGGCTGTCACGTCTTCGTACCTTTTAACGAGGTTATCGATGCTGATAGCTTGACGCCTCGGTTGGGATAATGTCATGCCAAACTCTCTTGTATATGATAAAGTCTGGAACGTGCCGCCACTTTTAAGGCGTTAGATATTTGCGGACTCGCTAACATAAAGGAGAAAAGGATCGGTAATAGAAACAGCCGGTCCAATATTATCAATGAAAAAATAGGTTATCTCGATCGTACGGTAATATGGGGTTATCAATAGAAGTTTGCTGTGCAATTTATGCTCGGTATATTTGTTGGCGATAATGTGATATTGTATTCTCCCAGTGCGAAGTAATCTTCCTTGAATTCCACGTAGAAAACCTTGAACATGACATCAACGAGTGTCGTACCGTTATATTCGATTACTTTGTAGTGACGCTTCCAGGTGTGGAGCTTCACGGGCTCTCCGTTGATTGTCAGAGTCATTGTGAGATACTTGAAGTTAAACTTAACGAACTGGCTCAGTTCCGTCCAGCCCTCCTGATACCAGCCCTGCCAGATATGGTAGGTCTGATTCGCTGGGAGCTCATACTCCTCCCCATTTAGTTCTATCCGGTTTCCATCCAGGAGCTTGGGAGGAAACTTTACCCCTCCGCTCTCTTTCTCAAGATATGTACCGACGCCGTTTACAGAAACGATCATGCCGCTGAACGTCGTCAATATGAACAGACTCAGGAACAGCGTTCTCTTGAGCTTCATTTCGAAGGCAGATTATTATCTGAGTATAAAAGGAGCCACGGAATGAAATTATGGATCGCCGAACTGCAAAAATATACCATAATATAAAACGAAATCGACAAAAAATTGCACGGAAAAGTGGAAAATCTTATATTTCGGGATTTAAGAGCGTTGTTCGCAATGAAAACAGGTAAAAAAACCCTAAGTATTTTCCTCATTTTGTTAATAACTTCGGTTTTCGCATTTGCACCAGTATCAGCCAAGAAGCCAAGCACAAACGGCATAGACGGGCTAACGGTGTCGATCGACGCCATCGACGTCCTCGACCTCGATGGAGGCGGGGAGGACAACGACGTCCTCCTCCACGGGACGGTCGGCATCCAGGCGGCCCAAGCTGGGACCTACGAGGTCTCACTGACGCTCACCATGAAGTACCTCGGCACGAACACTGAGAACCCCATAGAGAAGAAGACCAAGTTCGACATGACGCTGCGCAAGACGATCTCCGTCTACTGCGAGGCAGGGGTCTGGACAGAGGACGACTACACGTTCCAGATCTACAACAAGATAGGATGGTACAGGGGACAGGTAACAGCGAAGTGGGAGAGGCTCATCGCCGAGTCGAACATAGTAGAGTTCGACCCGCCGGGCGGATCCAGGGGACCCGTCTGGCTCTGATAGACGGCTAAAGAACCTCTGGGATTGAGAGACGGGGTGCATACCGACGAGGCTCACGTGGAAGGACATAGAGGTACTTTCCACTCTGGGTAAGAGACCCCTAGACCCCGTCAGCGCCCTCAGTAGGGAGGCAGGCATGACCTCGGTGACCTTCGCAAAGAGGATGGCCCAGCTCTACAGGGAGGGCATCCTCATCTCTATTTCTGCAGAGATCGTCTACCCCACTCTTGACCTCCACCCCTACTTTTTCTTTTTAGAGACGCCCTTCAAGAACATCAAGGCCGTGGAGAAGGCCATGGACCTCCACCCGTACACACGGTTCAGGGTGAGGTGCCTGGGATCCACAAACGGCCACTTCACCCAGTTCGCTGTCCCAAACGGCTCCCTGCCCCTGCTCCTGGAGTTCCTCGAGGGCCTCAGCGAACGGGGGCTCATCGACGGTTATCGATACAACATAGTCACGTCCTCGTACTCCAGCACCGAGACCGACTTCAGGTACTATGACACCGAGGACGACACTTGGGAGTTCGACTGGGGGGGCTGGGAGGAGGAGTTCTCAAGGGATCCCCCGGCTCTCAGTTGCACACAATCGGCTATGAAGATGCTGGACCAACGTGACATGCGCATCCTCCGTCAGATGACCGTCAACGCGAGGGATAAGAGAACCGAGATCGCCGAGCGCGCGGGAGTCCCCAACTACTTCCTGACAAGGAGGATCAAGCTCTACCATGAGCAGGGCATAATCAGGTCATACAGGGTGATAGTCCATAGGAACGCCTCCAGGCTCTTCTCGACCCTCCTATTCGAGTGCAAGTGCCCCATCTCGGCGACGGGGATGCTCTCGGAGGCCGTCTCGAGGCTGCCCTTCCAGTCGACGCTGATCCCGGTGAAGGACGGCTTCATACTGCAGACGTCCCTCCCCTCCATCGACCTCCCGTACCTCGGAGTGATACTCCAGAAGCACTGCGACGAGGTGAAGGTGCTCTGGAACGACTATGAGTCGAGCATGCGCTACTGGTTCTGGGATGAGCCCTTCAAGGATGGGAGATGGCTCTCGAACCGAGACTTCATAGTCAACGACGTCATGAAGCAGCTTGAAACCGAACTATAACCCCTATTTTTTAGATCGGTCCGACGGTGCCCCGTTTTATTCTGATTGGAGGCGCCTTGTTCACTCTGGGCACATCATCCTTCGTGAGCCTGACATCACCTGCGCCCATGCGTGACACTTGTTCAGTTCACATAAAAGCAATGTGAATCTCTGAAACAGTACTTCATTCCATCATCGCGATAATGGTGGAGCATCCCCCATTTCGTTGCCGTGAATTAATCAATAATGGGTGAAAATATTAAGTGGTTTTTATATATTTAATCCAGGGATTGGGCGCGCTCGTAACCAAATGTTAGAAAAAGGAGGTTCTCTGCTCTTTCCTGACGTGTTCTGTACAAAAAAAGACAGTTTCCTTTGATTTCTTTCAGTTTCGTTGCACTTACTGAAGGGATCATCTACTAGAAAGATCGCAAAAAGGGAGACATTCTATGTATTTTTTGTAAAACGCCGCCAATATTTTAACAAAATAGGGAAGAATAATGTACGTTCTTACAGAATTTATTGAATATTCTTAATTATTCTACGACTTCCATTATATTCTATGAGCAAAGAAGAGACTGCAGAGATCAACCAACACTCAGACAACGTCGTCTCACTGTGCACGGAGAAGGACCGCCTCGTGAAAAGGATGGTCGCCAGGATACTCAACTGCGAGGACCAGGCCGAGAAACGAACCAATATGCTGCTCCTATCAAGCCTAATATCGAGGGTCGAATCCTGTTCAAGCTACTCGAAGGAAAAGACCTCCTGTGACCACTGCAGACAGATCAACATATTCAGGAAGAAGATACTCGAACTGACAATGAGCTACGACAGAAGCATGACTCAGATAAACAACAGGCTCAGCAACGCCGTCACCAAGTTGACCGATAGGCCAGCCGTACAACCTGAACTCCAGATCCAGGGAAGGGTGGCCTAGATGCAGATACAGGATCTTCTGGGCTCAAGGGAGCGGGCGAGATACGTCCGCAGGAACCGCCGGTCAAAGCTGGAGATCTACATCGAGATGCTGATCAACGTGAAGAAGGGCGTCCGTAAGCCCACGCAGCTCATGTACGCATCGAACCTCAACTGGAACCTGTTCAAGAACGTCCTGGACATGATGCTTAGGAACGGCCACGTCCAGGAGATCGATACATCCGGCCGTGACTCACCCCGCACCCTCAAGGACAACAGGACGAAGAGGATCTACATACTGACCGAGAAGGGGGAGGAGGTCGTCCAGTACCTCAGCAGCGATAGGGACATAACGCGCCTCCTTCTAGCCCTGCAATAACCCACTATAATTCTTGCTTGAGGGGCTGGCGCTGGCTCTCCGCCAGTGCCTCAATGATGTAGTCCACCATGAACTCGCGGTTGGCGATCCACTCGCCGTCCTGGAAGGGCTCGTCCCACAGCCAGTATCGCATGCTCGACTCGTAGTCGTTCCAGAGCACCCTGACGTCCTCACAGTACTCCTGCAGTATCCTGCCCAGCTGGGGCAGGTCCAGGGAGTGTATGGCGGTCTGGAGGAAGAACCCCTCGCTGCTGGGGATCAGGGTCGACTGGTATGGTAGCGTTTTCAGGGCGTTGGTGAACTTCCATCTCACGGGGTCGGTGCATCTGCACTCGAAGAGGAGCGTCGCAAACAGCTTGGACGCGTCCCTGTTAACGACGACCCTGTAGGTGTCGATGACGTGTCCCTCGAGCTTCTTCCATCTCCTGCTCAGGTGGTAGTTGGGGACCTTCGCCTCGAGGGCGATCTCCGTCTTCCTCCTGGCCGCGTTCAGCGAGAGCTGCCTCAGGATGCTCATGTCCCTGAAGTCGAGCTCATGTAGGACCGAGGGGCGTGAACCAAGGCACGTTGAATGGGGGGGCGAGTCTATGAACACGTCCTCCTCCCATCGACGCCAGTTGAAGCCCCAGCTGCCCGTCTCCAGGTCGAAGTACCTGAAGTCCGTCTCGGAGTAGGCCCAGGGCCCCGTGGAGACATCGTAGTGGTAGTCCCTCACGTGGCCTAGTCCCGCAAGCTCCTCGACGAACTCGTTGAGGAGAGGAACAGTACCTGTGGGCACCGCGAAGAGCGTGAAGAGGCCGTTCAGGGCACCCAGGGACCTCACGCGGTATCGGGTGTAGGGGTGGAAGTCGAGGGCCAGCTCAAGGCTTCTCATGGATTTGAAGGGGGACTCCAGGAAGTACAGGACCGGCTCCAGGCCCAGGGAGGTGTAGCTAACCTCGGCGGAGATGGAGAGGAGGACACGGTCCCGATATAGTTTCCTCAACCTCCTGGCGAAGGTTGGGGAGGTCATCCCGGCCTCCCTGCTCAGAAAGGTCGCGCTCTCAAGGGGATGCTTCCCGAGAGCTGAGAGAAGCTGGACGTCCTTACTCGTCAGGTTCGTCTCCAACACACCCCTTTCATCCGTTTTACGTTGAGGCCTCTCGCCTCGTTGACCCGTTTCGGCTCAAGATGGTTCCTTATGGATGCTTCCGAGAACGCGGACTCGCACGTGGGTGTGACGAGACCTGCCCGGCGACCCTTGAAACTCATCTCTCAGCCTTCCTCTGATTCTGTAGATGCGTTGAACACATCTACAATATATCGGATTTCCGATATATTTTACAATAGGGCATCGGGCCAGCTATTTAAGTATTACTAATATATATCAGAAATCCATCTTCCAGGAGTCCGAAAATGGAAGTTCTACGCATCCAGCGCAGACAATGACCTGAGCATAATCCTAACGGATTTCTTAGCCCTTCAGAGGGTCAGGAACCATTATAACGCTTAGAGTCGATCTTGAGACCGATCAGATGAAGTCCGTCTTCCTCGACAGGTACCGGCAGCTGGGCCACCAGCTCACCGGGGATGAAGTGCCCTCCAAAGCGTTGAGGGTCAACACCCTGAAGGCTGAGAGTGGGTGGCTCCTCGAGAGGCTGAAAGGGTTAGGGGTCTCCCTGAGGAAGATAGACTACCTCCGGTACGGATACGCCATTGAGGAGAGCCCGTTCTCCCTAGGCGCCTCCTTCGAGTACCTCCTAGGCTACTACAACCTGCAGGAGGCCGCCTCCCAGTTCCCCGTCGAGGCCCTGGGACCAAAACCTGGAGAGGCTGTCCTAGACATGTGCGCGGCCCCGGGGATCAAGACGACCCAGCTCGCGGCCCACATGGAGAACAAGGGGGCTGTGATCGCGGTCGACGTCGACAGGAGCCGGCTCTACGCCCTTGAGAACAGCCTGGAGAGGTGCGGCGTCGAGAACTGTGTCGTGTACCACTCGGACGTCAACGAGTTGGATTTCGGTGAGATCCGCTTCGACAAGGTCCTCCTCGACGCACCATGCTCCGGCAACTACGTCATCGATGGGGATTGGTTCCTCAAGCGGAGCCTGGTTGACGTGGAGAGGAACGCTGAGAGGCAGAGGAGGCTCCTCGAGACCGCCGTGGGGCTGCTGAAGGTGGGCGGTGTCCTGTCCTACACAACATGCTCGCTGGAGCCCGAGGAGGACGAGCTCAACGTCCAGTGGCTCCTTGACAACTTCGACGTCGAGCTCCGGGATATCAAGGGGCCAGGGAGCCCGGGGCTCACCGAGGTCTTCGGGGAGGAGCTGGACGACGATGTCGGCAGGTCGATGCGTTTCTGGCCCGATGAAGTGGGTACCCAGGGCTTCTTCGTGGCGGAGGCGGTGAAGCAGTGAGGCTGCTGAAGAAGTTTCTAGAGGGGGTGGGCTCATCCCTCACCGTCGAAGAGGAGCGTCTGCTGAGAATCAACAACAAGAGGTTCACCGTCGGGGACGACCTCGATGACTTCATCTTCAGGTGGGACAACCTCGTCTACGCGGGGAAGTTCCTGGGGAAGGACAGGAGGGTGTTCCACCCGAGCCCCACGCTGCTCCAGGAACTCGCCTCCGAGCAGGGGCCCCTCAACAGGGTCCATGTGGGCAGGGAGACGGGGTGGCTCTTCGTCTGCGGACGGGACGTCTTCGAGGAGAGCATCCTGAGGAAGGAGGGGGCGTTCGAGGAGGGGGTTCTCAGCCTCGTGATGCTTGATGGGAGCTGCCTAGGCTACGGCAGGGTCGAACCGTTCCAGGGGAAGAGGATATTGAAGAACGTCTTCGACATCGGGGACTTTCTGAGGAGGGAGCGGTGGAGGACCTGACGCCGAGAACGTGTATCAATAAGACTAGGCAGTAATACAGAATGATTTTATCTGAAGGGCAAGCGTGAATTTTGAGTCACTCCCAGGAGGGAAGGCCGGCCGTCTCCATGGACGTCTTGGCCAAGCCCCGCGCGGGAGCAGGCAGATGGATGGAATGTGCATGCCCGTAATAGAAGCTGTTAACGTCTCCAAGCGATTCGCCGAGGTCGAGGCCCTAAAGGACGTCACACTGACAGTCCATGAGGGAGATTTCTTCGGCCTCTTCGGCCCCAACGGGGCTGGGAAGACCACCCTCCTCAGGATCCTCACGGGTCAGATACTCCCCGACGCGGGCTCCGCCACGACCGCGGGGGTCTCCTCCCACGACGCCATCGGCGTCAAGCGGGCCGTGGGCATCGTCCCCGAGGCCGAGACGCCGCCCTCCTTCATGACGGCCCAGGAGCTCCTGGAGCTCACGTGCAGGATAAGGGGGCTGGATGGCATCAGGGAGAGGGTTGACAGGTGGCTGGCGTTCTTCGAGGTGGAGGACAAGAGGGACGTCCTCTGCAAGGACCTGTCCAAGGGGCAGCGGCAGAAGATGATGCTCGCCTCGGCCTTCATCCATGAGCCCCGGCTGCTGCTGCTGGACGAGCCCTTCATCAACCTCGACCCCATCTTCCAGAGGAAGGTGGTC
>JABUBL010000575.1_pt1 | contig 11274 bp, 17 predicted proteins | sample 7240371 | NCBI WGS metagenome assembly JABUBL01 (sample SAMN07256343, study PRJNA390944) | subsurface metagenome | isolation source: Methane hydrate marine sediment | place: Pacific Ocean: Eastern North Pacific, ODP site 1244 | collected 2002
AGAGGTTCGGGGCAGTTATTGCCGACTCCCCAATCATCGGATTACATCACGAAAAAGACGAGCAGAAGCTGGAAGAAAAAAGGGGCAGTAAATTTTACTCTGGCGAATCCAGAAATATTCCTATCATCCCAGAAATCCGAGACTTCGACGGAACGAAATGGAGAGGAGCAACTCTCCTTACCGGGGGCTTCCCGTGCCAGCCTTTCTCAGTTGCCGGGCACCGACGAGGCAAAGAAGATGACCGTTACCTCTGGCCGGAAATGCTCAGGGTTATTAAGGAAGCAAGACCCCGTTGGATACTTGCAGAGAATGTGCCTGGAATCTTTAGGATGGCACTCGACACGGTGCTTGCTGATCTGGAAGGCGAAGATTACGCCACAGGGACATTTATTATTCCAGCTTGTGGCCTCAACGCCCCGCATAGAAGGAATAGAATCTGGATTGTTGCCAACACCCGAGAGTCAAAACGAAATTGGTTACCAGATATCGGGAGGCAAAAAATGGCCAAGGCTAGGAGAAAAAATCAAAATGCTTCCGACTCCAACAGCCAATACAGCCAAGAATTTATCCCTAGGAATAAATTACGACATAAGAGAAAAGAAGAAACATCTCGACGGGGTATTCATGAAACAAATTGGCAAGAAAACTGGTATGAAGTTGCAGCCCGATTTTGTCGAGTGGATGATGGGATTTCCGACAGGGTTCACAGACTTAAAGCATTAGGGAATGCGATCGTGCCACAGGTGGCTTATGAGATTTTAAAGAACATAGCATGGATAGAAAGGGAAACTTACAAATGAACTGGCCAGGTGATTTCGTTAATAAAATAATCTGCGGGGACTGCCTCGAAGTAATGAAGCAGATGCCAGATGAATGTGTGGATATGGTCATGACCTCCCCTCCCTATTGGGGATTAAGGGATTATGGAGTAGAGCAGATATTTGGAGGTGATAAAGAATGTGAGCATAAGTGGGCACCTGTAAATATCTATCATGATAATTTAAGATTTAGAGATCCAAATCAAACAGCCCAAGTCGGCAATAATAAAAATCCTGACATCTATTCAGACCCAAATCTAAAACAAGGCTTTTGTCTCGAATGCGGTGCATGGAAAGGCCAGCTCGGACTTGAGCCTACACCTGAAATGTATATAGAGCATCTAACTGAAATATTCAACGAGGCCAAGCGGATGCTGAAGAAAGAGGGAACACTGTGGCTGAATATTGGGGATACATATTCAACCCACACGGGAAAACGGTCTGGTCAATTTGGGAAAGATATTAAGGAAGGATTTGATGATATTTATTCGAAGAATCGCAAATTGCCCTTGCAAGAAAAATGCCTCTGCATGATCCCAGAACGGCTCGCTTGGTCGCTAATCCAGAATGGCTGGATACTCAGGAATAAAATTATATGGCATAAACCTAATTGTATGCCTTCAAGTGCAAGAGATAGATTTACAGTTGATTTTGAATCCCTCTTCTTTTTTTCAAAAAATCGGAAATATTATTTTGACCAACAACTCGAATCTTACGATTGGCCATTAAATAGATGGGGTGGCGAACAACAAAAATCCAGAACTAAAAAGAAAACTATTTATGAAAAAAACATGAAACTGGGAAAAACATCTAAACTTGTAGAAGGAAGTGTTAGGCCTAATCCTAAGGGTAGAAATCCTCGCTGTGTTTGGACAATTCCAACTCAATCTTTTCCTGAAGCTCATTTTGCCATATTTCCTGAAAAATTATGTGAGAAGCCTATAAAGTCAGGCTGTCCTGAACAGATCTGTAAGAAATGTGGGAAGGCAAGGGAGAAGATAATTGATAGGGAAAAAGCTCCTCCTGAAGTATTTACAAAAAAGAATACTCCTCCAGAATCTTATACGGGTTCTTATGTTAATGGAAAAATGAGAGGACAGGGACAAAAATTACAGAGTTGGAGAGAACAACACCCGCCAAAAACCATCGGCTTCACTTCCTGCGATTGTAATACCGATTTTGATCCTGGCATAGTCTTGGATCCACTTTGCGGATCTGGAACTGTCGGGGTCGTGGCTAAAAAGCTCGGCAGAAACTTCATTCTTATTGATTTAAAAAAAGAATATTGTGACATGACCGAGCGCAGAATCTCGAAAGTTGGCTATCAAATGGAGTTGAGGATTTGAGAACAAAACAAGTTAATCATTTGACGAGAATGTTGAAGGAAAGACATGAATAAAAAGGAGTTACCGATCAATACGGTTGTGTGCGGTGATGCCCTGGAAGTTATGAAGATATTTCCAGATGAAAGCATTGATTGCTGTATCACCTCACCGCCGTATTGGGGACTTCGAGATTATGGATTCGAGCAGATATTTGGAGGAGTCGCAGATTGCGAGCATGAGTGGGAAGGTAAGCTCGAGCACAATATCAGAGAGAAAACTAAGCATGGAAAAAGCCGAACAACGGATAGATTTTATGGCGAACCGTCAAGAAAGTTTAATGCAAACATTCAAAGACATCAATCCAATATCTACTGCTCCAAATGCCAAGCCTGGAAGGGCCAGTTGGGACTTGAGCCGACACCGGAATTATATATCGAGCACTTGACTGAGATATTCAATGAGGCCAAACGAGTGCTGAAGAAAGAAGGAACGCTGTGGCTGAATATTGGGGATACTTATTGGAGTGCAAAGGGAAGTTGTTTTAATCCTGGTGGTGGCAAGGATTCTATAGAAACAAAAAGGCGAGAGATTTATCCATTGAATAGAGGAAACAAATCAGATGTTCCTAATTTACCTCAAAAATGTTTAACGATGGTCCCAGAGAGGCTCGCATGGTCGCTAATTCAGAACGGGTGGATATTGAGAAATAAGATTGTATGGTTCAAACCCAACTCAATGCCCTCATCAGTTAAGGATAGATTCAGCAATAGATGGGAGCATATCTTTTTATTCAGCAAAAGTAAGAAATATTATTTTGATTTAGATGCAGTAAGAGAACCACATAAATATGATGGGAGAAAAGATACTCTATACAAAGGTGGACCAAAAGATATGCAAATAGGCAAACATGAAAGATGGCCAGACCCCGCAGGAAAAAATCCCGGTGATGTGATTGAAACCCCGGCAGAGACAAGAACTTTGGGGGCGATTTTGGGCGTCAAGGGTGCCGTAAAGGTTCCAGGTGGAAAAGGATGGGTAGGCCATCCTCCTGGTGGTGAACATAAAATAAAGCATGATCCCCGATGGTGCCCGCCAGAAGGGAAGAATCCTGGGGATTTCTTCGAGATAACCACTCAGCCTTTCCCTGAAGCCCACTTTGCTGTGTTCCCTGAAAAACTCTGTGAGAAACCGATAAAGGCAGGTTGTCCAGAGCAGGTATGCAAGAGATGTGGGAAGGCGAGGGAGAGGATAACTAAATTAACTTATTCTAAAAAAAGAACAATAACCGAAAAAAATTCAGCCTTTAAGAAGGAAGCTCAAGGGGTATCAAAAAAATCTACGCTTGGTTATAGAACAGAATCCAAAACCATAAATTGGACCTCTTGCGATTGCGATGCTGGCTTTGAGCCTGGCATAGTCTTTGATCCTTTTGCCGGGGCTGGAACTGTCGGAGTAGTGGCTAAGAAACTCGGCAGGCGATTCATCCTAATAGACATAAAAAAAGAATACTGTGAGATGGCCAAGAAAAGGATAGCTCAAGTTGGCTATCAAATGGAGCTGAGAGTTTGAGAATAGCGAGAGTATTTCCCACGAAAACAAGCATGAGTCCCGATGATCGCGATGTGTATTTCGGCGAGCCGGAACTCTTCATGCCTGAATACGATGAGGTCCACATTTCTGTGGCCTTCACATGGGATCTCGAGCGAGCTGAATGGCTTAAAAGGCAATGGGAATTTGTAGCCCCAGTAAAGATGGGAGGACCTGCGGTAAACGGCGAAGGCGACGGATTCTTCCCCGGAATGTATCTGAGGAACGGGGTAACGATCACATCCCGGGGTTGCCCCAACCGATGCCCTTGGTGCTTTGTGAATAGCCCCCTCAAGGAGCTTGATCCCATCTCGAAAGGGAATGTTATCCAAGACAATAATATTCTAGCCTGTTCCAGAAGCCATCTGGACAAAGTCTTCCAGATGCTTTCTCGGCAACACTCGATCACTTTCCCAGGCGGACTCGAAGCTAGATGCATAAAATATGACATTGTAGACCGCCTGAGAAGCCTCAGAATCAAGGAACTCTGGCTCTCTTATGACCATGATGGGGCAGTCCATGATCTTCTGAAAGCGACCTACCTGCTAAGAAAATACTTCAAGCGATGGAAGCTGAGATGCTATGTCCTCATAGGCTTTAGAAATGACACTATCGAGAAAGCCGAAAAAAGGCTTGTAAAGGCCTGGGAGTTGGGCTTCCTTCCCTTCGCCATGCTTTATAGAAACAGGCAGGGGGATTATCCAAAGCCCGAAAAAGAATGGCGACATTTCCAGAGAACCTGGACCAGGCCCGCTGCCATAGCCACAAAGATAAAGGAGCTGTTAAAATGAAAACAATTCTCAGTTACGGCGCAGGCGTGAACAGCACGGCCATAATTGCCCTAGCTCTATTGAAGGAACTCCCCATGCCCGATTACATCGTCTTCTCCGACACCGGTGCGGAGTGGCCGCATACTTACAAATACATAGATTACCTTGAATCGAAAGGGATTAAGATCATCATTTTGACTGGTGGGAAATATCTTATGACTTTGATTGAATACTGCCGGCTGAAGAATTTTGTTCCTTCTCGGATGCACCGGTGGTGTACTGAATATTGGAAAATAACTCCTGTGAACAGGTTTCGCATGGGTTTGGGCATGGATACAAAAGTGATCATAGGCATTGATGCTGGAGAGGCGCATCGGGCCGATAGAAAGCCAAAAAAATACAAAAGCTTTCCTTTGGTTGATTTGGGGATAAGGCGAGAAGAGTGTAAAAAAATCATTAAAAAAGCTGGCCTGGGCGTTCCTCAAAAATCGGGGTGTTATATTTGTCCGTACCAAAAAAAGCGCCAGTGGATCGAACTCAAGAAGCATCAGCCGGAGCTTTGGAAGGTAGCTGTCGATCTTGAAAAAAACTCGATATCCAAAAATGAGAAATTTACTTATATCACAGGAATGACGATAGAGGAGTTCGTTGCCGACCAGGACAGGCAGGAGGAGCTGGATTTCGGGTTCGTCCTGGACCAGTCGTGCCACTGCTATTTTGATTGAGAGGAGCAGGAGATGAGAGGATACAAAAAAACATCCGAGGAATACCGGGAGGAAGCCAGAAAAAAGGCCTTCGATTCCCTGGCGAGATACAAGTTCTACATGTTCGGTTATTGGGCAGCAACATGGGTCACCATGAACAAGCTCTGCAGGATCCGGGAGTCCAACCCCTTTTGCGGTCTGGTCGACTTGGCGAAAAAACTGAAGGAGAAAAAATGATACCACGGAAAAAAATGGTCATCAAAAACAGGACGCTCGCAGACTATGGGCAGATCGACTTCGACTATCCGATCAAATTGAGGGTCAAGGAATTCACAGTCCGCCACAAGAATGGCTCTATCCACAAGCGGGGACCGTGCCTCTCTTTGCAGCAGTTCAATCCAGAGGGCCATTTCCTGAGTGCCGTCTCGATAAAGCTTTCGGAGCTCGGGAGGTTAAGGATGTCGCTGGCTGCTCTGGGATTCGCTATAAATTATTTTGATGCGGGGATCAAAGAACACAAAGACAAGAAAATAGGAAGGGGGAATTTAGGATGATAGACAAACCGCTCAAATCCCAAGACACGCGGGTGCCGATCTCCAGAAGCCAGGAGGAGATAAGGGATCTCTTGGCCAGGTTCGGTGCGAAGAAGGTGGCGTTCGAGGAGGACTTCGACAAGGGGACACAAGTCCTGAGGTTCCTGTATCCCCTAGGGGAAGGCAAGGATGTTCCCGTCCAGTTCAACATAGAGACGAAGGGCATCTACGACTACCTGAGAGATAAGCACAAGCAGACCTATCAAAGCGACGAGTACCTATTCAAGCAGGCCAATAGAGTCGCCTGGCGTCACATCCTCGACTGGGTCAAGGCCAACCTCAACCTCGTCGAGTTCGGACTTATTCCCTTCGAGAATATGTTCCTGAGCTACTTCTCGCATGTCCTTCCCGACGGGAGCTACAGAAGCCTCGGAGAGTTCATTCTGCCCAAACTCCATTCGGGAGAGCTGTTCGGGAAACTATTGCGTCAAGGAGAGGACAAATGATGAAAGAGACTTTCCTGCCTGCGGGCGATACTTTGGTCATCATATTGCCAAGAGGCAAGGTCATCATAAAGGCAACCGCCGTCCACAACAAATCTATGACTGCCGACAGAGTGGATGTTTATCCGAAAAATGCAGACAAGAAAACTTTCTATCTGAAGGAGAAAAAATGACAAGTCCCTCCCCTACCCTATCCTTCATTTCCAGCATCAATGCCCATCTTGGTGGAGGGGCTTGGTTGATTGAATAAAATGAAAACCGAAATAGTCCCATATCAAAAAGCGCAGATAATTATTCCTAAATGCGAAATCAAGAGAGTGGGACTTATTTTTGATAAATTTATTTCTTATGATGAATGGGGAAATATAGGTCAGCTTTTAAACCAAATAGAGGGAGCGACACAATGGTGGATTGGCGACTGGCTTAATTATGGTGAGTTTAAATGGGGTGAAAAATACAAAGAGGCAGAAGAGAAGACAGGATTTAATTATGACTATATAAGAAATCTTAAATATGTTTCTGAGAATATTGAATTCGTGCGTCGACACACGAATTTAACTTGGGCTCATCATAGAGAAGTTACCTCGCTTAAACCAGATAGTCAGGACTATTGGCTTAATAGAGCAGAACTTGAGACATGGAATGTAAAAGAATTAAGGAGGCAGATAAGGGAATCTAAGATAGAGAAGCCTGAGCCTCTGCCGGCATCCAGAGGGCTAATATACAAAAAAGACGCTTTAGAGTTTTTGACCGAGCTTGATGATAAAAGTGCAGACCTGTTGCTTACCGATCCGCCGTACATGACCGATTTGGATGATGTTGCGGTCTTTGCTGCCAAATGGGTGCCGATTGCCCTATCAAAGATCAAGGCGTCTGGCCGCGCATACATTTTTACTGGAGCATATCCGATAGAAATTCAAGCATATCTCGCCTGTCTCTTGGCCCAAGCCGCTTTCATGCTGGATAACATCCTGATATGGACATATCGGAATACGATGGGACCCTCTCCGAAGATGGGATATAAGCTCAACTGGCAGGCTATTTTTTATCTTTATGGCCCAAAAGCAGATCCTCTCAATTGCCCTAGGCTTATCGAACAATTCACGGTACAAGATTTTAACCAGCCTTTTAGTGGCAAAAAGATCCGATATTCTCAATGGCAAAAACCAATTGAACTCGCAGAAATTCTTATCCGCCATAGCACTAAAAAGGGAGATCTAATTATTGACCCTTTTGCTGGGACGGGAACTTTTATCCTTCAGGCAATCCAGATGGGGCGCAAAGCGATTGGGGCAGAGATAGACAATAGGATGATAAAGGCATGCAAAAAAAGAGGGTTGAGCATTCATGAATGAAATCGAAATAGCGATTCGAGAAAGCTCATGGGCTTTTATGCATATAGTTTTGCCTAAAATAAGACATTGGGGCTGGTTAAAAGAAGGGAAAATTATTCCCATTGAAACTCAAACAAAACATTGGCTGACCAAAAAATTCGATGTACTTGCTGGGATGGATTTTTTACAGATTAAAACAGGTATCGGAATGCGTTCAATAGCAAATAGAGTTCAATGGGGACGCAATGACAAAACCATTACTATTCGAAAAACAAGCGGGGGGAGTAGTAATACCGAATTAAAAAAGAGGCTTTCCGCCATTTTTGGCAAGGAAGGCTATCTATATCCTTTTCTCACAATCCACTCTTATATCAATATAAAAGGAGATTTTGGCAAATTGTTATTTTCATCAATGATAAAAACTAAGGAACTTTTTGAATATTATAAATATCACCCAGGTCTATTCTTTGAGAAGGAAAATAGAGAAGATGGCAACCTCTTTGAATGTGTTCACGCTTATAGTTTGAGAAATTATGGTGCAGATATTGAGATTTACGATTTAGAACCGGATTTAAAATTTTTAAGGAAACTTTAATGCCAGAAAGACTCAGGCTTAAGAAAGGAGATTGAATGAAAAAAAGAACAGGAGACGACTGGTTCCCATTCTGGATCGACAAGTGGCTTTTAGGATCCACGAGAGACGAATTGACGATCGAACAGTGTGCGGTGTGGGTGGACTTCCTCGCTTTGAGTTACAAAGACGAAGGCTACATAAGAGCCAACGACGGGATCCCATATCCAATCAAAAGGCTTTCTGGGCTTTTGAATAGGCCAGTGAAACTTATACAACAGACAATTGATCGGTGTCTGGAACCTAAGATAAACAAATTGAGGCTCGAATCTGATGGCACTCTTTACGTCATTTCGCACCCAGAATATGAGCTTTCAAAGCGCCACAAAAGAAGACTCAGCGAAGGTGATGTCCGCCAAAAAGGACATGATGTCCAAAAAAAGGACGCTAAGAGTAGAGTAGAGAAGAGTAGAGAAGAGAAGAGTAGAATAGATAAGAGAAGAGTAGATACACATATGTCAACGAGCTTCAAAAATGATGTCATCTTCAAATGGAACGGACTCGCCCAAAAATACAACCTCCCGGCAATAAAAGAAATAGAACCTAGATCCTTAAGAGAAAGAAACCTACGGGCTAGGAGCACAAAGAAAGGATTCGATTTTGATTTATTGCTCGACATGATTGAACACTCCCCCTTTCTTCTGGGCAAAACAAAACATGCTTTTTTTGTCTTCTTCGACTGGGTCATAAAGCCTTCCAACTACCAGAAGATCATGGAAGGCAATTATCTCGACCGGCAGGGATACCAGAAGTTCTCAGGAATAGTTGAGGGCATAAAAGAATTGGAAGAAAAATACAGAAAGGAGGGGCGGAAATGAATCCTGATGACTTCAAAAGGTTCGGTGTTTTCATGTCAATCCTCCAGGAAACCTTCTCTCCGGACAAGCCGATATCGAAACAGAGGACGAAGATTTATTTTGAAACTCTCTCAGATATACCGATTGAGAACATAGAATTAGGGGTCAAGGAGCTTAGGAATAAAAAGACGTTTCCGATTTTCCCCGTTCCGGCAGAGATAAGAAAGGCGGCGGGTTTCGCTGATGAAGATATTCTTGATTTAAGGGCGCTTGAGGCATTTCGCGAAACCGAGAGATTCCTGCCCCATCATGCTTTAGGAGAGAAATTGCCCATCAGCGATCCATATCTTGAGAAGGCTGTAGTCCTTTGCTTTGGCAGTTGGGAGGCGCTTAGAAATACGGATCCAGGCAATGAAACATGGGATCGAAAGTATTTTGTGGAGGTTTACAAAAAATTAATACAAGCCGATAAGAGAGATAAATTATTATCCACGGCCGAGCTCATGAAACAACTTGAAGAAAACAGGGAAAAGATGAAGACCCTCGAGGAGGCTAAGAAATGATAATAGGTTGCGACGAAAACAATTTTAGCCCCTCCATTGCCGGGGATTGTGTAGTGACGGCCTATGTGGCAAAGAAAAAAGTACGGGGAGTAAAAGATTCAAAAATACTAACCCATAAAAAGAGGTTGGAGCTGTTCGGGAAACTCCATGAGGCCGGCTCGTATTCGATAGTGCCAGCGACCGTGAATGACATCAATGAGATGGGAATTTATAAGGCAAGGAATTTGGCCATTGAGTTCGCCATATGCAAGCTAATAAGAAAAGTCAGGGCAAATGATATCTATTACCAAGGATCAATAGACAAGGTTCTGATAGATGGATACTTCAAGAAGGAATGGCTTAACGACTTGTCCACAGTCTTGAAGATAAGATATTTCGGCAATTACATTCCAGTCGAATGCATGGTCAATGGCGACAAGTTGATCTACGAGATAAGTGCAGCATCTATAATTGGGAAAGTGTATGTAGATAGCCTCTTTAAGGGTTTCGGTTCATTTTTTCCAGGATACGACTTGGAAAAATGCCATGGATCTCCGAGCAAGGCGATGTATGCGAAGCTCCGGGAGTCCGGCCCGACTCCTTACCACAGGACCAACTACGGATTGGGCTGGTGGGAGAAAATCATGAAAGGCGAAGGGAGGGACAAATGATCGTATGTGCTGTCGTAGGCTGGATGGCGTTTGCCATTGCGCTTTTGGGTCTCATAGCCGTGCTCCTGGCGGGCCGGATGAAGATGGAGAACCTGGAAAAGCGCAACCGCGACCTCACGGACGAGAAGTCCAAGCTCTCAAACCAGGTCCGGATCAAGGGCACAGCGGTGGATCGTCTGACCAGGGAGGTCAAGAGGCTGGAGAAGGAGAATAAATAAATGTGGTGCATGAAATGTAATAAACACCTGTCACAATGTACATGCCCTGACTTAGAGGAACGTCTTGATAGTGCGGTTTCAGGAGGCGTTTTTGCCTATAAATACTGCAAGAAGTGCGGAAAGCACTATGAGAGGTGTAGATGCAAAGAACCCGAATGGGCAATAAAAGACCAACCAAAAGGGACGGCTAATTGACATGAAAATACAATGGGAAAAAGTTCCTGAGAGAATTCACTCTGAAAGCTTGAAGTGTCTGTTCTGCACTGCGATGGCGAGAACGCTCCAGAGGACCGGCGACTTCAAGACCAGCTGGACATTTTGTTGCTCCTTGATGGTTGTCGCTCTCACGATGGACGATGATGAGGCTTTCAAGAGCGAAGCAAAGCTAATGCAAGCATTGCGTTCCAATGTGGACTTCCACGATCCACTGAATGAAGACGAGACCGCCTTTATGCACCAGCACAAAGAGTATTTTCTCGAATGCACCTCACGAGTGCTTAAAAGTGTCAAGAATTGTCCCGACAAGCCATACAATCGAAGGAGGCATGATGCGTGATCCAAAAAGAATTAAATCTCTCTTAAAAACAATAAAGAAGGCGTGGAAAAAGCACCCCGATTTAAGGCTTTGTCAGCTGATCGGCAATTGCTTCCCCGGTAAGAGCGACCTTTATTCTGTTGAAGACGATGATTTATTAAAAAGAATAAAAAAAACTTATAGGAGGTAAAAAGTGGATAGTCCAAACATTGCTCATGTGCCATTAAACCGAGAGGGTGCTATTGAGTTGGGCCAATCGCCTTGCTCTGTCTGTGATGTAGGATGGGCAAACTTTTCAGAAGGCAA
>JABUBL010000576.1_pt1 | contig 11273 bp, 11 predicted proteins | sample 7240371 | NCBI WGS metagenome assembly JABUBL01 (sample SAMN07256343, study PRJNA390944) | subsurface metagenome | isolation source: Methane hydrate marine sediment | place: Pacific Ocean: Eastern North Pacific, ODP site 1244 | collected 2002
GGGGCTATGTTCTAGCTTCGGGGCAGAACCAGCTTGAGGACCGGGGCGAGAACCTGCTCAAGAATCCCGAAATTGTAAAGCTCTACCTGGGAGGGTAGGAACGTGGCAACACTGAAACAGCAGACTCAACACCTTACACGGAAATGGAGTGCCAGCTATTCGGTACTGGCAGGCCTGGTGATATTGCTTCTGCTCGCGTTTCTATCCATTGTCAAGTTGGAGTTAGTAGTCAACGGCCTGTTCCTGGGGGCTATCATAGCACTTGGCGCCATCGGTCTATCATTGTTGTATAGCATACTCAATTTTGCCCACATTGCCCATGGCGACTTCATGACTTTGGGTGCATATGTTGTGCTATTCTTGCTGGGCACACTCTTTCCCAGCATTGGATTGGAGGGCACGGGCTTTGGACCTTTTACCTTTGGGTATCCGGTGTTCTTTGCCCTTCCCTTGAGCATACTGGCGTTAGCGGCCGTAGCTATTGGCTTGGACATAGGCATATACCGACGCCTACGGCGCCGGAACGTCAGCACGGTAGTCCTGGCCATGACATCACTTGGCGTAGCTATTGCTTTACGGGGATTAGTCCAGGTCATATGGGGTGGAGAGACATGGCAATATCCCCGGCTATCCAAGTCATTCTATATGCTTCCCATGGAAGTTCGTATTCCACCAGACAACCTCTTTATCGGAGCCCTGGCAGTCATCTTAGTCCTAGCTCTATATTTATTTCTCACTCGCACCAAAATGGGTAAAGCCATGCGTGCTACTTCAGACAATATGGAATTGGCTCGGGTAAGTGGCATTAATACTGAACGAGTCATATGGTGGACCTGGGCGATAAGCGCTGCCCTTGCCGCTACAGCTGGAGTCCTGCTGGCGATCTTTCAGGCACAACTCCTGCCCATTATGGGATGGCGGTTTTTGATTCCTCTTTTTGCCGCAGTAGTCCTGGGTGGCATTGGCAACCCTTATGGAGCTTTGGTGGGAGCCCTCATTATTGGGGTCACTTCCGAGGTTTCTACTCAGTGGCTCAATCCGGCTTATAAAATAGGAATTGCTTTCCTGATTATGATTGTGACCCTCCTTGTGCGTCCGAGGGGAATTTTCGGAGGGAAAGAATGACGGACATCATGGGTCTCCTGGGTTATCTTACCGGGTTTGCTATCATGGCGATCATCTATGCCGTTTTTGCCCTGGGGCTCAATGTGCACTGGGGATACACTGGTCTTTTTAATATTGGCATTGCCGGCTTCTTCGCTCTCGGGGCTTACACATCGGCATTGCTTACCACAGCCACCCCTGACCCCCGGCTCTTTGAAGATTTCATCTTTGGTGGCAACTTGCCAGCTTTACTGGGAGTATTCAATTTGGGCATAGACCTCTGGTTTTTCATCGCCTTATTAGCGGCTGGAGCCGTTTGTGGCCTCATGGCTCTGATTATCGGCTTTATCACCCTTAGGCTGAGAGAGGACTATTTGGCCATCGCCACTCTGGGTATCGCTGAGAGTGTACGGTTTATCTTCCTCAATGAAAGATGGCTGGCCAACGGCTCTAAGGGCCTTTACCGCATCCCCAAGTTTTTGGGGGACTTGGTCTCCCCTCAGAACTACGACTACCTGTATCTGGTAGTAGCAGTAACCATACTTGTCAGCCTCTACATCGCCGTGGAACGTACCATTAAGTCTCCCTGGGGAAGGGTGTTAAAAGCCATCCGGGAGGACGAAATAACCACCGCTGCCAGTGGCAAGAACGTGTTTAGTTTCAAGCTCCAATCCTTCATACTGGGAGCGATGATAATGGGCATAGGTGGTGCCCTGTATGCCCATAATATCCGATTCGTAGACCCCCGCACCTTCGACCCCCTGCTAGCCACCTTCATCATCTGGGCAATGCTGATGGTGGGAGGTAGTGGTAACAACAAAGGGGCAATCCTCGGAGCTTTTGTGGTGTGGGGTATTTGGAGCGGAACCCAGTTCTTACCCGGCTTCCTCTCCGACCCCAACTTCCGTTATGTTATGATCGGCTTATTGATTGTAGCCGTTAATCTATTACGTCCCGGAGGCATCTTAGGGGAGGAGCGAAAGGTAGCAAAATTAATACTACCCCCAGAGGCTGCCTCCCCCGAGCAATAGCCTGAAGAGGCAACCTCTGTATTGCTGTTGCTGTCCTGACTCGCAGGAAATTTCTTATTTATAACCTAGGGCAGTTCATATCTACCCGTTGAAACGATTGCCCCACCTTCAATCTTCCAGATTTCGATAGTGGAGATTACATCGCCGTTTGCATCAAAGTCTTGAGAACCACCAGCACCTTCGTAGTTGATATCCTCACCCTCCTGGATTAGATACAACGCTCGCTTGAGACTATCAACTCCAGGACCCACTATCTCGCCCGGCGGGTTGGCGACATCGCGTAGTGCATCTCGGATTGCAGCGCTGTCAGTGGTAGTTCCGGCTTTCTCGGCAGCTAGTGCAATCAGCACCACGGCGTCGTAGGTTTCAGCCATATATGGAAGTGGAGGAACGGCGGCGAAGGAAGCTTCGTAGGCAGCATCAAAGGCCTGGCGTGAAGTAGTAACCGGTGTGCCTGCTGCAGTTCCATAAGTTCCTTCCAGATTCTTCACCCCAACTGCTTCATTCATATCGGGGGATTTGGTACCGTCGCAGAGGAGGAAGGTGTCAATATAGCCACCTTCTATGGCCTCCCGCATATAGATCTCGCCACTCTCTGGATAGCTTATGCATGCCAGGACATCAGGGTTACCTGCGGTTGCCTTGCTAAGCTCCGAAGCATAGGTCGGTTGCACACCCTCGTGTGGTACCAGCTCCTGGACCGTACCTCCCGCTTCCTCGAAGGCTGCCTTGAACTGTTCTGCTAGTCCCTGGCCGTAGGCGTTATTGATATATAGTGCTGAAGCTGAGTTGTACCCAAGTTCCTTAGCCAGACGACCCATAATCACTCCCTGTATTGCATCAGAGACAGTGGTGCGGAAGAGGAAATCATTATCAGCAAGTACCGTTATTCCTGGCGAGGTGGATGCGGCTGAGATTTGCAGGATATTATTAGGTACCGTAACTGATTCCGCTATAGGGATGGTAACGCCGCTGGCTAGAGCGCCAACAATGGCGACAACTTTCCCAATTTCAACCAGGGCCCGAGCGGAATCGACACCCTGTACCGGATTGGTGGCCGTGTCCCTGGCGACGACGGTGACAACAGTACCCATCACACCGCCGGCCTGATTAATATGGTCTACCGCCAGCGCTGAGGCATTCCGGTGAGCTCCACCAAAGTCAGAGAGGTCACCAGTGAAACTATTAACCTGCCCAATCTTGAGTGGCGGTACCTCCGCCTTAGGAGCGCATCCTCCAACAACAATTATGATCAAGGCTACGGCCAATAGAAGCACTAATCTGGATGTTCCTTTAAATTTATACATTTGTCCTCCTTACTGTAGTTGTTTCACAATCTACATAAGTTCTAGCTCTTTCCGATTCTAAACATCTTGGTCCCGCATGCTGGGCATACACCCTGAGTTGCCGGCTTACCATTTTTCATAGTTACTGCCTTAGCATCTTTCATTTCCCTTTTGGCACGACACTTCATACAATATGCTTGCATTTATTCACCTCCTTTTTTTAATAATGTATAAACAATAGATTATTTGCTACAGTAATGTCAATAGGCAAAGGTATTATTGAGATAGGTGGCAACAATCGCTTGCCTTGTTACGATCTTTTAACCTTTCGGTTCATCTGATGATAATCCATACTTGTTAACCAGGAAAACGCCTAGAATGGTAACAACCCCACCGATTATAGAAATTAATACAGGTATTTCATTCAACCATATAAAGGCAATAATAACAGCAAATACCGGTTGAAGATACAGGAAGCTTACTACTATTGATGCGGGTGCTCTTGATAAGGCATAACTCCAGGTGACATAGGCAACTGCAGATGGAAATATTCCCAAATATATTGTGGCAGCAGTAGCCTCAATCGGAGCACTTGTAACCTCCTCAATTAAACCAGGCGTAAAAACTAACAAGAATAATGTTCCAGCCCAGATCATATATGTAACCAATTGCAGTGCACTGTATCTTATCAAGTAGGGTTTTTGTAATACAAAGTATGTTGCAGCTGCTACTGCTGCCAGGAGGAGAATAAATACACCAGAATCAAACTTTACTCCCTCTCTTTCGCCTAAAGCGATAAGGAAAACCCCTAAAAAGCTAATAAATATACCAAACCAGCCCCACAGTTTAAGCTTCTCTCCTAAAAATATTGTAGCTAATATAGCCGTAAATATCGGGACAGAACTAACAATCATTGCCGCTGACCCAGCAGTAACCGTAACCTGACCGTAGTTCTGCGCAGTATGAAATGCAGCTATTCCCAGGAAGCCTAACAAAAAGATTACTGGAATATCTTTTAATTCTGGTAGCTTAATACGAGTTATCAAAGTGAATACAGCTAATAGAACGGAAGCAATAAGAAAGCGAAATAAAGCAATATGACCTGGGGTGAACGCTTGAAGGCTAGCTCTAACAGCGGCAAATGAGGAAGCCCATAATAGAATTGTAGTTCCTAGAGCAATAATTGTTCGAGTATCTATTCTCATTTGATTATTGTCTATATTTATACATTGTTTTGCTTGCTTGAAGCAAACTTCACAAACAATCATTTCTTTTTTAATAAAATGACTCTTGGATATATCGAAAGATAAGATCCATTATCTTTCAGCAACGCCTTACAAGTCAGATTGGGTATATATTTGCAAACATTTCTGCTAACGGACTGTTGGCACCCGATGACACTAGGTGGTAGAATAGACCCGTATCTTTTGATCGCGGCATGGTAAAGAAAGAAGGCGTAAAGGATTGCGAGTAATATGAGAGTCATTGGCTTACTGGGGGGCATGAGTTGGACCTCCTCGCTGGAGTATTACCGGTTTATTAACGAGCTAGTCGCTGAGAAGCTAGGCGGTCTTCATTCAGCCCGCTTAATCCTGTATAGCCTTGACTTTGACGAGGTTCAGCAAGCTCAACACGAGGGCCGCTGGGATGATACCATTACTCTTCTCAGCCAGGCAGGCATAGCTCTAAAGCAAGCTGGAGCTGACTTCCTGGTCATATGCAGCAACACCGGCAATATTGTTGCCGATGCTGTAGCGGAGAAATGTGGCTTACCACTGCTTGATATTGTTGATGTCACCGGCAGAGCCATCAAGGAGCGAGGCTTAGGCAAGGTGGGACTGCTAGGGACACGGTTTATCATGGAGGGGCAATTCTATCGAAGGAGACTGCAAGAGCCCTTCGGTATTGATGTGATGGTGCCGGAGGAAGAAGAACGGGTCAAGGTCCACGGGATAATCTACGATGAGCTTTGCCAGGAAAAGATAAATGATTATTCGCGCAGTATCGTCATTAAGATTATCAGCGGGCTAATCGAGCTCGGTGCTGAGGGAATTGTTCTCGCATGCACTGAACTGCCACTGCTTATCCGAACCAGTGACATACCTGTGCCTCTATTTGATACCACCCACCTCCATGCTGAGGCGGCAGTCAAACTAGCGCTGGCGGAATGAGAATCACCATTTTATTGGATGTAGAGCCGGGGTACCCTTTTGCTCACAGCAGCGACTACTTCGTTAACGATGGTGCCGATTTTGGTTGCAATCTCCTCCACAGGGAGGCCTTCGCCGAACAGAATTACCTCGTCCCCTGGTTGGATGTCTTCCACACTGGAGGCATCGACCATGCACATATCCATACAAACATTGCCGATGATTGGAACGCGACGCCCCTTAATCAACACCTCCCCACGATTTGACAGCAGCCGGTTATAGCCATCACCATATCCCACCGAAAGGGTTGCTACCGTAGTTTTTTTCCTGGTGGTGAATGTTCTCCCGTAACTGATAGGGGTTCCAGAGGGGACTACCTTGACCTGAGAGACCTTGGTTTTAAGGGTCATGGCTGGTCTTAACACGATGCTGCGACTGACTTCTTCAGAGGAATAGAGACCGTAGATCATGAGTCCTGGTCTAACCATATCATAATAGGATTGAGGAAGGTCCAGGACTGCTCCACTGTTTGCCATGTGTTTTTTGGGCACCTCAATGCCAGCAAGCTGGAGGCTACTAATAACCTGATTGAAGAGTTGAATCTGTCCCATTGAAAAGGTCTTATCTCTCTCATCTGATGAGGGAAAATGGCTAAATATTCCTTCAAGATTTAGATTCCTAAAATCCATGACCCTGCGGACGAAGGAGACTGCATCATCAGGATTTATCCCAATCCGCGCCATACCTGTGTCCACCTTGACATGAACGTTAACCCGCGTAGAAGCCTTGCCTGCTTCAGAGTCCAGTGCCTCCAGGAGTTCAACAGAGGCGACGGTCTGGGACAAACGGAACTTTACCACTTTATAGGCTTCCTCCGGCTGACTCAACCCAACGACCAGGATGGGAGCCTCAATCCCGGCTTCTCTGAGCTGCTGGCCTTCCTCGGGAAGGGCGACTCCGAGAGAATCTGCCCCGCTTCCGAGGGCTGCCCGGCTGACTTCCACGGCACCATGTCCGTAGCCATCAGCCTTAACCATGGCCATCAGGCCTCTTTCGTTTCCTATCTTCTTTCGTATTTCAGCAATGTTATGGGATACCGCTCCGAGATTGATGATTGCCCTTGTGGCTCTTTCAACATTTTGTCTTGCTTGTCCCATCTGCCAATCCTCCTAAAATATTTCAATTCTGCCATATTGAACAGCCCCGCCCTGAGGTGAACACTCTCAGATACAAGGACTCTTTAAGAAAAGCTACGAGAAAGCTTCGTGTGTATGGCAAGCTCTTGATGGTAAGCAAATACGGCCGGCATGCCCCCGGTATGAACAAAAACTACGGTGTCTTTTGGGGTAAATTGACCTTTGCGGATAAGATCTATAAGCCCGGCCATGGCTTTTCCGGTGTAGACGGGGTCCAGGAAGATGCCCTCCGCCTGGGCAACCAACCTGATAGCCTCGATGCAATCGTCAGTGATTATTCCGTAGCCTTGACCTATATAATCATCGTAAACCGTTACCTCGTCTGGAGTTACGGCTACATCGAGAGCTAGCAATTTGGCAGCCTCATTAACCAGGGTGACAACCTCATCTATAGCCTTGCTTTTCTTTTTATACAGCACGCTAATGCCAACCACGTCAAGGGGAAGTTTGAGCTGTTTGAATCCAAGAACCAATCCCGCCTGGGTACTTCCTCCACCAAGGGCCAAAACCACATATTGAGCATCTATTTTCTGTTCCTTTAATTGTTGTCCGATTTCTTCGGCAGCGTTAACCCAGCCAGCAGTTCCCAGAGGAACCTCAGCTCCAGCCGGAATTACTAGGGGATTGCGCCCCTTGCTGCGCAGCTCATCAGCCAGTTCATTCATCTTTTTGAGCATGGTGGTAAACATTTCACCTGGATCGGCAACGTCAAAAATATTAACTGCTGAATTGAGGATATTGTGTAACAGGAGATTGCCCTGTGTCTCCACATGAACACCTTTAACCAATACCAAGTAGGTTTCCATCCCTAACTTACGGCCTGCGGCGGCTGTTTGCAAAGCATGGTTAGACTGCGAACTGCCGGTGGTTATAAGAGTATCAATTCCTCTTTGTTGAGCATCTGCCAGCACATACTCGAGTTTGCGGCACTTGTTACCACCCAATGCCAGCCCTGACAGGTCATCACGCTTTATTATGATGCGTGGCCCGCCCAGAACTGCCGACAAGTGGCGAGCCTCCATCAAGGGAGTAGGGTAGTTACCCAAGGATACACGAGGTAATCTAGCTATTGACGGCATCATTTCCCCTCCTTACTATTCAACTCCCATAATCAGCCGCGGCAGGAACAAGGACAGGTCGGCCCAATAGGTGGTGACCAGCACCACCGGCAGGCAGCCGAAGAACATAAAGGTCAGCGCCGGTTTTAGCATTTTGTCGAACCTGCAATTCCCTATCCGCCCTGCCAAGTAGAGGATGGGGGCGCAGGGTGGCGTCACATTGCCCAGCCCTAAATTGGTGCCCATAATTGCGGCGAAGTGAAAAGGACTAATCCCGATTTGTTTCATGAGGGGGAACAGGAGGGGTGCCGCCAGGAGGGTGCCGCTGAAATCGTCCATGAGCATGCCGACAATAATCAAGAACACATTGACCATGAGCAGTATTACATATTTGTTTTCCGAGATGCCCACCATCATGGCGATAAGGCGCTGCGGGACATTCTCCATGGTATAGATGCGGCCTAACATCACCACGAAAAAGAGCAGGAGTACAACTACCCCGGTGGTGGTGGCGGTGGTAAACAGGGTGCGCCCCACTTCCCTGACGGTCAGAACTCGGTGGGCGAGGAAGCCTATGGGAATAGTGTAGAGCACTGCCAGCGTTGCCGCCTCGGTGGGGGTGGTAAAGCGGCCATAGATACCCCCGAGGATGACGAGAGGCGCCAGCAGGGCAAAAAATCCGCGGTAGCTGGCGCGCCCTACCTCCTTCGTATGCTGCCACATACTTGCCGGGGGCGGGACCTTTATGGTTGGTATCCTGCGACACATCCACCAGTTGATAAAGCCATAGGTTATTACCAGCAGGATACCCGGTCCCACTGTTGCCAGGAAGCAGGCAGCTATCGATACTCGGGTCACCCAGCCAAAGAGTATCATGGGCACGCTGGGCGGGATGAGTTGCCCCAGCACTGAAGCACAAGCCACCAGCCCGGTGCTATGCCCCCTGGGGAAGCCTTCTGCCTCCATCCGCGGGATCATAATAGCACCGATGGCGGCCACTGCCGCCGAGCAGGTGCCGGCAACTGCTCCAAAGATAGCGCAAGCCACCACCGTGGCTCCTCCCAGTCCACCCTTGACCCTGCCCACCAGGGCCGAGGCGACGTTGACCAACCGCTCAGCGATGCCCGACGAACCCATAAGCCCGCCGGCCATGATAAAGAAGGGGACGGCGAGGAGGGGTAGCGAATTCAGGGCGAAAAAGGAAATGGGCAACAGAAACTCGAAGCTGTAGCCGTGAAGGACAATCATAAACAGGACGGCAGCCATGAAGCAAAAGGGAACTGGTACCCCGATGACGAGGAGCACTATCAGGATTACCAGGTCGATAAATATGTCCAATTGCGACTACTCCTCTCCGGAGGCCTTGGCGACGGGGCTAATCCCAAGGGCCTGGCGTATATTGTCTACCAGCTCGACAAAGAAGTAAAACGACATAAAGACAGCACCGAAGAGAATACTGCTCTGGGCATAGACCATAGGCATCAACAAAACCATGGACCGTCCCTGCTTTTCAATGCCCCAGATGAAAAAATGATACCCCCAGTGGGCCATAATCACCGCCAGGACAAAGACAATCAGGCTGGCGGTAACCCTGAGCAGAGCTTGCGCCCTCGGCTTTTTGAAGATGAGGTAAGCTAGCTCTGCCTTGATATGGCTGCGCTCGTAACTACCATAAATCGCCCCGGTGAAATAAAGCCAGAAGGCAGCCATGGTGGCTATCTCCTCGACTTCCATACCCGGGTAATGAAAAAAATAACGCATAAGTACCGAGCCAAAAAGGAGCAGGACAATAAAACAGGAGGTGGCAATCAAGATAGCCCGCTGCACATTGGCCATGCCATTCCAAATGGGCATCCCAATCCTTCTGGCCCGGTAAAAAACTAATTGATTCATCTTTTTAAATTAATACGTCCCGGCAAAGTTCAAGGGGAGGGGGGCTCTACCGAGCCCCCCTCTTCTACACTGTAACGTTGGGCTCAAGTCACGCTTTTTCTTGGCCTTATTCTACCGGCATGCCCACAGCCTCTCGACACATGTCCATGACGGCTTTGCCTACCAGCGGCTCGAGCTCGGGCCAGACATCGGCGCGGATGACATCGGCAATATGCTCCCACTCAGCTTCAGTGGGTACTAGTATCTCCAGCCCGTAGTCAGCCATCTCCTGGCGGTACTTCTCATCGTCTGCCTCTACCACCAGCCAGTATTCACTTGCCTGCCTGCCGGCAGCGTCGATCATGACCTTCTGGTCTGCGGGAGTCAGGGAGTTAAACAGGTCCAGGGTCACCATGAACCACCAGGTCTCGACATATTCATTGTATTGTATCCAGCAACCCTGAATGTCCATGAACTCGGTTCCCTGGAAGGGAGGACCACCCATCTCTCCGTCAACAACCCCGGTGTCGATGGCAATGTAGGCCTCGGCGTAAGGGATGCCCACCGGGATATAGCCGAGGCGTTCAAAGGTCAACTCGCAGGGCACGAGGCCCATCACCCTGATTTTCTGTTTCTTGGGCACATCAGGGTCAAATGGGCTTGGCGGCACATCCCTCAGCGTACACCCGGACAGGCCTATGGGCATGGCTGCCAGACCCTTTATGTTCACTCCCTCCAGCAAGCCGCCGACCATGTTGTTAATCCAGCCGCCCGGGGCATAGCCTGTCTTAGCCCCTTCAATACTGGTAAACAGGTAAGGCGTGTAGTAAGCTATGTTCAACCTGGGGTCATAGGTGGGGGCTACGGGGGTTACGCACATTTCAACATCGCCCCTCATCGTCATCTCATTGGCCAATATCCAGTCGCCGAGCACTGAGCCGTGGTAGACAGTAATGCCGACACGTCCCTCGGTCTTTTCCCACACCTCCTCAGCGAAAGCTTCAATTCTGGGACCGTACGGGCTATCAGCTGGCATAACATGGTTCAGCCGCCACTGATACTGGTAAGGCGGCGGAGCCGGCGCTGGCGCTGGGGCTGGTGCCGGCGCTGGTGCTGGTGCCGGAGCCGGAGCTGGTGCCGGACATCCCATTGCAAATAATGCCACTATGAGCAACATTATTGCGGCTATTGGTAATCCACGTTTCATTTTCTTTCCTCCTTTCTTGATTTATTAGGTAACCTGGCATATTTTGTTTTGCCTTAGTTCATGTATCACCCCCCTTTGATTATGGCCTTACTCCTTGTCTAGTATATTCGATTATCTGCTCTTTTGTTAAGTCCTCAATACCCATTTCTCTCAATGACCTTGCCTCTTTGAGGAAATCTCGTTTACAGATTACCGACCCCAACCGTATTATTGACTCTATTATGGGGACCTTTACCCCAAATTTCTGGGCTAGCTGATAGTATACCACAGTCCCGACTGGTATGTCCTCGGTGAAATAGCGATGCTCCGTGGAATCAGGACCAACTACCGGTGGCAGAATTACATCTGAAAATGGGCCCCAATATTCCA
>JABUBL010000577.1_pt1 | contig 11251 bp, 11 predicted proteins | sample 7240371 | NCBI WGS metagenome assembly JABUBL01 (sample SAMN07256343, study PRJNA390944) | subsurface metagenome | isolation source: Methane hydrate marine sediment | place: Pacific Ocean: Eastern North Pacific, ODP site 1244 | collected 2002
GCATGGGGGTGCACTTGATACCATTTTACTCAGGCTTGCAGCCTATTTAGAAAAGACGGCTGAAATTATTAGAAAGATAAAAGGTGCTATGATATATCCAGCTATGATTATGATTGTTACAATCGGCGCAGTGGCGATCCTTTTAATCTTCGTTATCCCAATTTTTGCAAGTATGTATGCTGGAATGGGAGCGGAACTTCCTGGGCTTACAAAAGTAATACTTGCCATGAGCCATATACTCAGACGATATTTCTTGATTCTTATCGGTGCAATTATCGCTATTGTTGTGGCCCTAAGATTATATTATAGATCAGTGAATGGAAGGTTGGTTATAGACCAGATAATACTTAGGGTTCCAATTTTTGGTGACCTGATTAAAAAAACAGCTCTTGCAAGGTTTTCAAGAACTCTTTCTACCTTACTTGCAAGTGGTGTTAACATCCTTGATGCACTTGAAATAACTGCAAAGACATCTGGGAATAAGGTTGTTGAAAATGCAATAATGAAAGCACGCAGTAGTATAAAAGAAGGAGAGACAATTGCAGCACCCCTTTCACAAGAAAAGCGCGTTTTTCCACCAATGGTTGTCCAGATGATTACCATTGGTGAAGCAACTGGAGGCATTGATGAAATGCTTAATAAGGTAGCAGATTTTTATGAAGGGGAGGTAGATTCAGCAGTAGAAAACCTGATGGCAGCCCTTGAGCCTATCATCGTTGTTTTTCTCGGAGCTGTAATAGGGGTTATTGTTATTGCTATGTATCTTCCTATTTTTAAACTCGCTTCAACATTTATGGCTGGTGAGTAGGAAGAGAAAAACGGCGAAAGATGGTAGGAATGCTCCACCGTAGAAGATTAATAATATTATTGCGTCCCATCATATCAACTGTAGTTCTTGGACCTGAAATCTATTTTCGAAAGAACGAGCTTTTCTCCCAGGTTTTCCCCCTTGTTGTTGTTATTCTGATAAGTTATTTCGCAAGTATTATTTTCTATTTAATTTTAAAAACTGGAAAGAGGGGAACAGTTTATGATTTTGCCCAGACCGTAAGTGATACAATTATAATTACAGGTCTTGTTAATTTTACTGGTAGCATAAACAGTCCTTACACCCTTCTCTACTTTCTTAATATATTTGAAGGAAGTTTCTTCCTTCGTCCTGTTGGTTCATTTACCATTACCACAATTGCAACAGCATCATTTATAGCAATGGGGATTGTCTGGATGAACCACCATCTTTCAACAGAAATAGATACGATAATATTTAATATCGAAATGATTCATTATTTCTTAAAAATATTCATCTTTATTCTCTTCTTTTATCTCGCAACTGCGCTCACTACATATTTCAGAGAGAGATTTACAGCGGGTTCTCGCGCCCTCGAAGCTGTTCTTATGACAACCGATGATATTATTGAAAATATAAACTCCGGAATTATTACAACTGATAAAAGTGGAAAAATAAAACAATTTAATCCCGCAGCAATGTCCATTCTTTCTCTTGATGAGAAGGAAGTAATTGAGAAATCGTATAAGGAGGTCTTTCCTTCGAGAATAAAAGAGTTGTCAAATTTAATTTCTTCCTTTTCAGATAAAGGAAAAGAACAAAGAAGGTTGGAGATTACTAATAATGAAGATAAAAAGATACCCGTAATGGTAACTATATCAGCAATGAGGAGGAAAAATGTCGACTATGGTGGTATATTAATCAGTATTGTTGACCTTACGGTAGAAGAGGAGGTTCAGAAAAGATTAAGAACTACGGACAGAATGAAAACAGCGCTTGAGCTTTCAGCTGGAATTGCACACGAAATAAGGAATCCACTTGCTTCTATTCAAGGTGCTCTGGAGGTTATAACAAGAGGGATTGAATCCCATGAAAGCGTGGAAAAACTTGTTGACCTTGTACTCAAGGAAGCAGAAAGGTTAAACAATATCATAGAAAGATTTCTACAGTTTGTTCGTATTCCAAAACGGGAGAGGAAAAATGCAGATATTGCTTCTATCCTTAGAGATGTCGTTGAACTTGTGAAGAATCATCCAATGTATAATAAAGGAATAGAGATTACTGCAGAGTTTTCTGAGGAGAAATATATTGTCTTTATTGACCCTGAGCAGATAAAGCAGGTATTTCTCAATATACTCCTGAATGCATTCTCAGCAGTTGGAAGGGAGGGAAAAATAACTCTCTATTTCTTAAAGAGAAATAATTACTGTGGTATTGCATTTAGAGATAATGGAATAGGAATAGAAAAAGAAGACATTGGAAAAATATTCCAACCGTTCTTTTCAAAGAATCGAGAGGGTTCAGGATTAGGACTATCGGTTGCTCACAGGATTGTAGAACAGCATAACGGTGAAATTACTGTTGAATCAAAAAAGGAGGAAGGAAGCACATTCACAGTATGGCTCCCACTCGTTGAAACATAGTAAACAAAAGTCAAACCCCTGGTCTACTTATTCTTGATAGGGACCAGAGATAAAATAAATATAGAAGTATGGAACAGACAGAAAAAAGAATGAAAAAATCTGTTTTAGTTGTTGATGATGAGAAAGGAATGATTGAATGGCTCAAGATTGCTCTCGAAAAGGAAGGCTATGAGGTGGAGACTGCAATGAGTGGAGAGAAAGCACTTGAGCTTTCAAGAAGCAGATATTTCCATTGTGTTATAACTGATATAAAAATGGCGGGAATGGATGGCTTACAACTCCTCAAGAAATTGAAGGAAGAAGACCCAGATGTAATTACAATAATAATCACAGCTTACGGCACATTCGAAAGTGCGGTTGAAGCGTTAAGGAGTGGAGCAAGTGATTTTATAACAAAGCCATTCAGGATAGATGAAATTACATTTAGATTGAAGAATGTATTTGAAAAGGAGCGATTGCGTCAAGAGAATATCTTTTTAAAGAATAAAATAACAGAAGAGGAAGGTGTAATAATTGGAGAAAGTAAAGAGATGAAAGAACTCCTTACTCTTGTAGATAAGGTTGCAATAACAGATGCTACTATAATGATATATGGAGAAACAGGTACTGGAAAAGAACTTATTGCGAGAAGATTACATAATAAGAGTTATAGAAAAAGTGAGCAATTTGTTGCACTTAACTGTGGTGCTCTTCCTGATACACTACTTGAGAGTGAACTATTTGGGTACAAGAGAGGTGCTTTTACTGGAGCCGTTCAAAACAAGAAGGGTCTATTTAAGGTGGCTGATGGTGGCACATTTTTCCTTGACGAAGTTGGGGAGATAAGTCCAAAGATTCAGGTGAAACTGCTTCGTGTGCTTCAGTATAAGGAGGTTGTTCCTCTTGGTGATACAAAAACAGTAAAAGTGAATGTAAGATTAGTTGGAGCAACAAATAAAAATTTAGAAGAATCTGTAAGGAGGGGAGAATTTCGAGAGGATCTTTTTTACAGACTTAACGTCATCCCTGTTTTTATACCCCCTTTAAGAGATAGAAAGGTGGATATCCCACTCCTAATCAAACGATTTACTGAAAGGACAGCGAAACGTCTGAAGATTGCAATAAAGGAATTTTCTCCAGCGGCAATGGATAAGCTTATGGACTACACCTGGCCTGGAAATGTTAGGGAACTTGAGAATTGTGTAGAGCGTACAATGATTCTTCTGGATAGTGATAAAATTACTGAAAAAGATATTTCTCTTATCATACATTCAGATATCTCAGCAAGAGAAGAAAGAACACTCAAAGATTTGGAGATTAATGCGATACGTGATGTAATCAAAAGATGCGGTGGTAATAAAGTAAAGGCAGCAAAGATGCTTGGCATACATCCTTCAACCCTTTACAGAAAGATGAAAAGACTTTTCCCCGATTGAAGCAGGGGTGTCCAATTGAATACCCCTACAGGAGATTGTACTAAAATACCTAAATACATTATGTATCAGATACACTAAATGCAGGTTAAAATTTGCTGTTTATAGATTCCAATGTGATGATAAATACTCAGTGAACCCCGTCATTGCGAGCGAACACATTCACTTTGTTCAGTGTAAACTCCGTGAGCGTGGCAATCTCATACTGACAATAGAAAGTTAAAAGTGAAAAAAAGAGATATAGATTCGAAAATGAGATTGCTTCGGCAGAAATTATGAGAGAATACTCGCAATGACAGCATTTCGGAAGAATGTAAAGGGGTTGACTGATTATTTACGTTTACAATTCTTCTCCGATTTAAAGGTAGGGGCGTTCAATTGAACGCCCCTACTTGACTGCTGGTTTAAAAGGAAACTAATGGATTTTGTTATTACACATAAAAAAAGGCTTTTGAGAAAGTATGGGAAAAAAGGGACATTTCATATAATAAAAGCTGTAAAGAAACTTGTCAGAGTAAAAAGTGGCAGGCTGTTTCTTATTGATGAACACAATGGTGTATTGAATGGGTTCGATTTTAAGAAGAGGGTTGAACCAAAAAGATTTAAGAAGTTTTTGGATGTTCTTGATAAGGATTCTAAGAAAGAGAATACTTTTCTTATAATAGGAGGTAACTCCATAATTCCTTTTTATAAAGTCGAAAATCCAACTGATGATGAAGATAAGGTGATATTAACCGATGCACCCTATGCATCTCGCGATGATGATTTTCTAATACCCCAGAGGGCTTTTGGAAGGATTCCCGACTCTCATGAAAAAGCGGAAGATTTCCTACTGAGTATTATCGAACAAACAATAGAATACTATAAAGCACATGAGGGATATAAGGGAAGTTTTGGTTATTCTGCTTCTATCTGGAAGGAAGCTTCCAAGGCAGTTTTCAGGGTTATTGGTGACGTGAAGAAATTGAAGGTTTCTCCACCTCTTAATGCTGAGAACATTAAAAAAACCTGGCTAAAAAGACAATTTTTATACTTTAATCTTCATGGTACGAAAGAGACGCCGAACTGGTATGGTCAGAAGGCACTTGGTGATGCTCCTAATTTTCCCGTCTATCCTGTTGCAATCACTCCTGAAGCAGTTCCAGCACTCAAAAGAAGTTGTGTATTTACTGAAGCTTGCTATGGTGCCTGGATTTTCAAGAAGAGAATAGAGGAGTCAATGGCGCTCAAATTCCTCTCACAGGGTTCTATTGGGTTTGTAGGTTCTACTGCCATCGCATACGGACCACCTACTCCTCCTTCAATGGAAGCTGACCTTCTTTGCAAATATTTTTTCCAGTACGTGGAAAGGGGAGTCCCTTTTGGAGATGCATTGAGAAATGCAAAAATCGATTTTGCAAAGAAGATGGTGAGAACGCAGGGATTTCTTGATGATGACGACAAGAAAACACTATTAGAATTTCAGTTCTACGGTGACCCATCTCTCGGATTTACAAAAAAGGGAATTTAGGCTGCTTTGGGATAAATAGATAGCATAATTACTGAAAAACTTATTAGTAAAATGATTCGAAATTAAAAAACACAGAACCTTTTATCAATTAAAATGTCTATAAATAAAGAGAGAAATAATGTGGAAGAGACATTTGAGAAACTTGTGATGGATAATTACAGGAGGGTTTTTAATTATATAAATACACTTGTCAATGATTATGAACTATCAAAAGACTTAACACAAGATACCTTTTTAAGGGCATACCGTTCATTCAAGGGATTGAGAAGAAAAGAAAGTTTTTATGTCTGGATTATGAGAATTGCAAGGAATCTCTCAATAAATCGTATGAAAATGGAGAACCTTAAAAGAATAAGATTTGTTTCACTCTTTACAAAAAGATATAATAGGGAGCTGATTGATTTAGTTAGTGATCCTGTTTTATCTTTGGAGGAAAGAGCCAAAGAAGATGAAGAAAAGAGTATTGTTAAAAAGGTTCTTTATGAAATGCAGCCAAGGATGAGGGAGGTCTTGATACTGAAAGAATGGGAAGAACTTTCGTACGCGGAGATAGGAAGGGTAATGAAAATTTCAAAAAAAGCAGTGAAATCACTTATCCACAGGGCACGAGAGGCGATGAAAAAAAGGTTGGAGAGAGAAGATGCCTTCAAGTAAACAAGGGGATTGTGAAAGGATAAAATCTGAACTCTCTGCATATATTGACAGAGAGCTTAATAAGAAGGTAATAAGCAGGGTAGAGGAGCATCTTAAAACCTGTAGCATTTGCAGAGAAGAATATCATACACTGTTAAATGTAAAAAAGATGATAAAGGGTATAAAAAGGGTTGAGGTTAATTCTTATCTTCCATTGAAAATTATTGATAGAGTAACTGAAATTAAACCATTACCAGAGATGGTTTGGTTCCCTGTAACCATTAGAGTTGCCGTGCTTATTGCAATCATTATTAACATTTCTATCTTCTCTCTCTTCAGAGATTACAGGTTTATGATATCCCCTATCCCTTCATATAAACCGATAAAGATTGAGAAAATAATGCTTACAGAAGAGAGGGAGAGTATTACCGTGAGTTTTTCAATTCCTTTCAGGGATAGTATTGATGAATACACACCGCCAGAGGTTGTGAGTATTAAAACCCCCTCCTATTCGGAAAAACTTCTCTCTCGAAATATTGAGGGGACAGTGATTCTCAATATTGTAGTTGACGAAACAGGAGATACAAAGAGTGTGAGGGTTACGAAATCCTTATCTTCTGAGGCTGATTCACTTTCTATTGCCTCTGCGAAAACTATGAAATTTAACCCAGCGAAAATAGGGACGGTAAAGGTTGAGGGTTTCATAACTGCATCATTTCTCTTCAAGATATAGCTTTGAAAAAACGAGAACAGTTCTTATCTAAGGTAAATAGTCAGTAAACACTGTCATTGCGAGCGAACGAAGTGAGCGTGGCAATCTCATAGTGCGAAAAACCGAGATTGCTTCGGAAGAGGTTATGAAAAAACACTCGCAATGACAGCCTGACAGGAGAATGTAAAAGGGTTTACTGATTATTTACTATCTAAGTTTGTGCAGGGTGAAAGATTTTAAAAAATTCGTGGTTTTCAAATGAAGGAAATAGGTTCCTTGAGGAAGGTCTTTTCCATTCAATACAAAACTCCCTCTTTTATGTTCTGTATGAAGTTTGCCTGATATGACTTCCCTTCCACATATGTCATAGAGAGAAAATTCAATGTTTTTCCTTTCAGAAAGGGAAAAATCAACGCGAACATTCTTAACAAAAGGTTCAGGATATAATATTATTACTTCCTTATGTATGCGCTGTGATATCTTCTCTTCAACCGAAGGTGGTATTCTAACTCCTGTAAACACATCCTGATTTCCAAGTCTTGTGTCTGTCCAGATTGGATGGATATCGTCGATTGATGAAGACGTGACTCCGATATATTCCCCAAGCAGTCCAGCCCTTCCAGCAAGGATTAATGGTTGATCTATTTTTATCGGGAATTTATTTGTAGCTTGACATAGGGGGGTAAATTTTAAACCAGCCGTAGGATCTGAAGATACGGTTGTTATTCGTTCATTCTCTGACCAGGTATTTCCTCCATTAGTAGAGGTTGTCATGTATAAATCCATGAAAAGATTTCCTGAGTCAAGCCTGCGGTCCAGGAATACAACGATGATACTTCCATCCTGTGCAACAGTAAGCCAGGGATGAAACTGATCACAGCCATTGTTGAGAGGGTCGTCGTTGATTCTGGTTTTTTGGTTCCATGTATTACCATTGTTCGTTGAGCGAGTAAAGTATATATCGGTATCAGTATAACCTGGAGCATCATCCATATAAGCAACATAGATATTTCCATTATATGGACCACCCGTAATATCTACATCCATTGCAGGAAAAGAGAAGACCATAATTCCACCGTTTATAAAACCTGAGATAAAGGATGCATTCTGTATTGTGATGTCACTTCCAAAGGTCTGACCACCGTCGGTTGAACGGTCAAACCGAATTGAACTGGGTGAATAGTGAACCCAGGCAACATAGACTTCGCTGTTTGGACCAACACACGGTACTGGCCATTGAACACCGTATGAATCGCTGACAGTAACCGGATCAACAAATGAGTTACCTCCGTCAGTGGAACGGCACATGAGAATTTGAGTACTATAAAACCGTGCCCAGGCAACATAAAGATTGTCAGTGTAAGGCCCGCCTGATCTGTCGCAGGCGATCAACTCTTTATCTTCAAAAACTCCTGGAACTCCATTAATTACTGTTGCTGGATCACCCCAGCTCATACCTCCATTAGTGGATTTGAATACAAAAAGGCCATTAGGCTCATATGTTGAACCAGTGTACGATAAAATCACTGCATAGAAATTACCCGCAGTATCAACGGTTAATCCAGGGTCGCTGTCCCAGATGTACTGAGGTTCAACGAATAAATCCTGATTCCAGGTTAAACCACCATCAAAAGAATATCCATAGGCTACCTGACGATAACCTAATCTAAAATCACGCCATACAGCAACGAGATTAGTTGTATCTTTGGGATTCATAACAATCTGTTCTTCATTCTGAAGCTCTGTTGTTGTATCATCGTTTATCTTTATATTCTCATAATTGCTTCGAAACTCAAAGGGTTTTATTTGAGCATTGAGTGATGAAGGAATTATGAAACAGAGCGAAAAAACGGTTAAACAATAAATTTTCTTTTTCATTTCAACTCCTTTCTTATTATAATATGACTGAATTAGGTTATTGCAATTAACTTTTCAAACATCTTCGCAGGTAAATCTTCAAATTTTGTTGATTCCTCAATTATGTTCTGTAAGAATACTCTTGTCATAATTATTTATCCTACATATATTTTTTTGACCCCTTTGTGAATCCTTCGTGAGCCGTTTGAGCCCTTTTTGAGCTCTATATGAACCCTTTTACTCCATTTTTTACCTCTAATTCGCCAAGTCAATGCAAATTATTATGTCCGATAAATGTCCGTTATTCCAATATATATTTTCGGCCTTTCTTTTTACCAATTCCCTTCAAAATGCCTTTCTTAACTAAATCTTGTAAATCTCTGTATAATGTCTTCTCAGAAACCTCATCCCGTATATTTTTAAAAGATGATAAATCAATACTATCTTTCTCTTAAAATCATTAATCTTAATTTCTTTAGGCAATGTGTCTACATTCAATAAAATCAATGTATAACTATCCATAATTAAGCATTTCCGTTGAAATTGCCCAGAGATAAAAACTTTCTGGAGAGATACTTTTTAACTTATTTAAAATACTATATCCTACCTCAAGATTTATATTTTTAATCCTATCCACATTTTTTATATTCTCCCTCAATTTCTCCATATCAAAGTCCAATTTATTTTGGTTTATTAAATAGGCAATACAAGCTAATTTGGAGGCATCTTCTTTTGCGTTGATGAGATTATATTTCCCCTGGCTTACAAAACTTCTTATTCTTTTTATTCCGTCTTTTAACTCCTCTGTCTTCTTGCTTGATATACTACCTTTGAAACCAAGTTGACATATCAAAAATGCGGTTTTAAAAGAATCTTCAAGAAAAGAAGAGACCGGCTTTTTAATATTTCTAAATTCTGCTTCTATATTCGCTATCCTTTCATAACCTATCTTGATTTTTTTTGTATCTTTAATGTGATAAAACAATGTACCTAAATCACAAAGTTGTTTTATTATTTCTGTAGATTTACCCTCGCCATAACGTATGCCTATTGTATTGGGAGCAAAGGCTGTTAATTTATCAGCAAAAAGACCTTCAACAGAAGGAATTTTGGCTTCAACATTTTTATTAATTTCAAAAAATTTTAAAGTAATTCTCTTTTTTACTATTTCAGGATATGGTAGTTCCTTGAGAAATAAGATATCCAACAACACTGGTTCTTCTCTATTATTTATTGACGAATTGTAGTAGAATTTGAAATGTCTTAAAGGCGTAGTTTTAGCTCTTTCTCTTATATCCTCTTCCCACTTTATAAATAGAGATTCGTTTACGATTTGATCAAAAAGAGCAGGTAAATTAGTAGTCTCGTCTGTTATAACTACATCCAAATCGATAGATAACCTTTTAAACTGTCAGGCAGTAAAAGGAGTAAACCTGTTCCGCCTTTGAATATCAAATTTATACCTTTATCAATTAAAGAACCAAGAAGTTCGAAGGCATAAATAACCTTTTCTATAAGTGTAGGGTCATATTTTAGTTCTTTGCTCTTTTGAATTGTCCAGTTTTTGCTGAATGATTCTTTTTCAACGACAGCCATATTCTACTTTTGTCAAATTTTGGTATAATTTGACATTGGTATAATATTTAGGTAAACTAATATTTTCATAATGAACTTATTAACTCCTCTTCTATTTGCATAATCCAACATCTCGGCTATATCTACCCTGTAATTAGCAAGAATCTCTTTCAGAATTCTTTCATATTCTTTTTCGTCCATAAGATTTAACTTCTGTCTCTCCATATACAAATCTACAATTATTTTCACTATTTTTGAATAATATTCTCCGACTTTTCCTCTTGATTTTATAAGAGGTCTTAATATTACTGTATTTTTTTTATGAGTTAAAAATTTCTCTGCTTCTCTTTTTAAAGGGTTCTCATAAACATTAAATCCTTTATTTTCTAACAATTCCTTTAAATAAACCATAAACTCCTTTTCAGTATATACAAAAGCGATAAAGTAAAAGGGAATGTGGTGATAAAACTCTTTCAACTGTTCAGTACTCCATGATGAAAACTTAATCTCTGGAAACTTTTCCTTAATAATATTTACGATTTTTTCTACAGGTTTTATATTCAAATTCAACTCTTTGGTTATTACAGAATACCATCCTCTGCCTGCTTTATAAATTAATCCCTGTTTTTTAAGAATATATAGATAACTTTTTAAATTCTCTGCACTGAACTTTATCTTTTTACTTATCAGATACCTCTTTAAATCTTCAAGACTAAAATATTTAAATTGTCTGGAATAAGCAATTATACATTCCTTAAGTGTCATATTCCCTCTCAATCACTTTAATCCACTTATGAGATTTGATTTTTGATTTCCCATATCACCACCAAATCAATGGTTTAATTACATTATAATCCAATCCCCCTTTAATTCCCCCTTTATTAAAGGGGGTTAGGGGGATTCTCTCCCCATCTTCAAATTCAACCTCATCCGTAGTGATTTTCTTTATTCTTTTCCCAAACAAGTTTGATAGTGTTTCAGCAATATCTATGTTTTTATAAAATTTGGAGAAATCAACTTTAACTTTATTGTTTTTAGAATCAATCTCTAATGCCTTTAATATCTTCAAATCTTTCATAAAAACAAATTGATTAGATGGACTAATCCCCTTTAACCCCCCAT
>JABUBL010000578.1_pt1 | contig 11248 bp, 10 predicted proteins | sample 7240371 | NCBI WGS metagenome assembly JABUBL01 (sample SAMN07256343, study PRJNA390944) | subsurface metagenome | isolation source: Methane hydrate marine sediment | place: Pacific Ocean: Eastern North Pacific, ODP site 1244 | collected 2002
TCCACAATCAACGGTAATGATTAATTTAATATTATTTTTAAAAGCAATATCTATAGCTTCTTCATTTAGTCCATATCCCTCTTGAAAGCGATTAGGTATATAGTAGTATAAATTATTGGTAAACTCTCTCAAAATCGAAAACAATAAGGCAACACTGGTTATTCCATCGACATCGTAATCTCCGTAGATTAATATTCTTTCATTATTATTTACTGCTCTTAATATTTTGTCTACGGCTTTCTCCATATCTTGAAAGATATAAGGATCTCTCAAATCTTTAAGATCTGCCTTTAAGAATTTTCTAGCACTTAAAACTTCCTTCGTTCCTCTATTTATTAGTAATTGAGCTAAAATCGGAGAGATATTTAATTCTTTGGACAACTCTGATTGTAACTTTTTATCTTCTTTTGATATACACCACTCTATTTTATTTGTGCTCCTTTCTCGTATTTCGTATATCGTATATCGTATTTCGTTTATATTATAGCGTATAGCAGGTAGCGTTTAGCGTATAGTATAACAAGCTAAAAACTTAAAGCGAAAAGCTAAAAACCACAATTCAAAATTCAAAACCATTTCCGCATGTTATATTTTGCATATAGCATAACAGGTAGCGTTTAACACACGGTAAAACTCTTTTCATAACGCGATACTCGATACGCAATACGCGATACTAATTTGGTTTTACGCTTTTAATTTTTTATTCTTTTTATCAATGTCTAAATATTCGGAAAATGATGGTTAAAATAATACTTATTACAATACATAAACCTAAAGGGAAGTAAAAGATAATATTTTTTCTTTGAATTAAAATATCTCCTGGTAATCTCCCCGAAAAAGGCAACTGACCTACTAATAAAAATATGCCTCCCAAGATAATCAATATTACCCCAAAAAACAGGAGAGTTTTGCCTAATAGATTAAATTCAGACATTTTATCTTTCCGTTTAATAAAATAATTACTTTTTGCCTTTTTTCCCGGTAATTCTAATACCTTTTTGATGTATCTTAAATATTTTATTCCACTCTAATAATAAGGGACTGGCAATAAAAATTGAAGAATAAGTGCCGGCAATCATTCCTAAAAACAAAGCTAAAGCAAAATCAGAAAGTATATTCCCTCCGAAAAAATATAAGGCTAAAACCGGAAGAATGGTAGTTAACGCTGTATTTATTGTTCTGGATAAAGATTGATTGATACTAAGATTTATTAAATTTTCAAATGGTTCCCTGGTTTTAAACTTTATATTTTCTCTAAGTCTATCTAAAATTACTATTGTATTATTTAGAGAATATCCTATTATGGTTAAAATTGCTGCTATTATCGAAATAGTTATTTCCTTCTGCAATAAAGAAAAAATTCCCAAAACAATCAAGCAGTCATGTAAAAGCGCTAATATTGAAATAATAGAAAACTTAAATTCAAACCTCATAGTAATATATAGAATGATTCCTATAAAAGCAAAAAGTAAGGCATAAAGAGCTAACTTTTTTAAATTTTCTCCAATAACCGGCCCTACTGACTCTACACGCAATATATCTAAACCAGCTAAATTTTCTCTAAAGGCTGACAATATTTCCTTTCTTTGCTCTGAATCAATCTTTTCTGTCCGTATCACAAATTCATTCTCTGATAAATTTTGAATAGTGCTTTGGCTTAAATTAAATTCACTTAAAACATTTCTAACTTCGGTAGTGAAAACTGATTTATCAAATCTTATTTGAAGTAAAGTTCCACCGGCAAAATCAATGCCATAATTAAATCCTTGAAAAATAATTGAAATTAAACTAATCAAGATAATAACTGCAGAGATAATATAAACTATTCTTCTATTTTTAATAAAATCGAACTTCTTTTTTCCCATTAGATCCATTAAATATATCCTCCTTAATTATGTCTATAATAAAGCTTTAGAACTAAACTTAGTAGCTACTACTTCTAAAACAATCTTAGTTACTACAACTGCGGTAAACATGCTGGCCAAAATACCTATGCTCAAAGTAACCGCAAATCCTTTAATTGGTCCCGAGCCAAAATAAAATAAGGCAAGAGCTGCAATTAAAGTAGTAACATTGGCGTCAAATATGGTACGGAAAGCCTTGCTAAAGCCTGCATCAATAGAAGCCCGAAAAGTTTTTTCTAATCTCAATTCTTCTTTTATTCTTTCAAATATCAGAATATTAGCATCTACTGCCATACCAATAGTAAGAATCATTCCAGCTATTCCGGGTAAAGTTAAAGTCGCCTTTAAACCAGCCAAAGCTCCTACAATTAGTATCATACATACAACCAAAGCAAAATCTGCTATCAACCCAAACCCCTTATAATAAATTAACATAAATACTAATATCAGTATTAATCCTACTATGCCAGCCTTTATTCCCTTGGAGATGGAGTCTCTTCCTAAGGTTGGGCCAACTGACCTATTTTCCAAAATCTCCACCTTTACCGGAAGAGCACCAGCCCGTAAAAGTATAGCTAAATGTTTTGCACTCTCTACAGTAAATTTTCCGGTAATCTGGGCTTTTCCGTCGAGAATTGGTTCCTGGACTACAGGAGTAGATATTTCTTTCCCATCCAAAGTAATAGCTAAAACTTTCCCCACATTATTTTTAGTCGCTTCTCCAAATTCTTTAGCTCCTATTTTGTCAAATTCAATTAAAACAATAGATCGACTAAATTGGTCAAAGGATGATTTAGCATTTATTAAATGGGCTCCTGTTAGTTGGGTTTCTCCTTCCTCGTTTTTAAATTCCAGGAGAGCAGTTTTACCAATTAAATCTACAGCTGCTTCCGGATCTTCCACACCAGGTAACTGAACTAAGATGCGGGTTGCGCCTTGTCTCTGAATTACCGGTTCTGAAACTCCTAATTGGTCAATACGGTTTCTTATTATTTCTAATACTCTGTTTACCGCGTCATTGTCCACTGGGGCATTAGGAGTATCTACACACTCTAAGATAACGTGAGAACCTCCTTGTAAATCTAGCCCTAAATTTATCTTCTCGTTTAGAGGAAATGATAAAATAATTGCAATAAAAATTACAACAAAGACGCTGGCCAATCTTAAGGTTTTGGTCCAATTCATATAAAAATCCTCTCTTTCTAATTTTTCTTACCTTTTATATTTTTTATTATATATTACTATAAAATTCTTTAACTTTATCATTATAATATTATAGTATTTTCTTTGTCAACGAGAATACTTAAGAAAATACTTCTTCGATTAATATACTAAAATTTAAAGGCAGGTATAAAATAAATACCTGCCTTTAAATTATTATCGTTATTTTTATCTCTATATATTTTCTTTCCTTTTTAAAAAATACTTTGCGGTATTATTTTTCCCTTTTAACCCCGATAGCATTACGTGTAGTGTTTACAACTACATCTTTGGCAATTTCTAAGGTTAAAGTTTCACCTTTAATATCTCTGATTATTCCGTAAATGCCGCCAATAGTAATGACCTTATCTCCCTTTTGCAGGCTACCTAACATTACTTTATGTTTTTTTTGTTTTTGCTGCTGAGGACGAATAAGGATAAAATAAAATATACCAAAAATAATAATTAAAGGTAAAAATTGTTGAAGAGCTTCCATTTTTTTAATCACACCTTTCGTTTTAATTTTAAAAAATATCTTCTAAATTATACATAATTTTATTTTATTTGGCAAGTTATTTTTTATTTTATTTTTAGGTTATGGGTATACTGTTACCTTTATTATTTATCACAAATTACTTAAACAGTTAGCTCAAAAAATTGGCAAGAAATTCTTCCTTAAATTCTAATAATCTATCTTCTAATAAAGCTAATCTTATATTTTTCATTAAAGAAGACATAAAATAAAGATTGTGGATAGTCCCTAAAATTGAAGCAAGTATTTCTTTGGACATATATAAATGACGTAGATAGGCTCTGGTAAAATTCTGGCAAGTATAACACTGGCATTTATTATCTAAAGGTGTAAAGTTATCCCTATATTTAGCGTTACTTATAGATAACTTACCAAAAGAAGTAAATAAGGAACCGTTTCTGGCGTTTCTGGTGGGCAGAACACAATCGAACATATCAACTCCTCTTATGATTCCTTCTAAGATACTCTGAGGTGCTCCCACTCCCATTAAATATCGCGGTTTATTGTTTGGCAAACAAGGAACTGTATAATCTAAAATTTCATACATTAACGACTTTGGTTCACCTACACTTAACCCCCCTATTGCATATCCAGGAAAATCTAATTCTACTAACTTATTAGCGTTTTCAATTCTTAGGTCTTTAAAAGCACCTCCCTGAACAATTCCAAATAAGCTTTGGCTGGAACTATGGTGTGCTTCTTTGCATCTCTTGGCCCATTGGATAGTTCTTTGGGCAGCAATTTCTACCTGATATTTGCCAGAAGGATAAGGAGCACATTCGTCAAAAGCCATAGCAATATCAGAACCTAAAGCCATTTGAATCTCCATCGCCTTTTCGGGATTTATAAAGTGCTTAGACCCATCAATGTGAGAATTAAAAAATACTCCTTCATCGCTTATCTTATTTAGTTCTCCTAAACTGAAAATCTGGAAACCTCCACTGTCAGTTAATATAGCCCCTTTCCAGCCCATAAATTTATGCAAACCACCAACTTGGGCAATCAAATTATACCCAGGTCTTAAATATAGATGATAAGAATTACTTAAAATAATCTGAATACCTAATCTCTCTAATTCTCGTGGGGTCATAGCTTTAACTGTAGACTGGGTTCCTACCGGCATAAAAACTGGGGTGTCAATTATTCCATGGGAAGTGTATAACTTTCCCAGTCTTGCCTTGGTTTTTTTAGACTCTTTTATCACTTCGAATTTAATTGTCAAATATTTATTTCCTTTCAATCTACATTTTAATTGCCATATAATTTATAACCTACTTTGCTATTTTGGGTCAATAGCAATTGGTGAGAAACTAAAAAAATATATAGCGTGTAGCGTACAGCGTATAGCGTATAGGATAAATATACTTTTTCCTATCTTTTTTCCTCTATACTATGGTTATAACCCAAAAAGCTCAAAGATATTTTTTGCAGTGTATATATACTATTTTGTAATATTATAAAATATCATATGTGCTGTATTGCCAATAATTTTACAATAAATTGTGACTTTTTGGTTTTAATTATGTTGTAGGAGTACAATGAATTGTGCCCTCACCATTTTATTTTATTGCTTAATATCTCTTGTGGGCACGATGCATCGTGCCCTGCATTGCCATTTTGTTTACTTTTTGGGTTGCAATTATATTATATACTAACGACTAAATACTATTCTATTCGCTACACGCTATGTGCCCCACACTAATATATACTTTATATTTATTCGCTGTATTTTCCTTGCTAACGACTATTCACTAACGACTAACGACTATATAATCATCATCGCATCTCCAAAACTATAGAACCTATAATTTTCTTTAGTTGCTTCTTGATAAGCCTTAAAAAGAAAATCCTTTCCGGCAAAAGCTGCAGCAAGCATTAAAGGGGTTGATTGGGGAAGATGAAAATTAGTAATTAACACATCTACAACCTCAAATTTATATCCGGGATAGATAAATATATCACTCCAATTGCTGCCACTTACAATTCCATCTTGATCAAAATCAAAAGCAGATTCCAGGGTACGAGTTGTGGTAGTTCCTACCGAAATAATCCTCCTTTTTTCACTCCGAGCTTGGTTAATTTTTTTGGCAACATCAGAAGAAATAAAATAAAACTCTGAATCCATTTTGTATTCTTCTACTTTTGAAGCTCTTATAGGCTCAAAAGTTCCTCGCCCCACGTGTAAAGTCAAATAAACAATTTCAATGCCTTTTTGGGTAAGCTCTTTCAATAAAGATTTAGTAAAATGAAGTCCGGCGGTAGGAGCAGCAATTGAGCCATCATGAACAGCATAAACCGTTTGATAGTCATTTCCTGTCTTTAATTCCTCTTTAATATAAGGCGGGGTAGGCATTTGTCCTATCTTATTTAATATTTCTTTAAAATTACCCTCAAAATTAAATTGGATAAAATAACTACCCTTTTTTTCGTTTTTACCTTCTACTATCCCCTCTAATTCAGGCTCAAAGATTATTTTAACACCTGAACGAACAATCTTTCCTGGCCTTACCAATACTTCCCAACATCTATCCTTTATAGATTTAAGAAGTAAAACTTCTACTCTTCCTTTAGTTCTTTCTTTAAAACCACATAATCTTGCCGGCAAAACCTTAGTATTGTTTAAAACTAAAAGATCTCCTTTTTTAAGATAATCTTTAATGTCTTTAAAAATTTTGTGTTGAATTTTTTTTCTGGGCCGATTTAAAACCATCAAACGACTATGATCTCTTGGCTTAATCGGCTTTTGGGCAATAAAACCCGAAGGAAGATAATAATCAAATTCTTCTAATTTCATTTTCTACTCATCTGTTTATCTTTAATATTTTTTTATAATATTTATTCCCTGATAGTAATATTTTAAAATATCTTGATAGCTGGATCCTTGAAGTGCCATGCCATACGCACCCCATTGTGACATTCCAACCCCATGCCCATTTCCTGATCCAGAAAATATAAAAGTTAAAGGAGTATTTGATTTTACAATTTCTACTTCAGGTATTTTCTCTGCTTTTTCCTTTTCCCTTTCTTCTTTCCTTTTCATCATTAATTCGAGCAATTCCTTAATGGTCCAGTCTTTCTTCTGTTCTAAAATTTCTTTCATTGACTCTCCTTGCTCTTTTTTATCCTCAATTTCTTTTTTATCTTCTGTATCTTTCGCAATATTTATTTCTTTCCCGATTACTTTGATATTAAAAAGTGTACTCCTGATCAAATCTGCCCCTATTAAGCTTCTAAAATCATTAGCTTTCATATTAATAACTTCATTATTGTCAATAATAAAAACTAACTCGCTTATCCTGCCGGTTTCACTTTTTTTAACTGGTTCAATAGAAACAATTGAATTTACCTTATAACCTTGTTTTTGCAGTTTTTTTGTTAAATCCTTCTCGTCTATGGAGCAGGTCCAGGTGTGATGCGGAGGAGAAACTTTTTCTTCAAATTTTGATTTTACACTTCTTAAATAAGGTAAGAAACTTCCCCAAACATTCTCACTATCCTCAGTATATCCTCCACTATCGGAATGATAAACTGCATTGATGGGTTTGCCTTTATAGGCAATAATCATTCCTCGAGTTTCATCAATGGCTCTATTAGTTAAGGGGTCTTCGTGATTCACACCCCCATAAGCTTGACTGTTGGTAGAAGCACAAATATTATAACCTTTATCAATATATTTATTCATATTAAAGATAGCGAAGGTCCTGGCTGCAACTGCTTGAGCTTTCAAGGCTTCTGCCGGCCAACGAGGGGAAATTTCTTTCTTCAAGACTCCATAAAGATATTCCTCAATACCGATGATATTGATGATATTCAATTTTCTATATTCTTTATCAATATCAATATTTATTTCAATATTTCCTCGATAGCGATACTTTTGTCCATTAACTACAACTATAACTTTGGTATTCCCTGCCGGAATAATTTTTATAGGGCCAGAATAAACACCTATCCCCGAAATTTCTATTCCTTTATCGTGAGCTAATAATTTGATTATCTTATTGCGTTCTTCACTTACAAGACTATTCGATTTTAAATTGTAAATCTTAAAAGTACCGTCCCCGCCTATATTAATTTTGGTTTGATTTAAGAATATACCCACTCGAAGTACTGGTAATTTTTCTGCTGCTAAGATATTATTGGTAAATATAAGCAGTAAAAAAATATATATTCCCAAAAATAAAAAAAATCTCTTTGCTTTTCCTCTATCTTTTTTTTCCAATTAATCTATCTCCTCTTTTTAATTCTTCGTTCTTATTTCATTCATACTATAGCGTATATATTATGACAGGCGAGATGTCTGTCCTTTTCTTGTGTTAGCTAGTTAGCTGGTTTGATGGTTAATTAGTTGCCCAATTACCCAGTTTGCCCGTTGACAGTAAATTGTGTAATATGTGACGTGTAATGAGTAACCTGTTTTTGTAAACTTAAGATTATAATCTCATTATTCATTACATATTACTCATCACTATATCCTTTACACTAAACGCTCTACGCTTATAATATTCTGGTTCCTAATTTTTTACTTCTTTTCTCTTTACTATATACTATCTTATCCGCTATTCGCTATTTTTTATAACAATTTCCCCTGAGCATCACTTTTTTTACCAAAATATTTATAAGTTAAATCTGTTGCTACTCTTCCCTTGGGAGTCCGATGAAGAAAACCTTTTTGCAAAAGATACGGTTCATAAACGTCACAAATAGTGTCCGTATCTTCACTGATGGAGGCAGCTAATGTTTGCAGACCCACTGGACCGCCAGAAAATTTTTCTATTATAGTAAGTAATAATTTTCTATCTATGTTACATAAACCAAAATCATCAATCTCCATCATTTCTAATCCATAATCAGCGATTTCTTTGTTAATAACTCCTTCGCCTTTTATTTGAGCATAATCACGAAGTCTTCTTAAAAGCCAATTAGCAATACGAGGAGTACCTCTTGACCTTAAAGAAATCTTTTTTGCTGCTTCTTCGGTCATTTTAACTTTTAATATTTTAGAAGACCTCATTATTATCTGTTCAAGTTCATTTTCCTGATAATAACCAACTCGAGTTATAACTCCAAAGCGGCTTCTTAGGGGCGAGGTAATTAACCCTGTACGAGTCGTAGCCCCTATAAGAGTAAATTTCGGTAGACTTATACGTATGGAACGAGCACTTGGACCTTTGCCGATCAGAATATCTAATTCAAAATCTTCCATAGCTGGATATAATATTTCTTCTACTGCTCGATTTAGCCGGTGAATTTCGTCAATAAATAAAACATCATTCTCCTGTAAATTAGTAATTATAGCTGCTAAGTCTCCTGCTCTTTCAATAACCGGACCAGAAGTCATCTTAATATTGACTCCCATCTCATTAGATATTATATAAGCTAAGGTAGTTTTGCCTAAACCTGGGGGTCCATATAAAAGAATATGATCAATGGGTTCTTCCCTTTTTCGTGCAGCGCTTATGTAAATTTTAAAATTTTTTCTAATATTTTCTTGCCCAATAAATTCTTTAAAAAATTTAGGTCTTAAGTTTATATCTAAATCTGGTTCTTCTTTTCTTAATCCTAAATCAATAGTTTTTTCTTTAAATTCCATCTATTACTCCATTAAATATTAAAACAAAAAACTTTTAATAAGTAAAAATTAATAACTATCCTGTAATCTTCAAAGATTCTCGAACTAATTCTTCCACCGTTAATTTTCCTTTAAATTTCTCTTGGGTTTTTTCCACAGCGGACTTTGCTTTTTTGTAAGTATAACCTAACACTTTAAGAGCATCTATGGCATCACTTATATTCTCAGATTTAAAGGTTTTTTCTACGCCTGCTTCTAGGAAAGTGATTTTGCTTATTTTTTCTTTCAATTCTAACACAATCTTTTTGGCTAATTTATTCCCGATACCTACTATCGCCGTAATTGAATCTAAATCTTCTTGGAGAATTGCTTTACTAAAATCATCAGGAGTCGTTTTAGATAAGATATTTAAGCCTACTTTTGGACCAACCCCCGGTGTGCCAATCAGCAATTCAAAGAAATTTTTTTCTTCTTTAGTTAAAAATCCATAAAGCATTATTTTGTCTTCTCTTAGATATAAATAAGTATAAATTTTAGTTTTATCACCGATTTTCAAAGAAAGATTATTATAAGCAGGGATATTAATTTGATACCCTATCCCATTTGTACTTAATACAAGATAACTTACTCCAACTGTATCAACTATTCCTTCTAAAAAAGATATCAAATCCTTGCCTCCTAAAATAATTCTAAGATAAAAATCTATTCCCTTTATTTATAGATAGCTCAATTTATTGGTTGACATATAGCGAAAAACTAAAAACTATAATTCAAAAATCAAAACTTTTCGGATAATATATTATTTTCTGTGTAAGGAACGGATTCATCCGCCCCAAGTTATTTTATTAATTTTTTTCTAATGGGTTCGATTTATCGAACCCTTCCCTCTTTTTCTAAACTTGTAACTTGCAACCTATAACTTATTACTCATTACATATTACTCATCACTGAATCCTCTACGCTATCCGCGATACTAATTTTTTCTGGCTCCTTTTTCTATTTTCTTAACTAGCCAACCAGGTAACTAACTAACCAATTAACTAGTTCTTTACGAGATACGATTCACGAGATACGAGATACGTTATTTAATACTTAGTATGTACATGGCAAATTGCCGTTGCTAAAGCATCTGCAGCATGATCAGGCTGAGGAATTTCAGATAAATTGAGTAGGATTTTAACCATCGATTGAACTTGATGTTTTTCTGCTCTCCCACTTCCCACGGTAGCTTGTTTAATCTGTAATGGAGTGTATTCATAAAGTTCCAGTCCCATTAAAGCAACGGTTATAGCTACCATGCCATGAACCTTACTGACTGTAAGTGCACTTCGAACATTCTTATTAAAAAATATTTCCTCAATAACAACTTCATGAGGATTATATTTTTCTATAAGTTCTTTTATTTTATAATATATTTTTTTTATTCTAAGGCTAAAAGTATCTTTCTTGTAAGTTAATACGCATCCGTAATCAATTAATCCAATTTTCTTTTTCTCATACCGAATTAAACCATAGCCGGTATTAGTAAGTCCTGGATCGATACCTAAGATAATCACGACTTATCCTTATTGATTGATATTTCTTCCATAATTTCATCAGCAATATTAAAATTAGCATAAACTTTCTGCACATCATCATGCTCTTCTAACTGTTCCATCAAATTAAGCATTTGTATTGCTTTTTTACCTTCCAAATCTACAGTAGTTTTTGGAATTAAAGTAACTTCGCTAAGCAAGTAATCAATATTTTGTTCTTTTATTAAATTGCTAAATTTCTCATAATCCTCAGGTGGAGTGATAACTTCAATATTTTCATTATCACTTTTTACATCTTCTGCTTCCGCTTCAAGTGCTAAATCTATAATAGTATCTTCATTAATTTTAGCTTTCTCGAAGACAAAATATCCTCTTTTATCAAACATCCAGGCAACACAACCATTTTCGCCTAAGTTACCCGCATTTTTGGAAAAAATCTTTCTAATCTCCGGAGTTGTTCTGTTCTTATTGTCAGTTAAAGCTTCTATTAAAACTGCAACCCCTCCCG
>JABUBL010000579.1_pt1 | contig 11246 bp, 9 predicted proteins | sample 7240371 | NCBI WGS metagenome assembly JABUBL01 (sample SAMN07256343, study PRJNA390944) | subsurface metagenome | isolation source: Methane hydrate marine sediment | place: Pacific Ocean: Eastern North Pacific, ODP site 1244 | collected 2002
TCACCCCAGCCTTGGCCAGATAGGCACCCGCCATCAGCCCGTTGGGCCCACCTCCTATAATAACAACATCCCACTCACTTTCCACAGGAAACTCATCAAATGGACCTCGCCCCGGTTGTGTCTTTGTCGGCCCAGGTATTATAGATGACATCGCATTCTCCTTCCTTCTTCAGTATGCGTAGTTCCTCTCTTTATTTACGAGGTATCGCTGATATCTTTCCTTTCTCAGGTATGTACCACGGTGATGGGTACCACCAATCGCCAGGCTCAACCAGGCCGTCCTCAATGAGGATGTGCATCAGGTTGTAGGGGATGGCCATCAGGAATAGCCCTCCAGGATGGCCAGATGACTGGTGGCAAAGGTAAAGCCCGTCGATGAACGGCACACGGTATCGAGAAAGCTCGGGCAAAGGACGGTTGGTCCACCACTGGTCATTGCAGTGGCGGGTGCTGTACCAGCCGCCACCGAGGAGCCCCCAGTTGCGATGCTCAGACTCCCAGGGGGGGTTTGACCATTGCCCAATGAGGTCGTCCTCGAGGTTCTCCACCACTGCGCCCAGGGCGTTGCGCATATAAGTGTCCCACTTATCCTTCTGCTTGTGTAGCGCATCCGGGCCATCCACGTGGTACTCAGGCGGGGGAACGATAACGTAGAGAGGAGAAAGCAGGTAGGCATTGGGGCGCCTGACTCGCGAGTCATCCTCCTCATGCGGCGGCACGATCCATGGCACCTTCTCCGGCGGCATTGAGGGGAATCCCTTGCGCCCGTTGATATCCATTATGTGCTCGAAATAAAGCTCCCTCGAGTCACACGGGCCACATCCACCAGTGAAAAAGCGGCTATCCCCCTGGGCCGGGGATTTGAACTTGGGGCGGACGCGAGGCGGCTTACTCAACAGGAAGTGGGAGACGTAGATATTGGACCCCTTGAGGCTGATGTCCTTGATCTGCTGCATGAAGCCGACATCCAAGTGTCGCGGCCCGATGAGGTCGAGAAATGTGTGTTTAATCTCAGCATTGCTGATCACTGCCTTGTCCGCCCAGATCGTCTTCTCACGGAAGGCAGCGGTGTCCCTGAGACGCACGCCAACCGCCCGCCCTTCTCGGATGATGATCTCATCCACAGGACAGCCGGTGCGCAGCACTGCCCCGTGGGCCATGGCACAGCGCATAACGGCATGGCCATAGGTATGCATGCCGCCGCGAGATACGCTCAGGCCGGTCACTACAGTGAAGTTCGCGCCCCCGGCGAGGGCAGGTACGCCCACACCCTGCCACTCAGGGCTCGCCCCTGAGTACCAGGCTATGATACCCTGGGCTACCTTATAGGGTTCAGTCTCGCAATATTCATCCATGAGGTCAAACATGCTCATCTCGAGCAGCTCTTCACTCCATATCTCCGGCGCGTACTGCTTATATACCTGCATATAGGGGATATTTTCCGGCGTGACCTCCATTTCAGGAGGGTGCGGCGGGCACCAGTAGATGGCGCGCATCAGCTCCTTCCAGAACGGATTGTCGGGGGTTGCGCCCTGTAGCTTCAGCATGCCCCCGAGGTCCTTAAGGGATGTTTCGTACGGTCCCTCAGTGGTAAACAGGTGCGCCGGTGGTGTGTCATCCGGTTCTGGTCTGTGCCACGCCATGCGGAAGCCATATTTCCACAGCTCAAGCTGCTCGAAGCCTGGGGCCGCTCCGGCATACATGAAGGTCATGTGGGGGTCAATACGTACCCCAGGTATCACCTCCACATTCTCACACCCTCCCCCAAGCTCTGGCCTCTCCTCAAGAACGCAGACGCTCTGTCCACTCTTGGCCAGATAGGCCGCTGCCGTGACGCCATTGGGACCTCCACCCACGATGACAAAGTCATACCTTTCTTCGCTCATAGATGTCTCCTTTGCTGTCTCTGTAATTCAAGCGGAGTACTATACATGAAAGCCTTCTACACGTTTTGGCGCTTATACCACCTCCTTATTAAGCTGGCTGTCCCTCATCTTCGCGAACCGGCACCCTGCTCTCGCTACGAAGAGCTTGACTTCGCTGCTGTTCTCTATCATGGCAGAGTTCACTGGTCTATCTTATGCTGAGACACCGTTAACGCGTCTGCCGACAAAACCGGGGCGGGTCAAAGAGCGGGCATGAAGGTACCTCTTTGAGGGAACAATCTGGAAAGCCCGCACAAATAATACTTCCACGTAGGTCTATGTGAACTTTCTACACAGTAGATTAGCACAAGCTTCCCTAGCCGTCAAGCGAGATCAGTTGGAGGTCGGAGCCCCCATCTCAGCGGTTGCAGCCTGAGAAGGGAACCAAAACAGGCATAATACCACCACCTTCCTTCTATGCAATAAAGCGTTTCACTTGGTTGAACCCTCCGGCGTCCAATGCCCCACGAGCAAAACTGGCCCAAATTGGCGTTTTGCAGTAGACCTTAGAGCGATGGCGGTATATAATTACTTAAATACAAGCCTAAAGAGGCTTTTGCCTGGGGGCAGTGGTGGAGTTGGCAATAATCATACCAACCTTTAACGAAGCTGAAAACAGCCGCATTATTATCCCCCAAATCCATACTGCGCTCAAGACTAACTACACTGTTGTCATCGTCGATGACAACTCACCCGACGGGACACAAAACGTCGTCCAAGAACTCGCTAAAACCTACCCGGCAAAGCTTATCTCGCGACCACAGAAAAGCGGCCTAGCATCGGCTGTGATCGAGGGCATGAACTCAGTGGCGGCAGATGCTTACATCATTATGGATGCCGACCTCAGCCATCCGCCTGAAATGCTGCCCAAACTACGTAGTCAACTTGAAATACACGACCTCGTGGTAGCATCTCGCTATGTTAAAGGCGGCAGTATATCAGGCTGGCCACTCAAGCGCAGGATCGTCTCCCGTGTTGCCATTATGCTGGCACGCCCGTTGACGCCAGTCAAAGACGTAACGTCTGGCTTCTTCGCCATCCGCCATGAATGTCTCCACAATGTCAACCTCAGACCCCTAGGCTTCAAAATCGGCCTTGAATGCTTTGTTAAAGCCAATTGGAAAAGCTTTAGTGAAGTACCGTTTACCTTCACCGATAGAAGACATGGTGAGAGCAAGTTCAGCCGCCAAGAATTGCTCGCTTACATCAGGCACTTACTCCACCTATATGCATACACTTTTGGTCGTCTGGCAAAATTCCGTATCCGCAGAACAAGCGGCACATCATAGTACTCATCCACAACCCGAGAGTCCTGGCACAAATAAAGGACCATCTTCCCTCTTGACATATTGGAAAAGATGTTTAAAATAGGTCGGCGGAGTGTGAGGTGGTGTGATGTATCACCAGACAGGAGAGGCGAGACTAAGGCGGCAGCAAACTAAGGAAGCCATCGCTTTGGCAATGCAAGGTCGGTGGCAGGAAGCTGTTGCCGCCAATAAGGCGATAATCGAGGTCTTTCCCAAAGACGTCAACGCCTATAATAGATTGGGTAAGTCTTTGACCGAGCTGGGCCAGTATGAGGAAGCAAAGGCAGCTTATAGCAAGGCCCTTGAAATCAGCCCCAGGAACAGCATTGCCAGAAAAAACCTCCGCCGCCTATCTCTATTGAAGGAAGTAAAACCATCTCGTGGAATGGACCATCACAAAGCTGCCCCCCATCTTTTCATAGAGGAAATGGGTAAGACTGGGATCGCCAGCCTCAAGCAACCAGCCTCGAGGGAGGCGCTGGCTAAGCTGGCTGCAGGCGACCCTGTCCACCTCAGGGTGAGCGGGAAAAGTGTCATCGTGGAGAACGATCGTGGTGATTATTTGGGCAAGGTTGAGTCCAAGATCGGCATGCGCCTGGCCAAGCTAATAGCAGGGGGCAACAGATATACAGCGGCGATCACGAGTCTGGCAGACCATGAGGTTAAGATAATCATCAAGGAGATATTCCAGCATCCCGGTCAGGCGGGACGTCCAGCCTTTCCCGCCAAGGAGCCCGAGGATTTTCGTCCCTACGTGAGAGATAGCATCCTAAAGTATGACCTGGAGGATGAAGAGACGTTTGAGGACATGGAGGACGCCTCAGAATGGGAAGAGGAGGCGGAGGAGGAACCATTACCCGAAGGTATCTCCCTGATACCCGAGGATGGTGACGAGGACATAGATACCGCCGATGTCTTAGAGTAGGCTTGAAACCTCCGCACCCCAACCAATTTTATCGCTGCCCACTACAAGAATTCCCTTTGACTAAGCTAGTAGAGCGTGATATTCTTATGCTAAGAATACCCCCTTTTATCCCAGAAGCAATATAGGCCGGTGTTAGTATAGGGAGGCGTGATGGAAAGAGAGATTGGCACTGTCAAACCATTAGACATCGAAGAGGAGATGCGGAGCTCCTATTTAGACTATGCCATGAGCGTCATCGTCTCGCGCGCTTTGCCCGATGTACGCGACGGGCTAAAGCCGGTACAACGAAGGATCCTCTATGCCATGGAAGAGTTGGGGCTACGTCACACCACCCCTCACAAGAAGAGTGCCCGCATCGTGGGCGAGGTGCTGGGAAAATATCACCCCCATGGTGATGACCCGGTCTACGAAGCCATGGTGCGCATGGCCCAGGACTTCTCCATGAGGTATGTTCCCATCGATGGTCAGGGAAATTTTGGCAGCGTGGATAACGATCCCCCAGCGGCGATGCGCTATACTGAGGCACGCCTCTCTCCCATCGCTCAAGAAATGCTGGTCGACATCGATAAGGAGACTGTAGACTTTACGCCAAACTTTGACGGCTCGCTCAAGGAGCCCGCTGTCCTTCCTGCCCGGCTCCCCAACCTGCTCATCAACGGCGCTTCAGGAATCGCTGTCGGCATGGCGACTAACATTCCACCTCACAATCTGAGTGAAGTATGCCATGCCATCGCCCATCTCATTGATAACCCAGAAGCCACTGTGGATGAGCTCACCAATTTCATCTCTGGACCAGATTTCCCCACGGCAGGAATTATCTATGGTCTGGAGGGAATCAATAATGCCTACTCTACGGGAAGAGGCAGGATCCTGCTCCGGGCTCGGGCTGATATCGTGGAGGTAGCCAAGGGACGCCTCCAGATAGTGGTCACCGAGCTCCCCTACCAGGTAAACAAGGCAGCGCTGGTGGAGCGGATCGCCAATCTGGTCAAGGAAAGAAGGATTGAAGGCATCGCTGAATTGCGCGATGAATCGGACAGAGAGGGGATGCGCATCGTTATCGAGCTGCGAAGAGATGCCCAACCAGAGCAGGTGCTCAACAACCTTTTTAAGCATACGGCGATGCAGTCGGCCTTCTTCGTCAACATGCTGGCCCTCATTGACGGGCAACCCAGGGTAATTAGCCTTAAGACAGCCCTTCAGCAGTACATCGACTTTCGCCATGAGGTCATCGTTCGTCGCTCCCAATTTGAGCTTCACCAGGCGAGAGCAAGGGCTCATATCCTCGAGGGGCTGAAGATTGCCCTCGATCAGCTAGACGAGGTTGTCACCACCATTCGCCGTTCCCAAAGCGCCGAGGCGGCACGGACAAATCTGATGAAAAACTTCGATCTGACCCAGCCCCAAGCACAAGCTATCCTCGATATGCAGCTGCGCCGCTTGGCAGCTTTGGAACGCAAAAAGATCACCGAAGAGTATACCCAGGTTCTCAAGGCCATCAGCTACCTCGAAGACCTCCTGGCTAACCCAAGGAAGGTCCTGTTTCTCATCACGGAGGAGGTCACTGAGCTAGAGGCTAAGTATGGCGACCCGAGGCGGACAGAGATCGTCCCCGAGGAGGCTGAAGAGTTTAAGGAAGAAGATCTCATCGCTCATCAGCGAGTAGTGATCACCCTGACCAACAGAGGATACATTAAGCGAATGCCCAGCGAGAGCTACAGGCTTCAGCAGAGAGGGGGAAGGGGCGTGACCGGGATAGCCACCCAAGAGACGGAGGGCGTTCGCCTGCTCCTCGTTACCGATACCCTTGACACCTTGCTTTTCTTCACCAATCGGGGAAAGGTGTTCTCTCTAAAATGCTATCGCATACCTCAAGATACCTCGCGCACAGCCAAGGGAACGCCGCTGGTCAAACTGATCTCCTTAGATGAGAATGAGCAGATAACTGAGATTGTCGCCATCTCCAGCTTTGATGAGGGCGATTTCATAGTGCTGGCTACCCGTTGCGGAGAGATCAAGAAGATCCCCCTCAAGAAGTTTGCCACGGTGAGAAGCAGCGGCCTCATCGCCATGGACCTCGAGAAAGGGGATGAGCTTGTGGCGACAAGGATAGCTGCTAAAGGGGAGGAGCTGGTCTTAATGAGCGAAGAGGGATATGCCATTAGGTTTTCCAGCGATAGACTCAGAGCTGCCTCCCGAGCCAGTGGTGGCGTGCGTGGTATCCGACTCGCTCCTGACGACCGCCTCGTAGCCATGGACATTGTCTCCCCCAAAGCCCACCTCTTGGTAGTCACCGCCAACGGCTTTGGCAAGAGAACCTCACTCAAGGCATATCGCCCCCAATCTCGTGGCGGTAGAGGGGTAAAGAGCATCCACATCACCTCCAAATCAGGACGGGTTACCGCAGCACGGGTCGTCGATCCTTCCGAGGAATTGTTAATCGTTTCCGCTCGCGGGCATGTTATTCGCATGAACGTAGAGAATATTCCGGCCCAGGGGAGAATCAGAAGAGGGGCAAGCCTAATGAAGCTGGACGAAGGGGATGAAGTGGTTTCCATCGCATGCCTCGAAGGGCAGTCGACACGCTCTTGAAGCACAACTTACATTATTATCAAATAGGCTTCGCAGTTGGGGGGCTTCTGGAACATCTCATCGTTCTGCGGCTCTATGAGCCACACATTACCATCGATATCGACAAAGATATTCATTGCGTGCGCGGGGTCAGAGAACCAGATTATCCCAATGCTTAGTCCTGCCCATTCGGGCAGAGAATTTATCTGCCCCCACAAGCGGAACTGGAAGTCATCGCAATCATAAAGCTCAGGGACATAGACAAATTGGTCGGTAGCATCCCAATATAGCAACTTCTCCACCTCACTAGGCGGAACGAGCAAATACCTGCTGTCACTGAGATAAAGTCTATCCCCAACTTCAGGGAATTCTGCTATTAAACGCTCAGCTACATAACCACTGCTTTGCCATTCCCCATTAGTCGGTGGCGATAGAATCCTGTCATTGGTGACAGTGGCTATCAGTACTTCATGGGTAACCTCACACTGGCAGTCCTCAGGAATCAAGAAATACAGGATGCCCGCGAATACCGCTAATTGTATGAGCAAGATGAGCGCCAATTTCCTTGCCACGGCAGCCCTCACTAACGCATTTGAAGGCTATATGAGTATGCCGTTGCTGTCAATGAACCTTTTGTACCGCATTGATGGACTGTTAGTACCACTACCGGCAGAGGTTAGACCTCAGGGGGCGTTTTACTGGGTAACCTCGTCTATGGCACCTGACGCAGGATTGGGCAATAGTCGCCGGTATGGCGGGGTGAACTATGAGCTCGTACTGCGAGGGGCTAAGAAGAGCGCCTGCTTGCGCCACTGTTGCTGGCAGCAGCCTGATACCGCTTTTGACAACTGGGGTGCCAATGTTCCAGGCCGCAAGCCGAACATTGGCCATAGCGGCAGTCCTCTGTCTCCTTGCCCTCATAGGTGCGCTCATATTCTCTCCTGAGGAAGTCAGTGCTGATGCCAATATCGATGTGAGCCCAGGGGAAGACCTCATCCACAGGACGCTCACGGTTGGCGTAGAAGGCGGGCTCTAGCCCCGAGTCGTCGAAGGCATGGAGCCATTTTTCATAATCGAAACGCTCACTCCAGGCGTCGAAGGTGCAGCCCGTCTGCCAGGCGCGATAAACGGTCTCAGCCAGGCGGCGGTCTCCCCGCGCCATTACTCCCTCAAGCAGGCTCATGCGGGGCTCCTGCCACGAAAGGTGCGCCCCTGACCTCTTCAAACCTCGCCTCAGAACCTCAATCTTGGCCCGGAGTTCCTGTTCACCGTTTTGGGCTACCCATTGAAATGGAGTATGCGCTTTAGGCACAAAGGCAGAGGCGCTGACCCTCATGTGGAAAGGTCTCCCCTTCGCTTTACTCCCCGCTTGGCAAAGCCTGTGCACCAGCTCAACAATGCCTTCTATATCGTGGGAGGTCTCCGTAGGCAGGCCGAGCATGAAATACAGCTTAACCCCGGTCCATCCCCCTCCGGCAGCGGTGCTCACAGCTTGCAGCAACTCCTCCTCGGAAACGCTCTTGTTAATCACGCGGCGCAAACGCTCGCTCCCCGCTTCAGGAGCAAAGGTCAATCCTCCCCTCTTTCCCGAAACAAGCAAATCCATCAATCTTACCGAGGTGCTATCCATGCGGAGGCTGGGGAGCGATAGTTTAAGGTGATGATCCTGATAGCGTGCCATCAGAGCGCTGACCAAGCCCTCGATACCGCAGTAGTCGCTGGTGCTTAAAGAAAGGAGAGAAAGCTCATTATAGCCGCAATTCTTGAGCAGCTCATCCGTCGCCTCCAACACCTCTTCCTGCAGTCGCTCCCGGAGTGGGCGGTAGATGATCCCCGCCTGGCAGAAGCGACAGCCCCTAGTGCAGCCGCGTTGGATCTCGATGGCTGCCCTATCGTGCACCGTCTCCAAATAAGGAACCACTGGCCTGGTCAGTGGCGAGGGCAGGTTGGCTACCACACGGCGCCTGATGCTGGAGCTTACTCCCGGGGCTGTGGGCTCAATGCTGAGTATGGTGCCATCATCACCATAGTCAACGTGGTACAGGCTGGGAACATAGATGCCAGAGATATTTGCCGCTTCCCGCAGCAGCTCCTCCTTACGTCCCGAGCCCTCCCGCTTCCAGCGGCGAAAGGTCTCCAAAAACTCTAGGAGCACCTCTTCACCTTCGCCGAGGATGAAGAGGTCAATAAATTCGGCCATGGGTTCGGGATTGAGGGCACAACCGCCCCCGGCAATGACCAGGGGATATGAGTCATCCCGCTCAGCAGCAAACACTGGTATCTGAGCGAGGTCAAGCATATTGAGCACATTGGTATAGGTGAGCTCATAGCCCAGAGAGAAGCCAATTATGTCAAACTCGCGCAGCGGGCGTCTCGATTCCAGGCTGAAGAGGGGCAGAGATGCCTTCCTCATCTCAGCCTCCATGTCAACCCAGGGGGCGTAGGCTCGCTCGACGAGAGCCTTTGGCTCGCGGTTCACCAGGTCATAGAGGATGGATAGCCCCAAATTGGACATGCCGATTTCGTAGAGATCGGGGTAAACGAGAGCCATCCTGACATCGACGGCGTCCCAGTCTTTCACAATGCTGTTCCACTCGCCCCCGGTGTAGCGTGCGGGCCTGGTTACCAGAGGAAGAATATCATCGAGTCGCATCATAGCGCTTTATATTATAGCTTTAAGCGCCCCTAAGGAGCAACCTGGTACCAATGTACCTGCAAAATAGAGCCTCTCCCCTTTGACATCCTTACTGAGATATGCTACGGTTTCGTAAGGAGGAGATATGGGGAGGAAAGTTGTTCTTCTATTCTTGGCCATTGCCCTAGTGGCTGGCCTGGGTGGGGTTATCGGGTGCGGAGAGGCGAAGGGGACTGCAGCCATAGACCTGGTGCCGCAAACGGCAGATTTTGCCGCCAGCGTAAACCTGAACAGAATCTTCGCCGATGACGATGTCATGGATATAATTAATGAGATCGCAGCCAATCTGGAGGAGCCAAAAACCGTCGACGAGCTACTGGATCAGGTGAAAGGGGAAACGGGCATCGATCTCAGGGATTTCTCTGAGGTGCTGATATTTGGCGAAATTGAATCCGAGAACTATTTCGGGATTATCGTGAAGGGCGACTTTGACCAGGAAGCCCTCATCGAAAGCATCGAGAGCGCCGCCGGTGAAGAGCTGCCCTCCAGCGACTACAGAGGTTACCAAATATACAGCCTTGATAACAATGAGGCGGCCCTATGCTTCCTCAACGGCAACACCGTCCTTGGCGGCAGCAGGGTGGCGGTGAAAGATGCCATCGATGTCGAAAAGGGAGCACCCTCCCTGGATGAACCAATCTACGACACCTATAGCGCCCTGGGCGATGCCTGGGTCAAAGTGGCAACGGCATTGCCAGCAGAGGTGACGGGAGAGATTCCTGAGGAGCTTCCCATAAGCTTTGCGTCCTTCCAAAATATTGAGGCAATTGGAATCAGCTTCAATAAAGTAGGAGTGAACCTATCCTTGCAACTGAAGCTGCTCTTCACCGACAGCGCTAGCGCAGAGGATGCTAAAGGTGCGTTCGACGCTCTAACAGGCATACTCGCCTTTTTGCCCGACCTTCCCGACGACGTTATGGAAATAGTGGATAGACTGAATGTGGATCAAAGCGGCTCGTGGATAACAGTGTCCTTTGAGGCGACAAAGGCAGAGATTCAGGCCTGGGCCCAGGATTTAGGGCCGGTTTTTCAGGATATAGGGGGGTTGGCGCCTTAGGGGAATTTCAACTTCTGTTGACCGCCTCAAGAAAGGGGCTTGATTTTGGCACGTAAGACGACTACAAAAAGGAAAAGCAAGACTTACGCCATCGTTGAGACTGGGGGAAAGCAATATAAGGTCTCCGCGGGAGATACCATCGATGTGGAACGCCTTCCAGCAGAGGAAGGGAGCACCATCGAGATGGACAGGGTATTGCTCGTTGCCGATGGGAAGAAGGTGAGTGTAGGCCGACCTACAGTGGAGGGGGCCAAGGTTATCGCCGACGTCCTGGGTGAGGGCAAGGGAGAGAAGATCATCGTCTTCAAATACAAACCCAAGGTGCACTATCGGAGGAAGATCGGGCATCGGCAAATCTACACCAGACTTGCGATTAAAGAGATAGTATGCTAACATGAGCCGAGGAACCGGTTTAAATCCTGGCGATAAGCGTTTTTCTATCGAAAAGTAAGGAAGAGGGCGAAAAAATGGCGCATAAAAAGGGTGGTGGCAGCACAAAGTTGGGGCGAGACAGCCAAGCGCAGCGGCTCGGAGTGAAGCGCTATGCCGGTCAGTATGTGCGCGCGGGTTCAATAATCGTTCGCCAGCGAGGCACTCGGATTCAACCCGGGAACAATGTCGGCCTGGGACGGGATCACACCCTGTTCGCCCTCATCGATGGCGTTGTCAAGTTCGAGCCGGCAACCAAAATGAGAAGAAAGGTCAGCATCTACAGCTCGTAAGATGAAGGATAAGATTCATCCCAAGTATATGGAGGCTGCCGGTC
>JABUBL010000580.1_pt1 | contig 11244 bp, 13 predicted proteins | sample 7240371 | NCBI WGS metagenome assembly JABUBL01 (sample SAMN07256343, study PRJNA390944) | subsurface metagenome | isolation source: Methane hydrate marine sediment | place: Pacific Ocean: Eastern North Pacific, ODP site 1244 | collected 2002
ATGCCGCCAAGGTGGGCAGCCATATTAGGCAACGCTTTGACAAAGAGTTCTTGCCCTTACCCTGCGTAGGTACCGTTGCCGGGAAGGGTATGTTTCATGCGGTTGAACTGGTGACTGACAAAGAGAGTAAGACTATAATCCCCTCAGCGGTGAAAGAGGAATTCCGGTGGAAACTGTTTAGGAGCGGCATCTTTCTGCGCATCACCGGAGCCCTGGGCAACCGAATGTTCTTCTGCCCGCCATGTATAATGACTATTGAACAAGCAGATAGAGCGCTTGACATCATACAGCCGCTGGTGGCTGAGCTAAAAGCCAAATAGCGGTCACGCTAATTGACTAGCAAAGGAGGTGAGGATAAAGAAGGGTATAATAATGAACACAAAAAACCATCCCGTTTCAGCTTGTTGTCCTAGCTTTGGTTATAATATTCCCCCGGTTGGCTACCTGGCTACCCAGCACCATGAAATAATGAGGAACATCATTTAGACAGTATCATCCTGGCATCAACAACTGAAGCACCATCCTTGAAGATGAACACCGGGTTTAAATCAAGCTCGCTGATTGCCTCATTCTCACTGGCAAGCCTGGAGACCTTCATAATTATGTCAACGATTGCCTCAATGTCACTCGGCTCCTCCCCCCTTATCCCCTCAAGAATGGGATACCCCTTTATCTGTTTCACCATTTCGTAGGCATCGCCTTTAGTCAACGGCACCACCCTGAATGAGACGTCCTTTAACACTTCAACGAATATCCCCCCCCAGCCCAAACATTATTACCGGCCCAAACTGTCGTCCCTGGTCATACCGATGATGACTTCCACCCCCTTCTTTTCCATCGGGGAGAGCAACACCCCGTCAATTTGTGCCTCTTTGTTATATGCTTTAGCACTGTTAATAATCTCATCAAACGCTTTTCCTACTTCATCCCCGTCCTTCAGGTCCAGTTTGACGCCGCCAGCATCTGATTTATGGATGATCTGGGGAGAAACAATCTTGGCTGCCACCGGATACCCAATCTCCCCGGCAAGCCTGGTAGCTTCCTGCTTACCTCTGGCTAATCTAAACTCGGGGACAGGTATTCCGTACTCCTTTAGTATTTCCTTTGCCTCTGTCTCAATCAGGCTGGACTGTCCCCTAGCCTTTGCCCTTTCAATAATCTGAGCAACCTTAATCTGAGCAACCTTGACTATTAACCTCGGGGGCTCAACCCTTTGCGGTATTTTCATCTCCATTACCTTCCTCTTATCATTAGCATACTTCATCAGCATACCCAGACACATAGCACTTCGTTCTGAGGACTCAAACACAGGCACCTGGCTTGACCTCAGTATATCAAGGGATTTGGTCGTTTCCTTGCCAAAACAACTGTGAACAAAAAGCGGTTTCTTATATCTACTTACTAAATTAACCAGTTCTTGGCAGGTTTGTTCCTCCGCAGCCGGTGGGCAGGCATGAAGGATTTCGGCCAGACCGCCGAGCAGACCAGTTATCAGCACTGCGTCCACCTGGTCATCCTCCATGCACGCTTTCACACATTGTTCTATCACCTGAGGATTCCCCTCAGCCACTCCACCATAATCAACTGGATTAGCCGTCGACATCCCTTCAATCAAAAGGGGTCTTATTTTTTCCTGGGTAGCCTCAGCCAGAATAGGCACTTCCATTCCATATTTCTGGGCATTATCGGCGGTAATGGCATTATCCCCACCCCCCTCTGATAGAATGGCAACCCGGCTTGCCTGAGGCAGTGGACAGCTATAAAGCACCTCAACTACATCAAACAGCTCATCCACATTTGATACCCTTATTATTTCAGCTTGCTTAAAGGCTGCGTCTACAATGCGGTCGTCTCCAGCTAAGGCACCGGTGTGGGACAGGGCAGCTCTTGCCCCTGCTTTCGACCGCCCGGCTTTAAGCACTACAATCGGTTTTTTCTTAACTGTTTCTCGGGCTACCTTAATTAATTCATTCCCCTCCTTTATCCCCTCTATATAAAAGGCTATGGCCTTGGTTTCCGGGTCATCTTTCAGGTATTCAAGATACTCATGGAATTTGACCCCGATGGCATTACCAGCGCTTACTGCCTTGCTAAAGCCAATCCCTCTCAATTGCCCATAACGGACGAGCGAGTCAATGACATTGCCACTTTGGGCTACTAGCGCCAGTGGCCCCTTTTCAATATGATAACCAATAAGATTCAGGTTTGCCGACCCGCTGAATATACCAATACAATTAGGTCCAATAACCCGGACACCAGTTTTAGATGTCTCATCCAAGACTTGCTGTTCAATCCTCTTCCCCTCTATTCCAGCTTCACCTTGGGCTTCACCCAGCCCTGCCGTCATAATAATGATTCCCTTGGCTCCCATTTTGATGCTGTCAGCCACAACCGAAGTAATGAATCGCGGCGCCACAATAACCACAACTAGGTCGGCAGGCCCATCTACATCAAGAATACTTGGATATGCCTTTCGGGAGAAAAGCTCAGCCCTTTTGGGATTCACCAGATAGATTTTGCCCTTATAGCTCCCGTCAATCAGGGTTCTTGTTCTTCGGAAGGCAAACTTACTGGGGTCTTCAGACGCGCCAATGATGGCAACCGAGCTGGGATTAAATACAGCTTCCAGTGATTGAGCCATGTTTTCCCTCCTTTGTCTAAAGGTACAAATTACTATTTTTTCTTGATAGCGTCCTTCATTCCTGTCTGTCTCTGACCGCTGGCAAATGAGGTTGAAGCAGCCAGAGTTTCAAATCTGAGCACGGTTTCAAAACCTACCTCGGCACCCGTATCCAGACTTAGCTTGGCCAGCTTTATCCCAAGAGGGTCACGGGAGGCAATCTCTTCAGCCATTTCCACAGCCACTTTATCTAGCTCGCTTGCTGGAACCACCCTGTTAACTAATCCCCACTCTTCGGCTTCCTTGGCATCCAGCCTTCTACCGGTATAAGCTAATTCCTTAGCTCTTCCCATCCCTATTAATCGGGGTAAGTTCTGCGTGCCAAGATTGGTGATGGTTGCTCCTACCGTTGTCTCCGGAAACCCAAATTTAGCTCCCTCAGCCGCTATCCGTATATCGCAGCCTAGAGCTAATTCACACCCCCCGCCCAGGGCGTAACCCTGCACGGCGGCTATCACCGGCTTCCCCAGATTAACAATAAGCCGGCTCAACTCCTGCATATGCTCGGCATGATTGAAGTAATCCTCTATGCTCCGAGGCTGAGAGCCCTCCTTAACATCGGCTCCGGCCGAGAAGGCTCTTCCCTCTCCCTTCAGTATGATGACCCTGGTCTCATCTTCACGGGCTAGCCTAAGTGCCGACAAAAGGTCGGTAATCAGCGGGTCATTTATTGCATTTAGCACTTCGGGGCGATTAAGTTTAATAATCCCAACCTTATCCTTCTTCTCATAGATGACTGTGTTTCCCATTATCTTGGCTCCCTTCATTTTTAGTATTGAGGTTCAGAAATCTGCCCCTGCGTCATACTGCGACTGCCATATACTATACCTCACCAAAGCTCTCTTTTCAATCTATCCCCTTACCGTTGACTAATTAGGTATCACCCTCACCCCCTTTGTCACCCTCACCCTTAAGGAAGAGGGGGAATGATATTAAAAAGAGGGGCTGTCGCCCTTCTTAAACACCCTTGACTACTACTCCGGACTAAACAGGGGGCAGCTTAAGCTGCCCCCCAGTGTTCGCTATTGGGCAAAGCCTATCCTTTGCTGTACCGCAGGGTCTAATCGTGCCAAGGCTTTGCTTTCTTGACTACCTGGCTAGTGGTAGGTAGACTGATAAGGCTGGTGAATGATGAAGGTCATAGGTCTTACTGGTGGCATTGGTAGTGGCAAGAGCACCGTGTCGCAGTTCCTGGCTGAGCTGGGGGCGGTCATCGTGGATGCTGACAGGGTAGGGCATGAAGCATTCAAGCCTAATACCGATGTCTGGCGTGAGGTAGTGGCTGCCTTCGGTAGGCAGATTCTCACCACCAATGGCGATGTTGACCGTGAAAAACTAGGCGAGACGGTGTTTGCCAATCCTGAGTCTCTACTGCGGCTGAACCAGATAATGCACCCCCGCATATATGAGATGGTAAAGGCTCGGCTTGAGGAATACCGGCGGCAAGGAGTGAGTGTGGTAGTGCTTGAAGCTCCTCTTTTGATAGAAGCTGGCTGGAGTTCGTTAGTTGATGAGGTTTGGGTTACTGTAGCCCCTGAGTCCACCGTGCTCAGGCGACTTAAAGAACGGGCTGGGCTCTCTGAGCAGCAATCTCTGGCTCGCATCCACTCCCAGTTACCGTCGGAGGAGCGGATAAAGCATGCCGATGTAGTTATAGATAATGATTGCAGTCTTAATGAGTTAAAGGCAAAGGTAAGGGAACTGTGGCAGGGACTTCGCTGACGCTTGACACCTGACTATAGCAATTGGTAGAATGTATCGTTTGGTGGAGGTAGGAAGATTTACGCTATTATTGAAACTGGCGGTAAGCAGTATAAGGTAACCCCCGGTCAGACAATAGATGTGGAACGACTTGATGTGGCTGAGGGTAATACTATTGAGCTGGATAAAGTATTATTTATTGCCGATGGCAACAAGATAGCCATAGGCACGCCCACTATTGACGGAGCCAAAGCCATTGCCACTTCACAGGGGGAGGGCAAGGGCAAGAAGATTATTGTTTTTAAGTATAAGCCCAAGACACGTTACCGCAAGAAGACGGGGCATCGGCAGCTTTATACCAGGCTGGTGATTGATAAAATAATTGAGCCAGGGGCTATGCCAAGCCAGCCAGCGAAGAAGGTTCGCCGTCGTAAGAAAGAGGTGATTGAAAGTGGCGCATAAAAAGGGAGGTGGCTCCAGCCGCAACGGGCGGGATAGTCAGTCCAAGCGGCTCGGTGTCAAGAGATACGCTGGGCAGAGTGTCAATGCCGGGACTATTTTAGTTCGGCAGCGGGGCACCCGCATCCATCCTGGCAATAATGTGGGCGTGGGCAGGGACTATACCCTCTTCGCCCTTATTAATGGCGTGGTTAAATTTGAGCCGGCTGGCAATGACAGGAGGAAGGTTAGCGTTTACGCTAGCTAAATAGGGTGAAGGATAAGATTCATCCCCAGTATTATACTGATGCCAAGGTAATTTGTGCTTGTGGCAATACCTTTACCACCGGCTCCACCAGGAAGGTGTTAAAGGTTGAGCTATGTAGTAAGTGTCATCCCTTTTTTACCGGCGAGCGTAGAATGGTAGATACTGCCGGGAGGGTGGAGCGGTTTAAGCAACGCTACAAGCTGGAAGGTTAAACAGGCTAACTAAGTGAGGCAGGAGCGGGACTATAAGCCGCTCCTTTTTGTTTATTAGGGGGTTTTTAGTCGTGGCAAAGAGGCTTTATTACGGGGGGCAGGCAGTTATTGAGGGGGTGATGATGCGGGGGCAAAAAACTATGGTAACTGTGGTGCGTCGTCCTAACGGTGAGCTGGCTATAGATACTCAGTCACTACCTCACATCTATACTGGTTGGATGAGGAAGGCCCCGCTAATACGGGGCATCATTGTCCTGATTGAGGCTTTAGTTCTGGGTATCAAGACCCTACTCTACTCGGCTAATGTCTCTCTAGAGGAGGAAGAGGAGGAGATTTCTGGAGCCTTAGTTTGGGCTATGGTTGCCGTCTCCCTTGCCCTCGGTGTTGCCTTATTCTTTATGGCACCCCTGTTTCTCACCAAGTTACTTGACCCTTATATTCATTCATCACTGGTATTTCACCTGATAGAGGGCTTTATCCGATTGGCTATTTTCATCCTTTACCTTAAGTTAATAACCCTGGTGCCTGACATTAAGCGAGTATTTGCTTATCATGGTGCCGAGCATAAGACAGTGAATGCCTATGAAGCTGGTGTTCCACTGGAGGTAGAAGCAATTAAGCAATGCAGTACCGCCCATGTGCGTTGCGGCACCAGCTTCCTGTTTGCCGTTTTGATTATAGCCATTATAGTTTTTGCTCTTATTGGTCGACCAGCGGTATGGCTGATGGTGCTGTCGCGGCTTATCCTTATCCCGGTTATCGCTGCCCTTGGCTATGAGGTTACCTATTTTGGTGGTAAACATACTAAAAATGGCATCGTCAGGGCTATTCTTGCTCCTGGACTATGGTTACAGACGATGACTACCAGGGAGCCTGATGATAGTCAGCTAGAGGTAGCCCTATCGGCATTAAGCAGGGTGGTGGAGGCTGACCAACCTGAGGAAGCGACTCAGCCCTCCTCTTGATGGCTGGCGGCTATATCCTGTTCGGTTAGCTGCTGAAAGAAGCAGGTCTTATTACCGGTGTGGCACACCGGACCAGTGGCTTTCCCTTTAATCAGAATGGTATCGCTATCGCAGTCCTTCCATACTGACCGCACCATTATGCGGTTACCCGAGGTCTCCCCCTTGTGCCACAGCTCCTGTCGGCGGCGACTGTAAAACCAGGCTTCGCCGCTGGACAGGGTTCGGCGCAGGGCTTCCTCATCCATATAGCCCAGCATCAGCACCTCACCGGTATCGGCATCTTGGGCGATAGCTGGAATAAGCCCCTTTTCATTATACTGTAGATTTTTGATCAACCCCATCCCCTTTATCCCCTTCCCCTTGATAAGGGGAAGGGGGAATAGTTATGTAAGAGAGGCTTCGCCTCTCTTTGACTCTCTATTTAGCTAATCGCAGCCAGCGCCTGTTTCAGGTTGATGTCCCCGGTATAAAGTGCCTTGCCCACTATAGCCCCCGCCACCCCTAGCTGTTTTAATGTCTTTAGATGGATTAGCGATGAAATACCACCAGCGGCGATGATGGGCAGTCTGATTGTAGTTATTAGCTCAAAAATAGTGGCAAAATCTGGCTCGGTCAGTGTTCCATCACGAGCAATATCGGTGTAGATAAAACGCCTTACCCCCAGTTGCACCATAGACTTGGTAAATTCTATGGTCTTTAACTCGGTTTGTAGGCGCCAGCCGTGAGTAGCAATACACCCCTCCCTGGCATCTATACTAACGATGATGGATTTGCCGAACCTGCGGCATGCCTCCTTAATCAGCTTTGGGTCTTCCACAGCGGCTGTGCCCAGGATGACACGTTCTACCTCAGCTTTAAGCAGTTGTTCTATCGTTTCCAGTTGGCGGATGCCACCACCCACTTGAGTAGGAATTAATACCGCACTGGCTATCTCTTTTATAATGTCTAGATTAACCAGCTCACCCCCAGCCGCACCATCAAGGTCAACAATGTGTAGTCGTAGCGCCCCCAGCGATTGCCACTGTAAGGCTACCTCTAGCGGGTCATCAGAGAATATCGTTTCCTGGTCATAATCACCCTGATACAGGCGAACGCACTTACCTTGCCTAAGGTCTATGGCGGGAATTATCTCTATTGTAGTCTTACCTCATAGATTAATATTGGAATACTTTCGCCACGGTCTGGCGTTAAATGCCTTGTTATCCTTATTCTTGTCCTCTAGAATATCCAGCGCTCTATTTATGACCTTCCTGGTATCACCGGGCATTATTACATCATCAATGTAACCCCGCTCGGCACCACGATATGGATTCTCATAAAGCTCACTGTATTCCTTTACTCTCTGGGCTCGCGTTTCTTCTGGATTCTCTGACTCCCTTATCTCTCTGGCGAAGATAACACTGGCTGCGGTCTCGGCACCGACAATGGTAACCCGAGCCGTCGGCCAGGCAAAGACAAGGTCAGCGCCTATGCCTTTGTCCAGCATCCCGTAGTGGGCACCGGCGTAGGACTTCCTCAAAATGATTGAAATCAGAGGCACAGTGGCATCAGCCCAGGCAAAGAGCAGTTTGGCACCGTGGCGCAGGATGCCTTTCCAATCCTGGTCAGAACCTATCATAAAACCGGGACAGTCGCCAAGGGTAACCACTGGTATATTGAACAGGTCGCAAAATCTGGCGAACCGTGCCCCCTTGTCGGCAGCGTCAACATTAATGACTCCGGCTGCCTGCATCGGTTGATTTGCCCAAATACCCACCGGGCGACCATTAAACCGAGCAAAGCCGGTTATCACACTCTTGGCGTGCTCCTTCAGTGTCTCAAAGAAATAACCATCATCAACTATGGCTTTAATCACCTTATACATATCATACGGTTGAGTCGGTCGGTCGGGGATTATGGTATCCAGCTCCGGGCATATCCGCCACGGGTCATCACTGGTCTGAATACGGGGTGGCATCTCCCTGTTGTTAGACGGCAGAAACAATAACAGCTCTTTAGCCTTATCCAGAGCATCCTTATCATCCTCAGCGACTACGTGGGTCTGCCCTGATTTGACCGCATGGGCTTTCCATCCAGATAGCTCCTGAAGGCTGATTTTCTCGCTCAGTTGGGTTTTGACGAAGGCAGGACCGGCAATCCCCATGAAGCCGGTATCCCGACACTGAATAAGGAAATCCTGCATTATAGGATGGTAGGCTTGTCCGCCCAGGCAGGGACCCATCAACAGGGCTATCTGGGGGACTATACCTGATGCCAGGATTTGAGCCCGGAATAACTGCCCGTAGAGCTCCAGGGTATCCATCCCCTCCTGAAGGCGGGCACCCCCTGAGTCATTCATACCGACCAGTGGCCATCCTTTCTCCTTGGCAAAATCTATGGCTCGGATTTCCTTCAAGCCGTGATATTCGCCAAAGGTCCCCGCCATAGCCATATAATCCTCAGCAAAGGCAACAACATACCTGCCGTTTACTTTACCGTAACCGGTTACCACCCCCTCCGCCGGCACCTCCCTATCAGCCATACCAAAGTGAACCGTGCGGTGCTTGACAAACAGACCTATCTCAGTGAAAGTGCCCGGGTCAAAGAAGTATTCCATCCTCTCCCTGGCTGTCCACTGACCCTCCTTATGGCGCTTGTCAATAGCCTCGGGGCTAGCCATTGTCACTATCTTCTCTCTCTTCTGCTTATACTGCTCAATAAGGTCTTTTGTTGTTGCCATCGTGATAACTCCTCTCCTTCTCCTAATCTTTTAGCTTTTTTACTCGCTTACCAGCGATTCGGCTTGGCGATATGGATGAAAAAGGCTCTATTATTATATCATTATTGTTAGCCAGATAACAACGAATTACGCTCGTTGGTATCGCTATTTATCAGCCTCACCCCCTCGCCTTGTTCCTTGACATGGCTGGGGCAGGTTGTTAAACTGTTGCCACTATAGCCTGCTTACTTAGTTACCATTTTAAGGAGCTTTATTGACAGAAAAGGTATCACCACATAATCCTTCATCCTCAGAACCCGTGAGCCAAGGGCTGGTTTATATCTTCACCGGCGAGGGGAAGGGCAAGACTTCAGCAGCATTAGGCGTAGTGCTCCGAGCCCTGGGTCATGGTCTGAGAGTATCTATTATCTACTTTATGAAGGGTGATTATCCCTATGGTGAGCGGCGGATTCTGTCCCAGTTGCCAAATGTGAATTTTACCAGCTTTGGCAGCCTGGGGTTCATTGACCCGGCAAATATTAAGCCTGAGGAAAAAGAGCAGGCAAGGCAGGCTTTAGCCGCCGCCCGTGAGGCTATGCTCAGTGGCAGCTATGACGTGGTAGTATTGGATGAGGTGAATTTAGCTGCCGCCTGGAAGCTGGTTGAGCTTGATGAGGTGGTTAGACTTATTCAGGATAAGCCACCAAATGTGGAGCTTATCCTTACCGGCCGCCAGGCTGATACCAGGCTGGTCCAGCAGGCAGACTTGGTTACCGAGATGCTAAAGATTAAGCATCCCTATGATAAAGGGATAAAGGCGAAGAAGGGGATTGATTATTAATGAGGTTGTTTATCAACCTCACCCCCTGAGCTTATCACTGAAGAGGTGAAGTCCCCTTCAACCAACCCTTGATAAACGGCTTGATTATTAATTAAACGCTCAGAAAGGAGAAAATTATGCGTATCACACTGAGTCTAATTAAGGCTGATATTGGTGGCTATGTCGGGCATTCAGAGTCTCATCCTGATATCTTAGCTAAGGCTAATGAATGTATAGCCAAGGCTAAAAAGGAGGGGTTGCTGGTTGACTATCATGTAACCAAGTGTGGGGATGACCTGCAACTGATTATGACTCACCAGCAGGGTGAAAATAATGAGAAAATCCATAAATTAGCCTGGGACACCTTTGTTACTTGCACCGAGGTAGCCAAAAAGCTAAAGCTTCATGGTGCCGGGCAGGACTTACTGTCTGATGCTTTCTCAGGCAATGTGAGAGGAATGGGTCCTGGCGTAGCCGAGATGGAATTTGAGGAGCGGCCTGCCGAGACCATTATTACCCTTATGGCTGACAAGACCTCGGCTGGGGCGTGGAATATGCCGCTATATAAGATGTTCGCTGACCCATTTAACACTATAGGCCTGGTTATCGCATCCAATATGCATACCGGTTTCGCTTTTGAAGTACACGATGTAAAGGAACATAAAAAGATAACCTTTAATGCCCCTGATGAGATTTATGATTTGCTGGTTTTCATCGGGGCAACTTCACGCTATATGGTAAAGGCAGTCTATCATCGGCAAAGCGGGGAGATAGCGGCTGCATCCTCTACCCAGCGCCTGTCCTTAATTGCTGAGCGCTATGTGGGCAAGGATGACCCGGTGTGCATTGTCCGCTCCCAGGGGCAATTCCCGGCGGTAGGCGAGGTGCTGGAACCATTCACCCTGCCCTTGCTGGTAGAGGGCTGGATGCGGGGCTCGCATCACGGTCCCCTTATGCCGGTAGCTGTTGAGGATAGCACCCCCACCCGCTTTGATGGTCCGCCTCGAGTAGTGGCTCTTGGCTTTCAGCTTTCTGCGGGTAGGCTGGTGGGACCTCGTGATATGTTTGCTGACAAATCATTTGACCCCGCCCGTCACCAGGCAAATGAAGTGGCTGATTTTATGCGTCGCCACGGCCCCTTTGAGCCACACCGCCTGCCTCTGGAGGAGATGGAATACACTACCATGCCCGAGGTGATGAAAAAACTGGAGGGAAGGTTTATCAACCTTTAATCAACAGCATGCCTAAGCTCCTCCTAGCCACGAACAATCAAGCCAAGGTGCGCGAGTATAAAAGCCTGCTCCACAGCCTTCCCTATGAGCTGGTTACTCTGGCTGAACAGGGCATCACCACTGTAGTGAGTGAGGTGGGTGAGACCATGGAGGAGAATGCCAGATTAAAGGCAACACTCTTAGCTGACAAGAGCCGGCTACTTGCCCTGGCTGATGACTCGGGGTTAGCG
>JABUBL010000581.1_pt1 | contig 11243 bp, 11 predicted proteins | sample 7240371 | NCBI WGS metagenome assembly JABUBL01 (sample SAMN07256343, study PRJNA390944) | subsurface metagenome | isolation source: Methane hydrate marine sediment | place: Pacific Ocean: Eastern North Pacific, ODP site 1244 | collected 2002
CCCTCAACAATTACCACGTCTTTGTTCTGGGAAACTTCAATGTAAGCCTCCCTGGCCCTATCCGCCAGGGTCTTCCCGCCATCAAGTGACGGATTTATTAATTTGACGTCCTCTGCTAAACCCAGCGCTTGCCGCACAAATACGGCGTCACCTGCCAGGCTTGCCGATGGCTTTCCCCCAACCGCCGGCCTGAGGAAACCGACCTTCTTACCTTCGCCCAGCAACTGCCGGCCAAGGCCAGTGGCAACGGTGGTTTTACCAGATGCCGCCTGCACTGAAACTACAAATAAAGCAACCATTTAGCGTGCCTCCAGATACTTCGTTCATAAACGGAACGTGCCTTTTCATTATAATTCCTTATCCCGCTTTCGTAAAGGGAAAAGCTGTGGCAACACTTTTACGCTGTATTCTCAAAGTCTATATTTGACGTTGTTTGAGTGATATAATGAAATTAAGTAATGAATGAGGCATGAGCCATGCCCGAGGCAATGCTCTATCAAAAGCTGCCCGATTCCAGGGTACAATGCAATACCTGCCAGTGGCGTTGCACCATAAATCCAGATAAGTCCGGCGTCTGCCGCATGTACCAGAATCGCAACGGCGTTTTATATAACCTGAACTACGCCCAGGCGTCATCGGTGGCGGCCGACCCGATAGAAAAGAAGCCCCTTTTCCACTTCTATCCCGGCTCACTCGCCTTCTCTATTGGGGGGTGGGGATGCAACTTTCACTGCCAGCACTGCCAGAACTGGGAAATTTCCTGCCCGCCGGATAATGAACCGTGGCGCCGCTCTCAGGATATTCCCCCCCAGACGGCCATCGACCTCGCCAGGCAGCACCATTGCCAGGGCATTGCCTGGACCTACAACGAGCCGACCATCTGGTTTGAATACACGTTTGACTCTGCCAGGCTGGCCAAACAAAACGGCCTCTATACGGTATACGTGACCAACGGCTACATTACTCCGGAGGCACTGGACACCATCGGCCCCTATCTGGACGCCTGGCGGGTTGATATCAAGGGTTTTTCTGACGCCTTCTACCGCGACCTGGCCAGGATAGCCAACTGGCGGGGCATTCTCGAGGTGGCCAAAAGGGCCAAGGAAAAGTGGCAGATGCATATTGAGGTGATTACCAACATTATCCCGACGATGAATGACGATGACACACAGCTCGAGGGCATTGCCCGCTGGATAAAGGACGAGCTGGGAGAACTGACGCCCTGGCATGTTACCCGGTTCTACCCCCACCACCACCTGATGCACCTGCCCGCCACGCCCATCGCCACCATTGAACACGCTTACGACATCGGGCGAAAGGCTGGCTTAAAATTCATCTACGCGGGAAATGTTCCCGGCCACCAGAGCGAAAACACGGTCTGCTACGCCTGCGGCGAGCTCGTGGTGCAGAGGCTGGGCTACGATGCCGAAATCCTGGGGCTGGAGGGCTCCAGATGTCGGTTCTGCGGTGCGGAACTCAATTTCAGAACGTAATCAAGGAGAAGTAAAATGATAAGGCAGCCAGTGGTCGCCGGACAGTTTTACCCAGCTTCAGCTTCCCAGCTCAGGGCGATGATAGAGAAGATGGTGGACAAGGAGGCGGAGAAACAGGACGTGATCGGCCTGGTTTCCCCCCACGCCGGATACGTTTATTCCGGGTCGGTGGCCGGGGCGGTCATCTCCAGAGTCAAATTCAAAGATACCTTCATCATCCTTGGGCCGAACCACACGGGAAAGGGCAAGCCCCTGAGCATCATGTCGGAGGGTAAATGGCAGACGCCGTTCGGCGATGTGGAGATCGATGCTGAGCTGGCCAAGCATTTGCTCAGTATTACCCGCCACCTCCAGGAGGATGATGCCGCCCATATGTTTGAGCATTCCATCGAAGTCCAGCTTCCATTTCTGCAGTATTTCAAGCCGGACATCAGAATCGTGCCCATAACGCTATCCGTTGCCAGCCTTGATGTTTACAAGGAAATCGGCAGGGAGATGGCCAGGGCCATTAAAGATACCGGGCGGGAAGCGGTGATAATGGCCAGCAGCGACATGACCCATTATGAGCCACACGACGTTGCCGCCCGGAAGGACCGGCAGGCGATAGACGCCGTATTACTCCTTGACGAGGACGAGCTGTTCCGGCGGGTTGAGGAGTACAATATTTCCATGTGCGGCGTTGCGCCCGTCGCCACCCTTATTTCCGCGGCCAGGGAGCTGGGGGCTACCTCCGCCGAGCTGGTGAAGTACCAGACCAGCGGTGATACGTCCGGCGATTATTCGGCGGTGGTCGGCTATGCGGGCATTATCATCAAAGCCGCTGTCATGCACCCTCTGGTACAGCTGGCCAGGGACACCGTTGAGACCTATGTTACTGAGGACAAGGTAATTCCCCCGCCCGAAGAACCGACACCGGAGATGAAGCAAGAAGCGGGCGTCTTCGTGTCCCTGCACAAATTCGGCGAGCTGAGGGGCTGCATCGGCACTTTTGAGCCCACCCAACCCAACGTCGCCGAGGAAATCATCTCAAACGCCGTCAGTTCCGCCACCCGCGACCCCCGCTTCCCACCGGTCGCCCCCGAGGAACTGGAGCACCTTGAGTACAGCGTGGATGTGCTCACCAAACCCAAACCGATAAAGAATAAAAAAGAGCTTGACCCCGGGAAGTACGGGGTCATCGTCGAGTGCGGTTTCCGCCGTGGCCTGCTGCTGCCCGACCTCGAGGGCGTGGACACGGTTGATGAGCAGATTGATATCTGCCGTATGAAGGCGGGCATCGACTCCAGCGAGTCGATAAACCTGTATAAGTTTGAGGTAAACAGGTATAAGTGAGAGCAGCAATAGCATCGACCAATAAGGCGGTTTAAGCAACTTAACAGAATTACAGGAGGGCAGCAATGAAAAGAGAGGAAATGAGAGGACAAATTAACGAGGAGTTAAAGCATATCCCCAGAGCTTCATTTAGCCAAAACATGCTTCGAGCATACTATAATGGTATGCGAATGACTGACCTCAGCCGGAACCTAGCATGTCCAGCGAAAGAGACTCTAATCAAGGCTATAGAAACGATGAAGAAGGACGGGCCTGATTTCTTACCAATTTATGATAGAGAATTCTTCTACCTATAGGCAGTCCTCCATAAAGTGGTGAAATATGAAATGGGCGATAGATATAGAAGGTCAACAATATATAGTCGAAGCTAACTATGGTAAAGTCATAACCTCTGGTGCCGGAGAGGTAAAGGTTGACGGAAAAGTAGTAAACGCATGGGGGTCGTCTATTTATGGCTTACCGAAAGAAGTGTCATTCGAGATAAGAGGAAAACCAGCACTGTTGCGTCGCAGGGGTATTATTAATCAGAATTTTGACCTTCTGTTTAACGGAGAACTTATTAAGAAGTTTTAAGTACTAGGATATTCTTAATGGGGAGTCTTAGAGGGGCGAAGCCCCTCTCACCCAACCACCTCCCCCTCTCCTTGCAAGGAGAGGGGGACACAGGGGGTGAGGATGATAATTAGATTTTATATGAAAGCCATAGAAAGAAGTAAAGCATGACTGAAGAAAAAGATTTAATCGCCTATTGCGGTCTTTACTGCGGAGACTGCTTTGGCTACCAGGGAAAAGTCGCTGATTTAGCCAGAGACCTGAGAAAAGAACTGAGGCAGGCAAGGTTCGATAAAACAGCCGAATCTCTCTCGGAAGTACCTTTCTTTGCCACTTTCAAAAACTACCGTCAGTGCTATGAAGTATTAGGGGCATTAGTCAAATTCCGTTGCAAGAACACCTGTAAAGGTGGCGGCGGCCCGCCTTTCTGCAAGATGAGACAATGCTGCCAGAAGAAAGGGATTGAAGGCTGCTGGCAATGCGACGAATTTGAAACCTGTGAAAAACTGGACTTTTTAAAGCCAAACCACGGGGACGCCCATCTTAAGAATTTAAGAATAATTAAAAAGCAAGGCGTGGATGCCTTTCTGGCCGGTAAAAGGTACTGGTATCATACTTTGGCGAAATAAAGCATTATAATGAATGTGGGGATAAAGCAGGGGAGGGATAATTATGAGCACAGACATGTTCAAGCAGCAGGCTGAAGACTTGCAGGCTCAGGAAGCACCGCTGGCCACCCGGATGCGACCGACCAGCCTTAACACATTCGTCGGGCAGGAGCATATCATCGGGCCGGGCCGGGTGCTGAGAAAAGCCGTGGAAAGCGGCAAGATACCGTCAATTATCCTCTGGGGCCCGCCGGGCAGCGGCAAGACAACGCTGGCCTATATCATTGCCAACATGACCGACGCCAATTTCTCCCCCGTCAGCGCCGTCAGTGCCAGCGTGAACGACCTGCGCCGCATCATCGAAGAGGCCAAGGGCCGCCGTCAGATAAATTTGCAAAAAACCATCCTCTTCATTGACGAGATTCACCGCTTCAACAAAACGCAGCAGGACGCCGTGTTGCCTTTCGTTGAAGACGGCACCATTACGCTCATCGGTGCCACCACGGAAAACCCGTCCTTTGAGGTCACCTCCCCTCTTCTTTCCAGAAGTCGCGTCATGCCCCTCAGACCCCTTACCGATGAACAGATCCAGGTCATCCTCACCCGAGCCCTCAAGGACAACCTGCGCGGTATCGGGTACCTCAATGTGGAGGTCGCCCCTGAGGCGTTTGGCCACCTGATAACGCTATCCAACCATGATGCCCGCATCGCGCTCAATGCGCTGGAGATGGCGGCACTGAGCACATCTCCCGATGAAGAAGGGAAACGTCATATTACCCTGCCCACCATCGAGGACGCACTCCAGCACCGCGCGCTGCCGTACGATAAAAACGGCGACCAGCACTATGACCATATTTCCGCTCTGCACAAGTCCATGCGCGGTTCTGACCCGGATGCCTCATTGTACTGGCTGGCCAGAATGCTTGACGCCGGCGAAGACCCCATGTATATTGCCCGCCGCCTGGTTCGTTTTGCTTCGGAAGATGTTGGCATGGCTGATCCCCAGGCCCTGGTAATCACCATGGCAGCGCAACAGGCGGTTCATTTCATCGGCATGCCCGAGGGTAATCTGGCACTGGCCGAGGCGGCCGTCTACCTGGCCACCGCCCCGAAGAGCAACTCACTTTATGAAGCGTACTCCCGCGCCCATCAGGAAGTTACCCAGGGCCCCAGCGAATCGGTTCCCCTCCACCTGCGTAACCCGGTAACGCCGCTTATGCAGGATATGGGATATGGCAAAGATTACAAGTATGCCCACGACTATCCCGACCATTTTGTGGAACAACAGAACCTGCCGGACCACCTTCGAGGTAAGAGATACTACCAGCCAAGCACGCAGGGCTACGAACAGCAGATCATCTCCCGCTTGAAGTCGTGGTGGCAGAGAAAGGCGCAACCGGAACCGGAAGAACCGGAATCGGAGCCGGGACCAGAAGCGGAGCCAGATTCGTTAGAAGAATCCTGATTTTAGTCCAGACTGACCTCTCGGGGAGTTACCCGGCACCTCTCCGCATTAATGATGGCGATAATATCCGCCACGGCGCGGTTAAGCTCGTCCCGCCGGCTGTAAACCACGTAATCAAATAACGATAATTGCTTTATTTCTTCGGTTGCGGTCTGCATGCGCATATTCAGGTCAAAAGATGATTCCGTATGCCGCTTTTTCAGCCTTATGCCCAATTCTTCTATCGATGGTGGCATGAGGAAGATGAAAACCGCCTGGGGCACTATCTTTTTGATACTCGCCGCGCCCTGTATATCTACTTTAACAATCGCATCCTGGCCGTTATTGAGCGCTTCCTTCACCGACTGTTTGGGCACGCCATACCAGTTACCATAGACATTGGCGTATTCCAGCAGCTCTCCCTGTTCGATCATATCCTGGAACTTTTTGGGTGAGATGAAGTGGTAATCAATGTGATTGCGTTCTCCGGCACGTCGTGAACGTGTGGTTAACGTCGTGATGCACTCCAGGGGATACCGGAACTCCTTCATTCGATTGAGCAGAGCGTCTTTCCCGACCCCTGAAGGCCCGGAGAGAATTACGAACAGTGATTTTTTCGGTGAACTGGGGGGGGAGGCTCGCCTACGACTCATCTCTTTCGTCGCTTTGCTCCAGCTTCATTCCCGAGGTAGCACGAACTGCCTGGAGCCTGCCGGCGATTGTTTCCGGCGCGAGTGCCGCCAGAATAACATGACCGCTATCAACGAAAACAACGACTTTGGTTCTCCGACCGTTGGTCATATCAACAAGCTGCCCTCGGACTTTAGCCTCCTGAATGGTCCGCTTGGTCGGTGCTGAGTTCGGTGCTGCCATAGCAATTACCCGGTCCATCACCAGTATGTTACCGAATCCGATATGCACTAATTCTATATTCACCGGTGGCCCCCTCAGTTAAAAATTATTAATAAAACAAAATTGAACTCGATTTGACACGTATCACCTTGTGGCAGCACCGTAAATGGCTGACGTTCAGGAAAAGTACACCTCATAAGCTATCACTTGTCATCGTGCTTGTCAAGGGATTATAAACACTTCGTTCGCTCTACTTATTACAAATTTATTAAGAAGTCCATTTAACCCCTTACTTTGGTAGGGGTCAGCCTTTTTACAGTTTTTTCCGTGAGCGCGTTGCATACAAATGTGATTGCGGATTGCATTTCCCGACCCCTTGTGCTATTATTGCTTCTGGTATTCAACAATACTTAACTGTTTGCGTAGAACTTGGCCTCCTGGTGGTTCGAGCGAGGTGGCACCACCCGTTCCCATCCCGAACACGGAAGTGAAACGCCCCAGCGCAGACGATACTGAGGGGGAAACCCCTTGTGGAAAATATGCCATTGCCAGGAGGCTTCTTGACCTTCAGTCGCGGTTGCTTTACACTATAAACCAAACAATGGTGGGCACTATAGCCAAGGAGAGAAATGGCCAGTAGATTTGAAAAGTTCTCCGAGCGGGCGCGACGGGTGCTGACCATCGCCCAGGAAGAAGCTCGCCAGATGAACCACAGTTATATTGGCACGGAGCACGTCCTTCTTGGGCTGGCACGAGAGGAAGAGGGTGTCGCCGCCAAAGTGCTGACCAACCTGGGTGTCAGTCTGAATAAAGTACGGTCGGCAGTGGAATTTATCAGCAGCCGCGGTGAAAGACCGAGCACCGGAGAGACCGGCCTCACTCCCCGTGCCAAGCGTGTCATTGAACTGGCCATTGATGAAGCACGACAGCTCGGCCACAATTACATCGGTACGGAACACCTCCTTCTGGGTTTGCTGCGTGAAGGCGAGGGAGTTGCCGCCGGTGTCCTGGACAGCCTGGGGGTTACGCTGGAGCGAGCTCGTGCCGCAACCGCACAAGTTCTCAGCCAGGGAGTGCCCCGTTCCAGAGCTGGCCGTGGGGCGAGCCGTACCCCGGCTCTGGACCAACTCGGCGTTGACCTGACGGTAGCTGCCCGGGCTGGTAAGCTCGACCCGGTCATCGGACGGGTGAAGGAGATCGAGCGGGTTATCCAGATCCTCAGCCGCCGCACCAAGAACAATCCCGCGCTCATCGGTGAGCCGGGCGTTGGCAAGACCGCCATTGTGGAAGGCCTGGCGCACCGCATCGTTGCCGGAGATGTCCCCGAAACACTGGAGGGCCGGCGACTCGTGGCCCTTGATATGGGGTCACTCGTGGCCGGGACAAAGTACCGCGGCGAATTCGAGGAGCGGGTCAAGAAGATTATCGAAGAAATAAAAACCGCCGGTAACTGCGTGCTCTTCATCGACGAATTCCATACCATGGTAGGCGCCGGCGCCGCCGAGGGAGCGGTTGACGCGGCCAATATCCTCAAACCTTCGCTGGCACGCGGTGAACTGCAGTGCATTGGCGCCACCACTCTGGATGATTACCGAAAATACGTGGAGCGTGATGCCGCCCTGGAACGCCGATTCCAGCCAGTCCTGGTCGAAGAGCCCACTGTTGAAGAAACACTTGAAATTCTGCGTGGTATTAAAGAGCGTTACGAAGAGCACCACCATTTAACCATTGGTGATGAGGCGTTGCATTCTGCGGCCACACTTGCCTCCAGATACATACCCGACCGCTTCCTGCCCGATAAGGCCATCGACCTGGTTGACGAAGCGTCGTCCCGGGTACGGATTAAATTCTACACCATGCCCATCTCACTCCGGGAAGCCAAGCAGCAGGCCGAGATAAAGCGCAAGGACAAGGATACCGCGCTGACTGCCCAGGAGTATGACCGGGCCGCCGAACTCAGGGAGCAGGAACTGCAGCTTGAGGAGAAAATTCGCAAGCTTGATGAGGAGTGGCAGGCAGAAAAAGGAGAAGATAAACCGCTGGTCACGGCGGAAAACATCGCCGAAGTGGTGGGCATGTGGACGGGCATACCGGTGGTACAGCTGGCCGACGATGAAACCAGCCGGCTGCTGAACATGGAAGAGGTGATGCACCGCCGCATTATTGGCCAGGATGAAGCCATTAACACCATTGCCAAAGCCATCAGGAGGGCAAGGGCCGGCCTGAAAGACCCGAGACGCCCGATAGGGAATTTCATCTTCCTCGGGCCGACCGGAGTGGGCAAGACGGAGCTGGTCCGCGCTCTGGCCGAATTCATGTTCGGCGGCGAGGACACCCTTATTCGTCTGGATATGTCCGAGTTCATGGAGAAGTTTGCCGTCTCCCGACTGGTTGGTGCCCCTCCTGGTTACGTTGGCTATGAAGAGGGCGGGCAGTTGACCGAGGCGGTCAGGCGTAAGTCATACTGCTGCATCCTGCTCGATGAGATTGAAAAGGCGCATCCGGACGTATTCAATCTGCTGCTCCAGATTTTTGATGATGGCCACCTGACCGACGCTAAGGGCCGCCGGGTTGATTTCCGCAACAGCATCATTGTCATGACCAGCAACGTCGGCGCCGAGATGATCCGGAAGGGAACTGTACTCGGCTTCACACCCGGCGCTAACCAGGCCAAGACGCGAGAGCAGACCTACGAGAAAATGAAGGAAAACCTGCTCAATGAGATGAAGAAGACCTTCCGTCCCGAGTTTCTCAACCGGGTTGACGGGGTGGTGGTCTTCCACTCCTTGACCAGGGAGCAGATACGCCAGATTGTCGACCTGATGCTGACCTCGGTAACACAGCAGCTTAAAGAAAAAGGCATCATGCTGGAGGTAACGGAGGCCGCCAAGGACTTCCTCGGTGAGAAAGGCTACGACGAGCTCTATGGTGCCCGGCCGCTGCGGCGTGCCATTCAGGATATGGTTGAAGATAAATTGTCGGAAGACCTTCTCCGGGGTAATTTCCAGTCAGGCGATACCGTGGTCGTTGACCTGGAGGGAGACCAGATTGTGGTTCACCCCACCACCGCGGTAGGCGCCTTAATGGGAGAGGAAAATTAATGCGTCATAACGCAGATACCTGCTTTTTGGGCGAGGGCGGTGGACGCAAGACTAGGTGACCACTAGCCCTTTTTAATTTGCCGACTATAAGAAAGGAACTCAATATGGCACAGGAAAACATACAGGTTCCCATCACCGGTAAAATCATCAGTGTGAACGTTAAAGAGGGGGATGCCGTGGCTGAGGGTGATATCATCTGCGTACTGGAGTCAATGAAGATGGAAAATCCGATTCTGGCTCCGGTGGGTGGCACTGTGGCCAAGGTGGGAATAACGGCTGACCAGACGGTTAAGCCCGGCGATACCATCGCCGTCATTGAGTACGAGTAGGGTTATATGGTTCTCAATTCATTGCTCTTTGCCCTTATTGCCTATGGCATTATGATGGTCATTGCGCTTTTCGTGGCGGCCATCATCAAAAGCATTGCGCTCATTGTCCGGAGAGGAGAAAAACACGCCGCTGCCGGTGCCGATAAACCGGAGGCATAAAAGCGGTTAAAGTAGATGCTGATTCTGCAGTTATTCCAGGGCGTTTACACCTTTTTCCTGAATGAACCGGCGATTGCCTTTGGCAGGGTGCTCCTTATCGCTCTCGGCTTCCTTTTCGTCTACCTTTCCTACAGGAAAACCCTTGAGCCCCTTATCATGCTCCCCATGGGGATAGCAATGATAGCGGTGAACGGCGGCCTGATGATGTTTGAAGCCGGCACCATGGGCAACCTGTTCATCAATCCTCTGGCCGGCAATGTGGAAGAGCTCATGTATTACCTGCAGATAGACTTCCTGCAGCCGATTTACACCTTTACCTTCAGCAATGGTCTGATTGCCTGCCTTGTTTTTATGGGTATCGGCGCCATCACCGATATTGACATACTGCTGGCCAAGCCGTATATGAGCCTGTTTTTGGCCGTCTGTGCTGAACTCGGCACGATACTGACCCTGCCCATTGCGATGGCGATGGGCCTTATGCCAAATGAGGCGGCGGCCATTGCCCTGGTTGGCGGTGCCGATGGCCCGATGGTTCTCTACGGCTCGATAATGCTGGCCCGAGACCTCTTTGTTCCGATTACGGTGGTGGCCTATGTTTATCTCGGCGTCTGCTATGCCGGCTATCCCTTACTGGTTAAGATTATCCCGAGAAGACTGAGGGCCGTGGAGATGGACTGGCGTTCCATACCTCGGGTTGCTCCCGGAGCCAAGTTCGCCTTTGCCGTGATTACCTGCGGCTTCCTTTGCTTACTATTCCCGGTAGCAGCGCCTTTGTTCGCTTCTTTCTTCGTCGGCTTAGCCATCAAAGAGGCGGGTGTGCTGCGGTTCATTGAATTCCTTTCCGGCCCGCTTCTGTATGGTGCCACCTTTTTCCTCGGCTTCACGCTGGGCGCGCTCCTCGGCGTTGATATCATCCTGAACCCCAAAGTTCTTATATTGCTCGTCCTGGGTATCATAGCGCTTACGCTTTCCGGTCTGGGCGGCATTGCTGGAGGCCTTATCTACAGCAAAATAAGCAAAGAGCCGTTTAATCCGCTGGTCGGCATCGCCGCGGTCTCCTGTATACCGACCACGGCCAAAGTAGCCCAGAAATGCGCCGCGGCGGTCAATAAAAAAGCCATGATTCTGCCCTTTGCCATGGGGCCATGCGTGGCCGGCGTCATCACCACCGCCATTCTCACCGGCATTTACATCACCGGATTCGCGGGCGAAATGCCCATTTTCTACAGCATCTTCGGCTCCTAGCCGCATATTTTCACCTCTTGCTTAATTACCGAAAATCGAGTACATTCATTCTGTGAGCAAATCGGATAGGCACACCATTTTCGTCTGCCAGCAGTGCGGCAAAGAGAGCCTGAAATGGCTGGGGCGCT
>JABUBL010000583.1_pt1 | contig 11223 bp, 13 predicted proteins | sample 7240371 | NCBI WGS metagenome assembly JABUBL01 (sample SAMN07256343, study PRJNA390944) | subsurface metagenome | isolation source: Methane hydrate marine sediment | place: Pacific Ocean: Eastern North Pacific, ODP site 1244 | collected 2002
TCCACCCCCGATTCGAGGGAGACTACTACGGCAACTTCGTGTACGACCAGTGCCTAAGGTTGGCGGAGGCGGGGGTGGATATCACGGTCCTTGCGCCCAGGACTCGCTCATCAAAAAAGGGCAGCCGAAAACTCAAAATCGTACGATTCCCGTTCATGCCATCCAAGCGTCTCGAGGTTCTGCCGGAGCAGACCTTGAAGCACGCCTCACCGACTGATCTGATGCAGCTTCCACCCTACCTCTGCTCAGCCTACCTGCACCTGGTGGGACAAACGGCTGACATCGTCCACGCCCACCTCGCCATCCCCATGGGGTTCCTGGCCTCCCTTTCACCCAGGAAAACCCCCCTCGTGGTTACCTGCCATGGAGGCGACTGCCTCCTGCCCCTCACGAAACCAGTGTACAGACCCTTTGTGAGACATGCCCTCAGAAAAGCGGACAGAGTCGTCGCCGTCTCCACGTTCATTAGGAACCTCGCTGTAAGGCTCGGAGTTCCCGAAGAGAAGGTTGAGGTCATCTACCTCGGCGTGGACTCGGAGAGATTCAGGCCCGCATCGGACCGGAACGCCCTACGAGAGACGATGGGCATTCCCACCGACAGGCTCGTCGTTGGTACACTGAGACGGCTCGTCCCGGAGAAGCGGGTCGAAGATTTCATCAGGGCTGCAGCGAGGATTCAAGGTAAGGTTGACTCCTTTTTCGTCGTCGGGGGCGAGGGATTCCACCGCCCATACCTGGAGAGGCTGTCCAGGGAACTCGGATTAGCTGACATGATGTTCCTCGGCAGAGTAGCCGACGCCTCGTTGTTCCATCGGCTCTGCGACATATTCGTCCTGACCTCCGTCGGTGAGGGGCTCTCCATGGCTCTGCAGGAGGCCATGGCGACTGGCTGCGTTCCTGTGGCGGTGGATGGCTTCGGATGCCCCGAGATCATCACGGACGGCGTGAACGGCTACCTCTTCACACCCCGGGACGTGGAGGGACTGACGGAGAAGGTCCTCCAGGCCGCCTCAAACCTCCGTCTCGGCAGGAATGCCAGGGAGACCATTGTGAGGTGTTTCAGCCCTGACGAGGGCGTCAGGCGTTACCTAGATCTCTACAGGGAGCTGTCTCCCGGCTCCTGATTTGCTTATAGAATACCGTTGTAGTAGAGAACCACATACGTCGGCTCAAATAGAGTCCGAGCCCTTGGATGTTCAAGGGTTCAGCCCCGTAAAGGGGAGGTCAGACCATGGAGACAAGAAGATCAAAGCTGGAGATATACCTAGAGGTCCTCAAGATAGTCAAGGGGGGTACAGACAAGCCGACGCGCATCATGTACCAGGCGAACATTTCGTGGCAGCCCCTCATGAAGATCCTCACCTCGATGGTGTCCCAGGAGCTCATCGAGGAGATTGACATGACGTCCGGGGGGAGGAGGAGGGACAAGAGGACCAGCAGGATCTACGTCATCACGATGAAGGGGGAGCAGGTCATCAGGTACTTCAAGGGAGTCAAGGACTTCGAGCTCAGGGACGTCAACATCCCCCTGTAGACGACATAAAATTCACCCTTTTTTCCTATATGAGTCCACTCAGCCAACAGGCATTATCCAGAGTACACAGTTGTGAGGAGAGGGGTTAAAACAAACTCCATGAAAGAATACACCGTATCCCCATGGTCAAAGTTGTGGGCGTAGACGAAGCGGGAAGGGGCCCCGCAATAGGACCCCTTGTGGTCGGGGGCGTCCTCTTCGACGAGGAGACAGCAAAGGTACTCCCTTCGATGGGGGTCAAGGACTCCAAGAAGCTGTCACCGAGGAGGAGGGAGTCCCTGGAGCTGGAGATCATGGACCTCGCCGACAGTTGGGCCTTCTTCGACCTGCAACCCAGGACCATAGACAAGGTTGTGAATAGGGGAGTCGTCTACAGGAAGCTGAACTACCTTGAGGCCATGGCCATGGCGAAGGTCATCAGGGACCTCGCCCCCCACCGCGCGATAGTGGACCCAGCGGACACAGTCATCGACAGGTTCGTGGGGGATATCAAGAGGGTGATCCCCCCGGGGATCGAGGTATACGGAGAGAGCCATGCCGATGACATCTACCCGGTCGTCTCAGCGGCGTCTATCCTGGCCAAGGTGAGGCGGGACAGGTTCGTGGCGGAGCTCAGGGAGGAGCACGGCGACTTCGGATCAGGCTACAGCAGCGACAAGAAGACGGTCTCGTTCCTGGAGTCCTGGTTTGAGGACCGCGACGACTGCCCTCCCTTCATGCGGTGCTCATGGGCCACCATTAAGAGGTTAAGGGCGGCTCAGGCTCGATAGGTGGCGGTCACCATCGCGTGGTCCTTCTCGTAGGGCTCAAGCTCAAGCATCTCCCCGATGGTGAAGCCTCCACTCTCCAGCACCCCAACCTGGTTGGAGTAGACCTCCCTGGGGCTCCGTGTGACGTTGACGCTCCTGGACTTGATCGCTATAGCCAGCCTCCCCCCCTGTCTGAGGTACATCTCGGCGTTCTTCACAACGATCTCCGCCTGTGCGGGCTGTGCCACGTCTGCGTACAGGACATCCACTCTCTGCACCTCCGCTGAATAGGAGGCGGGGTCTCGGGCGTCGCCCAGTATGGGGGATATGTTCTGCCTGTACCTGGCGACGTTGGACACGAGGTCGCGCAGGGAGCGAGGGGCGAAATCCACGCCCCAGATGTAGCCCTCGGGGCCTACCACGTCGGATATGTGGGAGCAGGTGGTCCCGGAGGCCACGCCCAGGTAGAGGACCCTGTCCCCGATGGAGAGGGGGGATTCGACCAGGCCCTTCAGCACGGCGGCGGCAAGCTTGCTGCGATAGGGGTTCCAAATGCGGTACTCGACGCCTTCCACGTCGACCAGCTGCTCGCCGTAGACCTTCCTGCCCGGGGTCATGTTCCTCGTGGCCAGGACCGCCCTGGAGTCCACTTCCAAGCGGAATATCCCTGGGAAGACCTCCTCCGGCACCATGTTCGGCCTCAGCAGTACTCAGGCTACGAGGAGAAAAATCTACCGTGGAGGCCTCTAGGCCTCGACACGCTGCTCCATCATCTTCGCTTGGTCGACCGCGAGCTTTTGGAGCCACGCCATGGGGGTCCTGAGCTCGTTCACCTTCTTAGCGAAGTGGTGGCAGTTCACGTATGACGGTGAGTTGCATATCCTGGAGAAGAAGTCCTTGGTGATGGGAACGCGGCATTCGTGGAGGTACGGGCAGTCTTTCCGGTTGAGCTTCTTCTGGAAGGCTTCAGAGAGCGAGGACATAAACAATCCACCTTTTCACAGTATATGGTTTTTGAACCTGTATTAGGGGTACATGATCATCCGATTTATACTTACCTGTATCAGAGTTAAGTAACAATGTTACTAGACGCGAATCCGACAGCGGTGAGTATGTTTTAAGTACATGTAGGGTTTTTTAGAAAAGGAGACTGCCATGTCTACTGACGAGAGGGTATACGTAGGCTCAAAGCCCATTCTGGCATACGTGACAGCGGTTTTAACCGCTTTCTCAAGAGCTGATAGCGTCAACGTCATGGCCCGTGGTAGGGCCATAAGCAGCGCCGTCGATATCGTTGAGGTCACCAGGAGGAGATTCATGAGGGACATGAAAGTGGATGACATCAGCATCGGTACGGAGATCTTGGGAGAGGAAGGCAACAAGAGGAACGTCTCGACTATTGCCATAAAGCTGTCGAAGCCATAAAAGCAGGTTCGAGCCCAGAGAACGGAGCAGGAGCGGAACAGAGGCCCCTGAAAACGTAACTCAGCTAATCCGCACCAGGTTTATCCCGTTCTTCGTACTCGTCAAGCTGTCTCTTCAACTCAGATCCCAGGTTGTTGCCCGTGAAGGCATCCGCCCTAGCCGCCAAGGCGAGCTTCGCCGCCAGGACACGTGCGGAGCGCCCCCGCTGCTTCCTCTTCTTGGAGTGTACGAAGGGGTGCTGGAAGATGAGGCCGTGCTTGGGGGGCCTCGCCCTCGTCTTCTTCGCCCTGAAAAGGGCCTTCTCCGCGCCTAGGATCTGGATGGCTCCGGAGGGCTTCATGGCGAGCTTTCTCAGCCCTCCGCCCCTCTCGGAGAGGTTTGGGGCCACCTCCTGTGCGGTCGAGGAGATGTGGCCCTCCAGCTCCTCCCGGTACTCGTAGAGGGATAGGAGACGGGAGGCCAAGGCCTGCTGATGCTCCAGGTCGTCGAGTGACATGGGAGCCCCCATAGAGCCCTGGGCGGCGTTGACGATCCTAATGGCCTTGTCGGGTTTGAACCCCAGGGCAGCCAGAGCGTCGGCTTCCAAGCTGGACCTTCCCCCTATCGATCCCACGATACGGGCGTAGGTCTCGTGGCTGTCCACCTGACGGTCCAGCTCGGGGAAGTGGAGACCGTACCACTCCCGGAGCTTGCTGGAGAGGACGTTGAGGGTCTTGTCGAGCTCGTTGAGGAGCTGGACCATCCGGGGGATGACGGCGCCTCGCGCAGACTGGGCTCTCCTCACGGCCCTCTGGGCCCTCTCCATGGAGACCTCGTGGACCACGCCTTGGAGCTGAGCAGCATCATCAACCCATCCGTACTCAACAGCCAAGGCCTCAAGGTTGCCCCTGACGTATTCGCCGGGTCCGGAAGGACCGGAGGTCTCAGTGTCCAGGCCGTACTTTTCAGCGATCGTCTTCGCCAGGGCCTCGTTGGATAGCACGAGCCCCTTGAAGCCCCTCTGCATCAGCTTCTCAACCAGCTCGGCTGCTTCCTTATTCACCTCGCCGTCCCGCTGCCGGTCCAACGCCGCCGCTATCTGCTTGGGGTCCCTGGGATAGAGGACGTGTTCAACGACGCTCTCCCCGGTGACCCCTAGGACCCCGATTATTGTCTCGACGACGTGCACCTTTTTCCCTTCGCTTCCCGGTTCGCTCAACCCGTCATTCTCCCAAGGTTTATCAACGATATACGCGAGTAAAGACGGGATGTCCCAATTAAGCTTAGCAGTGAGCATGGCTGGGCTGGAGCTCAGGAACCCCACGATGAACGCCGCCGGGGTCCTGGGCATCTCCGCGCCCCTCCTGAAGAGGGTCTACGAGGGAGGAGCCGGGGCCGTGGTGACCAAGAGCCTCGGAGGGGCTCAGAGGATGGGGCACAGCAACCCCACCCTGGTCTCGGTGGAGGGGGGTGCCCTCAACGCCATGGGGCTGCCGAACCCGGGGGCCGAGTACTTCGTGGAGATGATCAGGGAGCTCAAGGGTGATGGAGTTCCCGTCGTTGCGAGCTTCTTCGGGGGATCCATCGAAGAGTTCAGGGATGTGGCCTCGGTCCTCTCCGAGGCGAGGGTCGATGCGCTGGAGGTTAACGTGAGCTGCCCCAACGTCGCCGAGGAGATGGGAATGCTGGGGGCCGATCCGGTGAATACGGAGAAGGTGACCGAGGCGGTCAAGGAGGTCGCCAAGTCACCGGTCATAGTTAAGCTATCACCCAACGTCACAGATATCTGCGAGATCGCAAGGGCCGCCGAGCGGGGCGGGGCGGACGCCATCACCGCCGTCAACACCCTCAAGGGGCTGGCGGTTGACGCCGACCTGAGGAGGCCCATCCTCACCAACGTCACGGGGGGCCTCTCGGGGCCGGCCCTGAAGCCCGTGGCCCTAAGGTGCGTCTGGGAGATCTATGAGGCGGTTGAGATCCCAATCATCGGGTGCGGGGGCATCTCCAACTGGAGGGACGCGGTGGAGTACCTCCTCTCCGGGGCAACGGCGGTCGAGATCGGGACAGCCGCGATGGATGGAGGGTTCGACGTCTTCGGGGAGATAGCGGAGGGCATCAAAGAATACCTGGTGGAGAACGGTTTCAAGGGGGTTAAGGAGATTGTCGGGCTGGCGCACGGAGGCTGAGGCCATGAGGGTTGTAAGGCTCACGAAGGTGAAGGAGGAGGCAGGGGGCATGAGGAGCCTTCACTTCGCTGACGAGAGATGCTCGGAGGGCGTCCCGGGCCAGTACTTGATGATCTGGAACCCGGCCGCGGAGGAGGTGCCCATGTCCCTGGCGAGCATAGGGGAGGATGGGAAGGTGTCGGTCGTCGTACGCCCCGTCGGAGAGTCCACGGAGGCCCTCTGCGGGATGAGCGCGGGCGACAAGATCGGCCTGAGAGGCCCCTTCGGGAACGGCTACGCAGTCCAGGGGAGCTCCCCACTCCTTGTCGCAGGAGGCACCGGAGCAGCTTCACTGAGGCCCCTGGCCGAGGAGATGGTCGCCGAGGGCTTGAAGCCGACGTTCATCCTCGGGGCTCGAAGCAAGGATCAGCTCCTCATGACGGAGAGACTTGAGAGTCTGTTGGGGGAGAACCTCCTCACCGCCACGGACGACGGCTCCCACGGCTACCGAGGGTACGCCTCAACATACGCCATGCAGCTGATGAAGGAGAAGAAGTATGACATGATCTACACGTGTGGGCCAGAGATCATGATGGCAGCCGTTTTCCGGGTAGCTGAGGAACGGGGCATCCCGATTCAAGCGAGCCTCGACAGGTACATCAAATGCGCCGTCGGCCTCTGCGGAAGCTGCGGCCTGGGACCATACAGGGTCTGCAAGGACGGCCCGGTCTTCAGCTCGGAGCAGCTGAGGGAGGTCCAGGATGAGTTCGGGAAGAGCCGGATGGACCCCTCGGGGCGGGCCGTAAGGGTGGACCACTGAGGGCACAGCTGTTATCTAGGGATATGCACTTTCTTCATTCATGGTATCCGAGAAGGCAGAAGTAGACATCCTCTTCGAGTGCTTCTACATGCAACTGGGGGTCACCGAGGGGCATCCGGTGCTCAGCGTCCGCTGGCCCCTCACTCCGATGCCCGAGCCCGAGGTGGGACAGGTCTACGGGGGCCTCACGTTCAACCTGGGGTCCACGAACACGGTCCTCATCCGCGACGAGGGGAAGAAGATCGTCGTAGACCCCGGGATCATCCAGCTGGGCAGGTACGGGGCGTTCCAGAAGAGGCTGGCCGAGTTCGGCCTCAAGCCCGGGGACATAGACATCGTCGTGAACACACACTGCCACTACGACCACGTCGAGGGCAACTACCTGTTCAGGGGGAAGCCCCTCTACGTACACGAGAAGGAGTACACATACTGCAGGGAGCTCTACTGGCCCGAGTTCGCCGACGCGTTCATGGGCATCATGGACGTGAAGGAGATATCAGGCCCCACGAGGCTCAGCGAGAACGTGAGGATAATGGAGACCCCCGGTCACACCCCTGGCAGCATCTCCGTGATGGCGGAGACGGCCGAGGGGCTGGTGGCCTGCATAGGGGACGCGGCCATCGTCAAAGAGGACTACTTGGAGTTCAGGGCCCCCTCGGTGGTTACCAAAAACATCTCACCGGACGTCTCCATCGCGAGCCTGAAGCGTGTGGCGGCCCTTAAGCCCGTCCTCGTGGTCCCGGGGCACGACGCGGCCTTCGCCCCCGGGGACTGAGAAAGGTTTATAGACCCTGGGACTGAAGGGGTTGGCGGTGTATAAATGCCTACACACGGTTCATTGACGAAGGCGGGCAAGGTCCGGGCCCAGACCCCGAAGGTAGAGGGTAGAGAGAGGAAGAGCCTGGCGCCCCGACGCAGGAACAGGAGCAACTACGTCAAGAGGCACCTCGCACCGCCCCGGGACGGCTTCCGGAGAAGAAGAAGACGCCGCCGCTAACCTCGGTTCAACCCTTTTAACCCCATCATTCTAAGTGATACCCGAGTTGGAACCAGCCCTTAGAGCTCTCGTCGAGAGGCTTCTCGAGCACCCCTCGCCCACCAGGGGCGACGTGGAACGCCTGAAGGTCGAGGTCAGCAGGGAGTACCAACTGGGCAGGATACCCGGAAACTCCGAGATCATCGCGGTTCTAAAACCAGAAGAGGGTGAGGCCCTCATCCCGCTGCTCAGGCGAAAGGCGGTCAGGGCGGCCAGCGGAGTCAACGTCGTTGCGGTCATGACCGAGCCCCGGGCCTGCCCCCACGGACGATGCGCCTACTGTCCCGGCGGCCCTGACGACGGTGTCCCGCAGAGCTACACGGGGCACGAGCCCGCAGCCATGAGGGGCGCCCAGAACGCCTACGAACCATACGGACAGGTGACGAGTCGCATCGAGCAGCTGAGGGCCATTGGGCATGAGGTCGACAAGGTGGACCTCATCATCATGGGGGGCACCTTCCCCGCAGCCCCTCCCGAGTATCAGGACTGGTTCGTGAAGGGCTGCCTAGACGCCCTCGCAGGTGAGGAGTCGGAGTCCCTTGACAAAGCCAAGGCAAGGGCTGAGCACGAGGGCATAAGGAACGTGGGGATCACGGTAGAGACGAGGCCCGACTGCGTCAACGTCGAGGAGGTGGACAGGCTCCTGAACCTAGGGGTCACCAGAGTCGAACTGGGCGTCCAGAACGTCTATGACGACATCTACGAGCTCGTGGAGAGGGGGCACACCGTCGGCGACGTCGTGGAGGCGACGAGGCTGCTCAAGGACTCGGGCCTCAAGGTCTGCTACCACATGATGCCGGGGCTCCCCGGCTCCAGCCGGGAGAGGGACCTCGAGGGCTTCGGGACGCTCTTCGATAACCCTCGTTTCAGGCCCGACATGCTGAAGATCTACCCGACCCTGGTGATGGAGGGGACGAAGCTCCACGACTGGTGGAGGGAGGGCAGGTACACGCCCCTCATGACAGAGGAGGCCGTGGAGCTGGTGGCTGACATGAAGGAGCTCGTCCCGCCCTGGGTTCGGATTATGCGGGTCCAGAGGGACATACCCTCGAACATCATTGGGGCGGGCGTCGACAAGGGCCACCTGAGGCAGCTAGCCCAGAAGCGCCTCGCTGAGCGAGGGTCCAAGTGCAGGTGCATCAGGTGCAGGGAGGTCGGGCACAGGAACGGGGTTGAGCCCGAGGAGATTGAGGTCATCCACGTAAAATATGAGGCGTCGGGGGGGACGGAGGTCTTCATCTCTGCTGAGGACCCCACCAAGGATATCCTCGTCGGCTTCCTGAGGATGAGGATACCCTCCGAGAGATCTTTCAGGCCGGAGATCTCACCGGGCTCAGCCATCGTGCGGGAGCTCCATGTCTACGGGGAGATGGTCCCCGTGGGCAGCAGCCGCGCCAAGGGGTGGCAGCACAGGGGCTGGGGGAGAGCCCTCATGTCCGAGGCCGAGAGGATCGCCCGCGAGGACTACGACGCAAAGAAGCTGCTGGTCATGAGCGCCCTCGGGACGAAGGAGTACTACGCCAACCTGGGCTACCACAGGGACGGCGTCTACGTCTCGAAGAACCCCTGAGGGTGAAGCTTTTAACGTGTGTAGCGGTGAATAGCTTCAGGGTCTAACCATGTACGTCGCGGTCTACCACTACCGAGTAAACAAGGAGAAGACGGAGCAGTTCGTCATGCTCGAGAAGAAGGCCATCGAGATCTACCTTGAGCACGGGTGCCTGGGCGTGGAGATCTACAGGGACGCCAAGGACTCCGGGCGTTGGATGGAGATCAACAGGTACAGGGACCTAGGGCACCACAACACCGTTGTCTCCGCCGTGGACAATGACCCGAGGATCAAGCCCGTCTTCGAGGAGTTTATAAACCTCTTCGACGACGAGGCTGGTCGCCCCCAGAAGACCAGCTACTACAGGATGCTCTAGGGACACCAGTCGTAAATATAAGCCCCATCTGCAATAGGTTTCTCTGATTCTCCATGGGCGAGGAGCAACTGCACGGCTACAGGGGAAAACTCAGGGAGGCCCTAGAGGCCGCCGGCGTCGGTATAGGCGATCTCCTCAGGATCGGGTCAGGCGACGGGAGCTTCGAGGGCTCACTTATGCCTAGGGTCGAGACCGCCGACGACTGGCACATAGTCCTCAAGTTAAAGTCCGGTTATAACGTCGGGATTGCATTCAGTGAGGGGGGCAAGGTCGTGCGCCTCGGGCAGGCAGAGAAGCCCGAGTTCAGGCCGCCCCCCCTCCCCGAGGTGAAGAAGGGGCTCCCCAAGGTAAGCATCGTCAGCACGGGGGGCACCATAGCGAGCCGGGTCGACTATATCACCGGCGGGGTGCAAGCCGCCATGTCATCGAGGGACCTCCTCAGCATCGTCCCCGAGCTATCAGACATCGCGGCTGTCGACGCCGACATCCTCTACAGCACGTTCAGCGAGAACATCGACGCGGAGCAGTGGACGGGGATCGCCCGCAGGATCGCCGAGAAGGTGAAGGAGGGATCGCAGGGAGTGGTCATAACCCATGGGACCGACACGCTGGGGTACTCCTCGGCCGCCCTCAGCTTCGCCCTGCGGAACCTCCCGATACCCGTTATATTCGTGGGCTCCCAGAGGAGCTCAGACAGGCCCAGTTCGGACGCGGCGACGAACCTGATGGGGGTCGTGTCGGCAGCCGCCTACGCCCCCTTCGCCGAGGTCGTCCTGGGGATGCATGAGACCACCTCTGACACGAGCATCGTCTTCCACTGGGGAACGAAGGCCAGGAAGCTCCACACGAGCACCCGGTACGCCTTCCAGTCGGTGAACGCAGAGCCACTGGCGAGGTACGTCGACGGTAAAGTTGAGATGATCGCTGAGAGCTACCGTAAACGGGGCGAGGGGGAGCTGGAGCTCATGGACAGCTTCGAGAGCAAGGTCGCCCTCATCAAGTTCCACCCGGGCTTCCAGCCCAGCACCATCGACTGGTACGTCGACGACGGCTACAAGGGCATCATCCTCGAGGGGACGGGCCTCGGCCACGTGAGCACGGGCCTCTACGACGCCCTGAGGGGGGCCGTGAAGGCGGGTGTGGTTCTGGGCATGGCCCCCCAGTGCGTCTGGGGGCGCATAGACATGGACGTCTACTCGACGGGGCGGGAGCTCCAGGAGATCGGTGTTGAGCCCCTGGGGGACATGCTGGCCGAGACGGCGTTCGTCAAGCTGAGGTGGGCCCTCGCCAACTCCGATGACACCGAGGGGGCCATGGAGCTGATGAAAAGAAACATAGCGGGCGAGTACAGCGACCGCACCCTGTACACGGGGAGGTTCGGCTGATGGACTACGCGAAGCTGGGGCTGAAGGTGGGCCTCGAGGTCCACCAAGAACTAGCCACAAAGCACAAGCTGTTCTGCCAGTGTCCGCCCCTGCTCTTCAGGGATGAGCCCGAGTACACATTCATCCGTCGCCTCAGGCCGAGCCAGAGCGAGCTAGGGGAGATAGACCCGGCCGCATTGTTCGAGTTCCAAAAGGGGAAGACCAT
>JABUBL010000584.1_pt1 | contig 11221 bp, 2 predicted proteins | sample 7240371 | NCBI WGS metagenome assembly JABUBL01 (sample SAMN07256343, study PRJNA390944) | subsurface metagenome | isolation source: Methane hydrate marine sediment | place: Pacific Ocean: Eastern North Pacific, ODP site 1244 | collected 2002
AACGAGTACAAAAAATTATTTGATCGGGTTCTCAGTTATGCCCGGGAAACCGTGATTGATAAAGAAGGCCATCGGCACAAACAACGCGTGCGATGGTGGTCAGCATTAGCATTGTTGCGTTCTTTGGCATCCAGTCCTGCTGCCGCTGCGGCCACATTGCGAAGCCGTGCCGCCACTGCGGATACTGAAACTGCTGAAGAAGCGGATGAGATCGGCCAGCAAACTGTTCTTGACCTGAACGATGAGGAAATATCGGAAAGGTTAGATATTGCACCTGGATGCGATATTGGTGAACAGGCTGAAGATGAGGCAGCAAATCGCAGGCGTTTACTTACAATGGCACGTGAAGCTGACAAATTGAAAGGAGAAAAAGACCAGAAGATTAAAGATGCAGTTGAGTTAGTCAAATCTTTCTTGAAAGATGGCTACCGTCCGATACTTTTCTGCCGCTTTATCCCGACCGCCGATTATGTCGCCGAAGAACTTCGCAACAGACTTCCGCGAGGCGTAGAAGTTGCTTCTATCACGGGTACTCTACCCCCAAAGGAAAGAGCAAACCGTATCTTACAACTGGCGAAATCTCCCAAGCGGGTACTCGTATGCACCGATTGTTTGAGTGAAGGCATAAACCTGCAAGAGCATTTCGATGCAGTTATGCACTACGATCTTTGTTGGAATCCTACGAGACACGAGCAACGAGAGGGGCGGGTTGATCGCTATGGACAGCCGCAACCAAAAGTTCGTGTCTTGACCTATTACGGCACCGATAATCAGATAGATGGAATCGTTCTTGACGTTTTAATTCGCAAGCATCGCAAGATTCGCAGTTCTCTTGGCATCTCAGTGGCTGTCCCCGCGAGTACAACTGAAGTTATCGAGGCTATATTCGAAGGGTTACTGCTACGAGAGCAGGCAGGCACAGCTGAAACATATCTGCCGGGTTTTGAGGAGTACTTTAAACCAAAGAAAGAGGATCTGTTCGCTAAATGGGACAATGCCAGTGAAAAAGAAAAACGCTCCCGAACTATGTTCGCTCAGGAAACAATCAAGGTTGACGAGGTTTCGCATGAGCTTAAAGCGGTTCAGTCGGTTATTGGGTCAGGTGTTGATGTAGCTACGTTTACCAAGGAAGCTTTTCGAGCCCATAAAGCCATTGTTACTGAAAATGGTGATGGGATTGTTGAGTTTGTATGTCTCTTCAGCTTCTTCACGGTCAGGGAAAGGCGTCTCCGCCTGCATATAGTGACGAATATTAGCCCTGCGTCGCTGGATGAAATGGCCTGCCAGTCGCCGACGGTGATGTTCATTTTCACGACCTGAAAGATTGTCAGGAAGATAGGCAAAGTCGGTATTTAGGAAAGTCAATAGAGAACGAAAAGCTTCTTCTTTGCCACTGTGAGGTGTAGCAGTGACAAAAATCATATGTCGTTCTTGATTGCCAGCAAGTCCTTTAATCAATTCGTAACGCTGGTGCCGACCGCCACGTCCGACGGCACCATAAGCACAACTATGAGCTTCGTCAACGATTACCAGATCAGGGCATGCTCGCAAAAAATCGTCTCGGTGGCGATCTGACTTGATAAAATCGGTTGAAACAACAACATATGGACATACATCGAAGAGAGATTGATGACCAACTCTGTATTTTTGCTCCAACCTTCTAGCTGTACTGGAAAGTACTAATTCAGCTTCAATGTGAAATTTATTCTTCAGCTCCGATTGCCATTGTTCTGCCAGATGAGGTGGACAAAGAACAGCTAATCGCCGGGCTTCACCACGGTCCAAGAGCTCCCTTGCGATGAGGCAAGCTTCGATTGTTTTTCCGATACCCACATCATCAGCAATCAATAATCTAATAGGATTCAGTTTAAGCGCCATTAACAAGGGAACCAACTGGTAAGGACGAGGCTCAACTGCCATCTTAGCGAAGGAGCGAAAAGGTCCCGCACTTGAGCGAAAGCCCAGCCGCACAGCGTCTCGAAGTAAACGACAGGAGCGATAGTCACCGGTCTGTGTGGGGTCCGGAAGTTCAAACTGAGCAGATTCAACAGCTTCCAAAGCCAAATGTATCCCGGTAACTTCATCCTCAGTTCCACCTAGGGGCCGAAGAATCAGTATCTTGTCGTTAGAATCAGGAAGTACGACCCATTCTCTACTGCGAGCCTTTACTAATGAACCAATTGCGAAAGTCATCACGACCCCCCAAATATATTCGGATATTTATTAATCTCAGAATCCCAATCATCATCGGAGCCAAAGCGAATCACTGTATAGCCATGGTCTTCCATACATTCGATTTGCTTTTCGTCTCGTTTACGTCGGTCGGGATATTTGTGAATCGGACCATCCACGTAAATAGCAGCCCTGTGGTTTTCATAAAAGAAATCTGGCCTTGTGTTACATACCTTCATGTATTTTTGAGCATGAGATGGTAGATTTAGATTTCTTCCATTCAGATATTGTAACCATTCTCGTTCTAAGTCAGTGTCAGCTTGTCGCATTAAACGGTCCATATGTTCAGACCGAGGTAGTTCTGTTGGACTTGCTTCTACTTTCGCGGATGCAAAATCAAGCAGAATATCACGGATAGCTTGGCGATCAAGCAGCTTATGATCACGCTGATTACTATAATTCATAATACAGTTATAACAAGCAGCTTCGCAGTCCTCTTTTGTACCTGGGGCTCTTCTGAGATCACTGCCAGTATCAGGGTCAAAATGGCACAGACGTAACGCTTCTCTTGCAACAGCAGCCATCGCATTAGGGTCATCAATCAATCTTCGCAAGACGCCCGCTCCGCCTTCAGTAGACTCATAAAAAAGAACTAGTCTACGATTATCAGGATCAGGTAATGACTCCGCTGCAAGTTCATTATCCTCAAGCTGATATTTTATTTGTATGGCATTTTTCAAAGCCGATTGAAGCGAAGTGATTATGATCCGGTTCAAATCGCCCTGGGGTTCAAATATCAAACAATTTCTTCGATCCTCTACATAAGGTATTACCCTCCGAGTACTGACACTTAACGGATCATCCTCGTCGCTCTCTTTGGTTTGTTCATTAACAGCCCAGTATCCTCGTTCAAGATCAAGAACATATCCCAACTGATCCTTGTTTTTTCGACGAGTCCACCCTAAATTTATTCTATACAACGTAGCTGCATGACCATATGTTAATTTTGCTAACTCCTTCTCATCTTTCTTAACTGTAGCTACGCAGCAGCAAGGATGGCCATTTATATGTGCAAAGCGAAATCTTGTTTTTAGGTCATATCCCAGGCGAAGACGTTCTTCTTCATCGGAATTAATCTTTTCTCGCCTTTTAGTTGAGACGTTCTGAAGCCTAAATAATTCTCGCAAGACTTTTGTCAAAGGTCTTTGGCATCGCTCACAAAGATCCGGTCCATTGTCATCTCTTTCAGGATGTAAATACCCACAGTATTCACATTGCTTCACACTTGTGATTAGGACACCATCTTCCCCCACAGTAAGGATGACCTTGTTAATAATATACCGAGAGCCTTCATGATAAATTATAGCACGAGGTCCAAATTCAGAGATTGCCAGGAAACGAGGCCTTGACAAGAATTCATCCCGTCCTTTTTTGCGCCTTCGACCAGGTATATATGCTGATAACGGTAGGCGGGGGAAATTATAACCGGGCAAAAAACCTTCACTTGCAAAATAGCGGTAACTATAGAAATCGGATTGGACAACATTTTGCAAGTCGGTCAGAAGTTTCAGCTGGGCTTCAGCTTCTCGCCGTAAACGTTCTGCCATTCTTTTGTCTTCAGGACTACGGGACGCATCAACGACAATTTTACTCTGTGTAGCAGCCTGTTCCAAAGCTGCACGGTAAAGCGATCTCCATCTATTACATGCCTGGTCAAAATTTCCAATAATCTGTAGAAATACTTCATCAAGCCAACCATTACCGTACCAATCCGATTTCTCCAAATCTTCATTTATGGTTGAAAGGACATTGCGAGCTCGGGTCAAAGCTTTATTCTTTGCAGTCTGATTATTGACGCTGGCCTGTACTGATTCTAAAAGCTCTAAACTCGGCTGGTCACCGTTAACATCCAAGATATCACACAAAGTGCTGCCCAAGCTTTGGCCGGATTCGGTAAGCCAGATTGCTTGAACATGAGCACGAACCAAATCTTCGTTTGCCAGGTCCAAGCGCGGTGGTGTAACAGCTCCTGATACCATAAGATGCGGTCTCTTAAAGAAATATTGATCATGTGAGCTGCCAGTTGAACAATAGGAAAACACGAGAGCCGGTTGCCCACTACGACCTGCGCGACCACTGCGTTGAGCATAATTAGCTGGTGTGGGAGGGATGTTGCGAAGATTAACTACATTAAGTTCGGATATATCAACCCCAAGTTCCATTGTTGGTGAACAATACAATATCGGCAATTCTCCTTCGCGAAACTTATTTTCCCGTTCTATACGCTCATCTGCTGGAACTTGGGCCGTATGTTCCTTCGCTTCCACACCCTGAGTGTCTAAGGCAATAGATTTGTAAAATTCAATAAAGAAAGAATTAGTTTGGCCACCTTGCGCCAACTCATTTGGCACATTGATCGGATCACGTAATGCTCTGGTTCCATCTCCTGCTTTCCAAATCATTGCCCCTGCTTGGATTTGGTAACCAGGTACACCTTCCTTATCATCGGGCTCTCTTACTACACTAACTATGCCTGCCACACAGAGAATCTTTAGAAGCTGATTAATGATTTCACTTGTTTCTTCCAGAGAGAGCCTCCCGGAAAACTCGAGAAAAGTATTTTGCCTCCGAAGATATTGGCCAAAGCCGCCACGGGGAGAAAGATATACATTATCTCTACGATCACCTTTCCGCGGGCGGGGCAAGAGTTCTCTTGCATATTCCATTCTTTCATTCTCATCAATCGCCCAAGCTCCGGAGAGTCTCTGGTTATTTCGCTGCTGAATTCGCTCCTGGTTAATAGAATCAAGGAATTCGACTTTAATAGCAAGTTCTCTTCGCATATAATTCAATAGAGTTCGCGCAATCTTAAACCTCGTCTCAGGTTTGGCGTCAGCCAGAGTAGGATGGAATCCTTTCCAGTCATCCCCAGCTTTACAGATATCTTCGAGTGATAAATAAGATATTTCCAGCAGACCACACTGTTCAAGATTTGGAGATGTAACGCGCCATCCACGCCTGAGGTCACGATACAAACGGTAACCAAGAACATCACGAAAAGTGCGTTCAGTTTCTTTTTTGGCTGCGTATTTTGCATCTGGGTCGCTTGCGTAAAACACAAATGGTAAACTAAGAGCGGCGAATACTTTTTGTGTAAGTTCATCATGATGAAGACCATCTGGCCCTGCATCCTTTACGGCTCGATAAAGAGCTGAACGCAAAAGTCCAATCTCAATAAAGTCGTTAAAATGTCCAGCCTGAAGTGAGGCATCTTGGCGATTATCGGTAAAGCTCAGAAGTTTCTGAGCTTTTTTGGGAAGAGTATCCTCAAGACGAAGGTGCCGAATTATGGACAGGCTCATTATAGTGGCGGCTGTACTACGTCCCCCAGAACCCAATGAAGTCAATTTAGCAAAATCAGAACGTTGTCTAAAACCATACGAAACACCACAATCTAAGCAAAAACGAAAAGGCGCCCCTATGTAACTGCATTCGATTCCATCTTCACTCTCGAAACCATATCTATTGACTCGAAGGTATTGGGGAAGGCTCTTGCGACGATTACTGCGTATGCGAAAAGAACCATTTGACTCTTCCAGCCAGTCGTCAGGTACTCGGGCAATGACTTGTTCTGGCTCAATCGGCCATGGGTTGTCAGCACTAAAGTAGAGAAATCCTGCTTCACTTTCCTCATCGCTTAGTCTATCGTTAAGGTCTCTATGTTCAAATATTCTTAAACCTGTCTCTTTATCTTTTAAGACTCGCACACAATAATATTCCTGCCCGCATTCACGACAAAAGACCAAGGGTAGCAGTACTCTCTCACGGTCATTGGGAACATACTGTTGCCCGTGTACTGTAATATATCTGTTTTCCTCAGACTCAATTGAAGAATAAACAGTATCTCCCCGGCTCATAAATTGGTGTAGACGGAATGCAAATGCAGGTGAATTATCCTCTGGATTCGGTTGACATGTGTAGCCTGCTAAAAGTCCCTCTTGAATTCTCTTTTTACAAAAGTTTTCATCCAAGCCAGTAATGAGACTTAATCCCCTGGCAGCTCCTTCCGAACCAGAAATAGTTCTGGGTTTAGCTCTAACTAGCCGTTCGGAGTTCTCATCATAGGTTATGCCAAATTTGCTTTCAATCCAGATCGAAAGCGGATTGTTGATGAATGATTTAAAGTCATGTGGTGGCTTGTGGTTAGGATCTTTTACCCATTCTGTAAGAGCGGCGATATATGAAGGATCAGAAAGCTCTTTTGCCGAGGTGGTACGCTGCAAGGTTTCGCCAATGATATCCTCAGGACTAAAATCAGCACCAAAGAACTTCTTTGCCAGGTCAGCAATCTCTGCTCGCTGTTCATCATAAGTTGTGGGAGTGGCTAGGGTAGCCGATGTGCCTACACATTGCATATTCTCTGCTGACATTAGATCGCGAACTCGGCGGACCAAGAGAGCCACATCCGCGCCCTGCCGACCGCGGTAAGTATGCAGCTCATCGAGCACAAGAAATTGGAAACCCCGTGCAGCTTGAACCAAGCCCCTTTCATAAGGTCGTGTTAGAATTAACTCCAACATCACATAATTAGTCAGCAGAATGTCTGGAGGATTTCCTATGATTTCCTTTCTTTTATCGTCGGACTCTTGTCCTGTATATCGTTCAAAGGTGACTGGCCCTTTGCCGTCTGGGTATCCATAGCAAAGGAATTTTTCAAGCTCACCATATTGGCTGTTAGCCAAAGCGTTCATTGGATAAACAATAATTGCCTTTATACCTTTTCCACGGCCACTACTAAGCACATTGTTTACAATAGGAATAATATAGGATAAGCTCTTGCCAGAACCGGTTCCTGTCGTCAGGACATAATTGCGACCTTTGCAAGCAATACGAATTGCTTCTTCCTGGTGCTTGTACAGTCGAAGTGACTGCCCACGCCCCATGGAGTTGTGTTCCTTATCCATTCGGAACAGCTTGCTGCATTCTTGGTGCAAAATCCCTTCAGCTACTAACTCATCAATCCTTTTTCCGGATTCAAAAGAAGGATTAAGCTGAATTAATGGATCAGGCCAAAGGAGCCCTTCTTCGAGCTCTTTCTCCACTTTTTTCCGAATACGCTCGTCCTGTATACTTATAAAGCTGCGGATATAGGACTCATAATCACTGACTAAGTTGTTGCGTAGGTCAAAAACATCCATGGATTTCTTTTCCTAAATTCAGAATGTGGAATATTCCGCTTCTGCCCATGTAAAAATTATACCCAATCTAGTCCAATTCGGCAAGAAACTATACCGGGTCAATTTCCTTGCAAGCTTTGTGAGACTCTTATAGTCCGCGATCTTCGAAGGAATTCGGTGTCAGGCAAGAAAGTGATGGAATCAAGGTGCTTCAATGACAGGCAGATTCAGTCCTAGCATTCTTGCTGACGGGAAACATATTGTAACTGTGCCTTGACATTTCGCGCGTTGTACTACATAATTGTGTCATAACAAGTGAAAATGTGTGCCCTTGAGCGAAGACAGCAAGAGGGTAAAGTAGTGACTGACGGAAGGAACACCGAAGTCTGAGGACTTGCCCGTGGCGGCCCTGCGATTGTTCATGCGCGTAGTCTTGGGACTGGCGTGGATGTGGTTGTAGAGCAGCGTTACGCTGGTATGTACTTCTGTCAACCTGCCATCTGCATGGCGATTATCGAAAGGAGCCAGCGATGAAGTGGTGTCTCACGGATGATAGCGGTGTGATCGGCGGTTTCCTTAGGTTTGTTGAGGAGCAAGCGGCAAATCTCCTAGCCACCAATGTGCCACCGAGTGTGAAGCAGATCATGGAGTTCAGGCAGACCCTGGTGGATAGCTTCCTCCGGGCGCTTAATGCGCAAGCTGGTGGCATAGCCTATGTCGAATCGACCGAGGAGGATTTCGAGGCTATCCTCTCGGTCGGGTATGGTGACGAGTCTGAATTTTGGGACAAGGTGTTCTTTGGGCAGGGAATTGTCTCAGCCGCAGCCCGGCAGGGGGATGTCATCTTCACGCCCCACGTTCGAGACGACAACCGATACGTCGAGTTGCACTCGGAAACGGAGTCACAACTTACCATTCCCCTGTGTGATAGGAAGGGAGTTTTCGCGGTGCTTGCCGCAGAGTGGGAGAATCCCCGAGACATTCCCAAAAATGTGCGGGAACTTGGGGAGGATATTAGCAGTCGCCTTTCATGTCTCCTGGAGAGCTTCCGTGCCGATTTCCTCGGGGGCCGGCTTCAAAGAGTCTTTGATCTCGTTACAGAGATATCACGCGAATCAAAGGATGAGAAACGCTTGGATCGCATCATGGCAGCTACTGCTGCCATCTCTGGCGGTGGTGAGATAGCTTTGCTGCAGCGTTTTGGCGGCAGACTCATTGTTACTCATACGAGAAACATATATGTCCCGACGCCCGATGATCTTGAAATCGGTGTGGCGGATGGGATTGGCTACACATGCTATGTGGCACATACACAAGAACCATACTACGTAAAAGACACTTCGGATATTAACCGATATCCCAAATATCGTCCTGTCGTCGAGACAACACTTAGTCAGTACACTGTTCCGTTGGTCTTTCGCAAGGAGTTGGTAGGGGTCCTCAACGTGGGAGCGACTGTTCCCTATGCCTTCTCCCGGGTCGACCGGCACATGCTTGATATCTTTGCCAAGCACGCAGGGAGCATACTATATCACACTCGAATCATTGAGGACCTCAGGACTCTCACACACACGGTTAACCAGAACCTGAAATTCGTAGGCTTCGTTCGGCCTACCGTAGAGGCCCAGCCCGAAGGACAGGCGAAAGCTGAGATGCTACGGCTTTGTGATGCTGCCGAGGAGGCTAGAGAATGGATATCTTCCGTTGTTGGTCCCATGAGGCCAGCCGAAGAAGCACCGACCTCACCATGCAGCTTGGTGGATGCGGCCTTGTCTGACATGGAGACCATATTCCGGTCGCTGGAGATCCAAGTCACCACAACCTTCAAAGTGCCAGCAGAGCATACTATTCCCCTCTTTGCAGACCATATCCGATCTGTTGTTGACAACCTTCTATGGAATGCCGTCGATTCCTTTAAGGAGGAGCAGGATGATAAGCGTATCCAGGTATTAGTAGAGCCACGTAAGCTCTTCGATACGTCTTACCTCGCTATCTTTATCACAGACAGTGGGCGTGGTCTCCCGACGTCGAACACAGAGGAGTTGTTCAAGCCCAATTTCAAGTGGCGCATCCGCCGAGGTGATCAAGGTTTGGGATTTGGCCTCTGGATTTGCGACCGACTACTCGCCCGTCATGGCGGCTACTTGGTAGTTGAGCAAATTCCCGGAGGGGGTACTAAAGCAGAAATGTGGATCCGGATATGGGGAGAGGTTTGATGCCAAGACTTCAAGAAATCCCCCGAAAGATTCTATTGGTGGATGATGACGAACGCTTTGCTGAAGCCATCCGCATGGACCTTGAGAACCTTGGGTACGAAGTACACTTGGAATACGATGTGGCAGGTGCCCGACGTCGCTTGCAATCCGATCACTTCCACTTCCATATTTTTGATCTTTTCATTCATTCCACAAATCTCGATGAGCCGGACGGATTAGATTTAATCGTAGAGTTGCAACGGCAGCAGGCTTCAGAGTATCACAACGCTTGGTTTCTCATTACATCAGCGGACAACTGGTGCTCTGCTGTTCTAACCTTGCAGCGGACCAATCCTGAGAACTTCTGCATGAAGAATAATCGCAACGAACTGCAGCAAAAATTAGATAAAGCTTTCCGGGAATCGACCCCACAAAACTGGGATTTGGCTATCGATGCAATATTCCCCGAGAGTGATCCTCAACTGTTGCTTGAGGATGACGGATCAAATATCAGCCTACTTGTAGCAACAGAGGAGGTACTTCGACGTTTGTTCAAAGACTCTGACCACAAACAATTGACTGCGCAGCTTCTTGCTAACCAGGGGTATAGCAACACCGTGCTACTACAGGTAGTCCCTCCCACTGCGGAGTATGAGCCGCGATGGTATGTTGTCAAGATAGGACCTATTCCCACGATCAAGAGGGAAGAGAAGAGAATTCGCAAACACGTAAGACCTGTCGCGCTGACCGAGTTTGGCAGATACCAGCGTCATACAATTTCAGAAGAACGCTGCATAGGAGGGCTGCTGTTTGATCTGGTGAACGAGTCGGAGCAATTACAGAAAGTATACCATACGGACTTCAAGAGCGCTTTGCGGATGTTGGACAAGGCGTTCAAAATTCTAGACAAAGCATGGTATGCTCATGGGAATACATATGCGGGAGAACTAGCCTCCCAGAGAGTTATAGAGAGGATATTGCCGAGCGACGGTGATTCTGCAAGATTCTTCAACGCTTGCTTCCCTGAAGCAGAGAGAGTGGAGCCTCTTTGGTTGTTGAGATGGCACCTAGCAGACTTCGATGTTTTCGCTGTTGATCCTCTACCAGTTCTATCCCCTCTTCTTGCAGATGACCACCAGCCACTCTACCGATGCACAGTTCACGGTGATCTTCACACAGGCAACCTGCTCGTTCGAATGACGGATGGATTGGTGATACCAATCGACTTCGCCCACACTGATGCGAACCAACCGGTTTATGCCGACTTCGCCAAGATGGAGTTCCACGTCACCCAAGACCTTCTGCAGAAGCCAGTTCTAGACTACGAAAAATGTAATGAATTCCTTTCATTCTTTCGTGCACTGATGATTCAGGAGGATTTCGTTATGACGCCAAAGGCTTGGGATTCGGACAGCGTAGTCTACAACCAAGCGTGGGCGTTTGTCGGCAGGACGAGGGAGGCGTTGCGAAAACGCCTCCATAAAATCTGGAAGCCAAAGAGCCGAATATGGACTGAGAATAAGGACAAAATCTGGCGTACGTATCGCTTCGCTGTTTTTGGAGAATATGTTAAGGCGTGGAGATGGTTAGCTGGAAGAAGAGGGGATAGAACTGGTAGAGGATCAACAGCGAAAACATCGAAGTCTGCTAGGTGCCATCTCAACAACCAAAGAGGCT
>JABUBL010000585.1_pt1 | contig 11218 bp, 4 predicted proteins | sample 7240371 | NCBI WGS metagenome assembly JABUBL01 (sample SAMN07256343, study PRJNA390944) | subsurface metagenome | isolation source: Methane hydrate marine sediment | place: Pacific Ocean: Eastern North Pacific, ODP site 1244 | collected 2002
TACCACGATGAATCCCGGCACAAGGACACTGCTCAGTGTCAAACTCGACGATGCCGGCGAGGCCGATAGACTCTTTAGTATATTGATGGGCGGCGATGTGGAGAAACGCCGAAACTTCATCCGCGACCACGCCCTCGAAGTCCAGAACCTCGACATTTAGAGCCCCCCCGAGCCGGGACCCCAGGAAATCAGGCCGCCTGATACCCTGATACCCTGATACCCTGCTTTATGGTATATCCAGTGGGTTGATATCCCTGATTCTCTCGGCGTAAATCTCGTATGAATATTCTTCCAGGAGCTCTTTTCTGTAGTTCTCCAGGATTGCGTTTCTTTGGTCTTGCTGCATTTTCGATTTGATGCGGTTGTTCATATCGCTGGAGTATTCTTTCGTCTCGCCGGGCTTCTTTTCTGATATTTTAACGATGCGCCACTTGATTTCATCCCCGTGAAAGCCCTTTACCGGACCTACGATGCCATTCGGGTCGGCATTCCATAAGTCCTTGAAGAACATTCCTTCACTGCGGGGAGAAGCGTTGTAGGGATGGGCTTTTTTCTGCAAAGAGTATTCTTGTCTGGCTGACTCGAAATCCTTGCCGCTGGCCAGCTCGGCCTTGACCTTCTGAGCCGTCTTAAGGTCTTGACACCAGATTTGGTCAATCTTGAGCATCTTATCTGTTCCGAATGCCTCCTTGTTCTTCTCGAAGTAGGCAACTATCTGCTCCTCATTTGGGTCCGGAATACCCTTGGTCTTTTCTCTCCGGGCTTTGCCGAACAGGTGCATATCTTCCTGCTTCTTTATTTCCTTTAGTAGATTTTCATCCTTGTCGAGTCCGAGCGACTCGGCCTCAGAAACAAAAATCGGCGTACTCAAGGCCCTCTCTAATAGCCGTTCAACGCCCGCTGCGCTGTTCAAATCTCTCGGGCGGGACGTCGGGCCGATTTCACACAAAGCATCGAACCAGTCTTTCAATGTTACTTTTCCGGTATCATACGTTGCCAGAACAAGGTTTTTCTCTTCCGGGGTCAATTCATTTTTTATCTGACGGATGCGGATAAGTCTCATTTTGCGGGGCTCTTTCGGATAGAGCAATAGTCTTTGGTGGATTTGTGCTGCTTTGAGGAAATTATGACTCAACTTTTGAACGTGGAGCTTTTTATATAACTCTTGGTAATACTGACTTAAGACTTTGTTGGCTTTTTCCCTTCCGACTATTGCCTTTGCCCGTGCTCGGCTCAGCTTGGGATTGGCTTTTATCTTTTCGTCAATTTCTGACTCCGTAACAACTATTTTGCCTTTCAGGTAGTTTGCTAATAATAGGCGTGTAAGTTTTTTCCCCTTAAATCGCTTAAGCGATGCCTGGATTGTTTCATCTTCCAGGAGGTTGTGCTTTCGTGCGTCCATCACCATCGCTTTTTCTGCTATCATTTTAAGAAGCACGGTTTTAGCGTCAACCGGTTTGGCGTCCTTGCCGTACCGGCCGTAACCACCATAACCGGGGCGAAGCTCCATCATTAGTTTTTTCTCAAGCTCTTCTCTTGTGATGACGTACTCGCCTATTTTCGCAACAATATTTGACGGCCCAGCAGTGGTTTTGACGAGGGGTTGTTCCTTTGGCTTCTGTTCCACAACTGCTGGTTTTGTTTCCGGCTGTTTGGGCTTAATGGCTGTCGGTTTGCTGGCTGTATCGATTGCTCCGGCCATACCGGACTCAGGTTTCTCGCAGGAATGGCAAAGCAGTATTAACAGGCCCAGAAAACATAAACCGCAGCAGGATGCGAAGCGCTGCTTCGCAGAGTAGTATTTGCTCTGAAATGATTTCATTGTATACGTTCTCCTTTTACCAATTAACCAATCAATACTCACCAATTGAGCTTTTGCAGGTATAATTATAACCTCTCTATCGGGATTATGCAAGCTAAATTACCTCGTATCCGGATAACCTGATGCCCTGATTCCCTCGGTTGTTGGCCATCACGCCCATCCCCTTGGAAATTCAGACCGAAAGCGGGCGAGTTCGAACGATAGCCCCGTATTTCTACCGGAAAAGCGGAAAGTTCGAAGAGTTTCCTTGACTTTCCAGCGAATGGCGCGGTATAATTGTGTATCCTGTAAGCTGAAAGTCAGGCTGTGGCTTGCACTCAGGCACGGACCAGTTACGGTACTGAAAGGAGGAGGCAATATGCGATTCCTCCTGGTTGAGTTTCTATAGGCTTTGATGTGGTAATTGGTTAAATAATTACCACTTGCCGGCCTGCGATTAACCAATTTTGAGGAAGAGAAAAAACGAAAAAGGCGAACCGGATTAGTTTGGTTACGTTATTTGCTTTGTTTGTGCTGTGTCCTGTCGAGACCCCATCTCAAGAGTTTTATGATTACGTTGTTACTGTGGGAAACGAGGAGCTTCGCTTCCTGCGCCGACCGGAACTCGGGTACGTGGTAAAGTCACAAGAGCAGACAACGGCCATTGAGGTTTTAGATGAGACGTTGAAAGAGTTTGGGGCGCCAGATATAAGGCCGGTCCGCGGGTCAGGCCGGCGAGGCGTTTCGGTTGTATTCAGCGAGCGCGAAGCCGGTGAAAACGAAAATACTATCAGGATGTTGAGGGCCAAGAGCGAGATTGGGTATGCGGCACCACTGTTTTGCGCCCGCGGGGAGACGGTAGCTATCATACCTGAGATAGTTGTTCGAGTTACAGCCGAAACAGATGCTGAGCAGCTCCAGGTGCTTTCCCAAACGATGGACTTGGCTATCAAAAATAGGCTGGCGTTCACGGACCGTGAGTATCTCATAGAAGTCCCTGGACCGGACGCAGGTGCTGTATTTGCCTCTGTGCAGCAGCTTAATCAAGTTTCGTTTATTGAGTGGGCGGTTCCGAACGTCGCCTTTCGCCCCCGGCTGTGCGGGCAGGTTATACCAAATGACACCTATTTCCCCAATCAGTGGCACCTGAACAACACGGGACAATCCGGCGGTACGCCTGATGCGGATATTGACGCTACGCTCGCGTGGGAGGTCAGCACGGGAGACCCTGATATTGTGGTTGCCGTAGTGGATTCAGGGGTGGATACCGGCCATCCCGATTTAATTAACAACATCGTGCCGGGATATGATTTTTATGAGGATGACAATTCACCTGAACCTTATGGAGATGACGCCCACGGCACGGCCTGCGCCGGGTTGATAGCGGCCCAGGGAAACAACGGTCTTGGCGTTACAGGTGTTGTGTGGGACTGTAAGATAATGCCCATCCGTATCGTGGACTGGGGACAAGCAGGACTTATTACCGAGGCAGATATAGCAAACGCCTTTCGTTGGGCGGCTGGAAATGGTGCTGATGTCCTCAGCAACAGTTGGGGTTCGTCCTGGCCAATGCCCGTAGTTCGCTCTGCCATAGTTGCTGTTACTGCGCCGGGCGGAACCGGACGCGACGGGAAAGGCTGTGTTGTTCTGGCCGCCTCAGGGAACTGGCCGAGCGGTGGCCCCGTCTGGTATCCCGCGAAGTACCCTGAAGTCATCGCAGTCGGTGCCACAAATCATAACGACATAGTCTGGTACTACAGCGGATGTGGGCCTGAACTGGACATCGTCGCCCCGAGTGGGGGGGCATACGACTGGGGAGCCGAATTTAATCTCTGGACAACAGACATCGCCGGAAGCGCCGGATGGGACAGATACAATTGCAACCCTCTTATATTGGACTACACAGACCAGATGGGAGGCACCTCCGGGGCCTGCCCGGTTGCGGCTGGGACTAGCGCCCTTATTCTCTCTGTTGACCCGAATTTAACCAATATACGAGTGCAGAGCATTCTGCAAATATCTGCCATTGACCTGGGCGAGCCGGGCAGGGACGACTATTACGGATATGGTCGTGTCAATGCCAGGTCAGCGCTGGCTCTGGCGCAGGCACCGTCAGAAACGCTGTTTGTTGACGATAATGCTCTCAATGACCCCGGCCCGGGAGACCCTGCCATCAGTGACCCGCTGGAGAACGGCTCGGCTGAGCACCCCTTCGACGCTATTCAAGAAGCCATCGACGTCGCCATCTCCGGCCGGACCGTGATTGTCCTGCCAGGGAACTATACCGGCAATGGCAACCGCGATATTGACTTTGGCGGAAAGGCCATGACCCTGCGAAGCACAGACCCAAATGACCCCAATATTGTTGCTGCAACAGTAATTGACGCCGGCGGCACCGAAGCCGAACACCATCGAGGTTTCTATTTCCATAGCGGGGAGACGAATGCTTCGGGCCTGCACGGATTGACCATCACTAACGGAAATGCTAACTACGGGGGCGGAATGTGCAACGACAGCAGTAGTCCCACAGTGACTAACTGCACATTCAGCGGGAACTCGGCTGTATATCACGGCGGCGGAATGTGCAACTACTGCAGCGGACCGACACTGACAAACTGCACATTCAGTGGCAACTCGGCCAGGTGGGGCGGCGGGATGTACAACTACTACAGTAACGATTACTATGGTATCCCCACGCTGACTAACTGTGTGTTCAGGGGCAACTCCGCTGGTAGTGATGGTGGTGGGATGCACAACTACCACAGCGAGCCGGTGCTGACAAACTCGACTTTCAGCCGTAACTCAGCCGATAGCAGGGGCGATGGCGGTGGGGTGTTCAATCAAAATTCTTCACCAACGCTGACTAACTGTACGTTCAGCGGAAACTTGGCGGGCGGTGGCGGTGGGATGTACGACCGCAGCAGCAGCGCTACGCTGACTAACTGCATCCTCTGGGGTAACATGAGTACAGACGGAATGGGCGAGACCGCGCAGCTCCAGACAGACAGTGAAACCCCGGCCATCAACTACTGTTGCATTCAGGGTTTGACGGGGGCGCTGGGCGGCACGGGCAACATCGGCGATGACCCGCTGTTCGTGCACGCCGGTGGAACCGATAGACTGCTCGGCACAGAGGATGACAACCTGCGTTTGCTGCCTGGCTCGCCCTGTATCGACGCGGGGGACAACTCGGCGGTTCCGCCGTTGTTGCTTACCGACCTCGACTTAGAGCCGCGCTTCACTGATGACCCTGATACCCCGGACACAGGTAACGGGACGCCACCGATTGTTGATATGGGGGCGTACGAGGGTCCTGACCAGGGATTTTTGCTGAGCACGAAGTCCGTCATGGTTCCGGAGGGACAGACGGCAACATTTACGGTGGCGCTGGCGATAGACCCCCTTGGGACTGTTGAGGCAGTGGTGGCCGTCGGGCTCGGCGACCCCGACATCACACTTCACTCGGGCGCATTGCTGACTTTCGATTCGTCCAACTACTCGCAGCCCCAGAGAGTTACTGTTGCGGCGGCTGAGGATGAGGACCGGCTCGAAGATGCTGCAGGGATTCGAATCAGCGCAGGCGGTGAGCTTTTTGCCGGGGTGATTGCCTGGGAGATTGAGAACGATGTTGCTGCCGTGCTCTTTGTCGACGCCAACGCAAACGGCGCAAATGATGGTACGAGTTGGTCCGACGCTTTCAACCAGTTACAGGATGCGATACCGCTGGCGGCCGGTGCGCCGCGTGCTGTTGACGAGATTCGGGTAGCCGAGGGCATTTACAGGCCCGACCACGGCGCCGGAGCCACACCCGGCGACCGAGAGGCCGCGTTCCAACTTATCAGCGGCGTGGCTATTTGCGGTGGCTACGCCGGATTCGGTGCGCCAGACCCCAATGCCAGGGATATCGACGCATACGAAACTATCCTCAGCGGCGACCTCAACGGCGACGACATCGAGATTGCCGGCCCTGAAGACTTACTGGATGAGCCCACCAGGGGCGAGAATAGCTACCGCGTTGTTACCGGTAGCCGGACCGACCCAAACGCCGTCCTCGACGGCTTTACCATCACCGCTGGTAATGCGAATGAAGAATATCCTTCTCCACGTTCGAGCGGGGGCGGGATGCTCAATTACAGCGGCAGCCCAACTCTGGCCAACTGCACCTTCAGTGAGAATGCGGCACGAGCCTCCGGCGGCGGGATGTTCAACGATAACAGCAGGCCGACGATGACCAACTGCACTTTCAGCGGAAACTCGGCTGGCGCGAGGGGCGGCGGGATGTTCAACGACAACAGCGGCCCGACAATGACCAACTGCACCTTCAGTGGCAACTCGGCTGGTGATAGGGGCGGTGGGATGCACAACGACAACGGCAGCTTGACAATGACCGACTGCACCTTTAGCGGAAACTCGGCTGGCGACAGGGGCGGAGGGATGCACAACGACAACAGCAGCTTGACAATGACCGACTGCACGTTTAGCCGGAATTGGGCTGAGCGCGAGGGCGGCGGGATGCACAGTAGCGGCTCCACCCCGACCCTAACCAACTGCATGTTTAGTGCGAACTCGGCTGGCTGGGACGGCGGCGGAATGGACAATTATAAAAGCAGCCCGATGATTACGAACTGTACGTTCAGCGAAAACTCGGCTGTCGGAAACGACGGTGGTGGAATGAACAATTACAGAAGCAGCCCGGTGATTAGCAACTGCACCTTTAGGGGCAACTCGGCTAATGACTGGGGTGGCGCAATGCGCAACGTCTTCTCCAGCAGCCCGACGATTAGCAACTGCGCCTTCGTTGAGAACTTCGCTAAAGGCGACGGTGGCGGGCTGTTCAACTACTACGAAAGTAGCCCAATGATTACCAACTGCACATTTGCTGGGAATTCAGCCCCCAACGGAAGTGCTTTCGCTTGCGATTCTTTCGGGCAGGGGCATTGGAGCAACGTTCGGGTAAGCAACTGTATTCTCTGGGATGGTGGTGACGAAATATGGAACAATGACAATTCGGCGTTCACGATAACCTACAGCAATATTGAGGGTGACTGGCCCGGCGCCGGTAACATCGACGCTGACCCCTGCTTTGTCCAGACCGGTTTCTGGGACCCGAACGGAACACCTGAGGACGCCAATGATGATTTCTGGGTTGATGGCGACTATCATTTGCTCCAGAGTTCCCCCTGCATCAACGCCGGCGACCCAAATTACGTAGCCGAGTCTAACGAAACGGATCTCGATGGCGAGCCCCGCGCAATAGCAGGCCGAATCGATATGGGAGCTTATGAGGCCACCATACAAACAAAAGCTGATTTGTGGGTACTCCCAAGGGTAATCAACCGCCGCAGTAACCAGCCGGAAATAATGGCACTGGTTCGTTTACCCGAAGGCGTTACCAGAGACCAAATCGAAGGCGTGGGGCCGCTTCTGCTCTATCCAGGCGGCATCGAAGCAGTCGGCCAACACGTCATCCCGTCGGGCAAAGTCCGGCAAATTCGTCCTGCCGGACAAAGTAACGTAAAAATTCTCGCTTTTTTTGATAAAGCCGAGTTGATGGCTGCTGTCGATGATAATGGCGAGGTGGAATTACAGCTCGTCGGCCGGCTCAGGACCGGCCGATATTTCTACGGCACCGATACCGTCGAGATAATTGACCACAAAGATAATGACGGCAGCGACGGCTGAGCTTTTTCTGTAATACGGCACGTCCAAGTTGTGCCTGCGTCATCAGCGACGCCGGACAGGAGCTCGGCATGATTGCACGTTTTTACCTATTTTGCCACCCGTCCGCGGCCAGCCTGCGTATTTGATGCGAAACCGTGCCTTCCGGTTCCCGCCGTCTTCTCGGCAAATTTTGACGTTGTTGCTTGATGGTTGGTCGGTGCATATTTGATGTGAAACCAATCAAAAGGCGGTCGCATTTATTTATTAATTTGGCTAAAATTTTTACTTGCCTCGTTAGAGACTTTTTGGTATTAGGAACCTTGTGTGCAAAATTAGCCGGCTCCGACGGGGCCTGCAAAGATTTGTACAGCACGGCAAAATAGGAACCCTTCAGAATGGAGGCGAGAAATGGGCGGCAAACAGAAATATTTTCGGAAACGGCCCGGAACCTATCGGTTTCAGTGTACAAGTCCACCTTGGTGGACTCTTTTGCTCTTTTGCTCTTTTGCTCTTTTCTTACTTGGCGGCTGTAACTCATTTGGTAGAGCCGGAAGACTGAAATCTGATGAGGTTGCAAGGACGCCGGCCGAAGAGAAAAAGGCCAAGTTACTCAAGCAGCTCGACCGCAAATTTGAAAATCCTGAGGCCCATTTCCAGTTGGGCCAGTTGTATCAGGCTGACGGAATGTGGGCTCAGGCAGAGTATCGTTACAATAACACCTTGAGCTTCGACCCTGTTCACAGAGGAGCCCAGGCGGCAAGGGTAAAGGTGCTGCTCAATGGCGGTGATACAGCCAGGGCCGAACTCTTAGCCGGTGAGCATATGACTCAGGCTTCCAATTCAGCAGAGAAGTCGCTTCGCCTTGCACTGGCGTTTCAGGAACAGGAGCTTGATGAGTATGCATTGGCCTGTTATCAGCAGGCGCTTCATTTGGCGCCGAATTCGCCCAGGATTAACAGGCAGATCGGCTACTATTATTTGAGCAAGAACGAAGACGCCCGTGCGAAGGACTTTTTGGTCCGCAGTTTCCAGCTTAACCGCAACCAGCCGGACGTAGCTCGTGAGCTGGGCCGACTCGGCGTGGTTGTAAGGAGACCACGAAAGACCGAGAAGCGCACGAAGAAGCTGGACAGGATTGTGGAGTAGTCCGACCTGGATTAGCAGGGTACCAGGTTACCTGATTCCCTGATACGTTGTTTTCGCCCCGTGGTGAACGGATGCGCTGCGGGGCTTTTTTAACCCCACACATAAGTGTGGGGAATCGGTCTTGTATTTTCAATTTCCAATCCGGCTATGTCGGAATCGGAAAAAAGGTTAATACCCCACACTTATGTGTGGGGAATCAGAATGCCAAAGCTGGGATTGCACATTGCGGATGTTTTTGTGTTGGGGTTGTATCTTGTCGGGATAACTATTATTGGTGTCTGGGCGGCAAGGCGGATAAAGAATATTGCCGATTTCTTTATGCCCCGCAGATTCGGCAAAGTGATGATGATAACGCATGCGTTTGGGACCGGCACACATTCCGACCAGGCTGTCAGCGTCGCTTCAAAGAGCTTCACAAACGGGCTTTCCGGTATATGGTACCAGTGGCTGTGGTTGTTCGCGACGCCGTTTTACTGGCTGATTGCGCCGGTGATGAGACGCTTCAGGGCCATAACAACTGCGGATGTCTTCGAGGCCAGGTTCAGCCCCAGCGTCGCGATGCTATATGCTGCTGTTGGAATGGCGAACCTTGCGATTAATATTGGCGTCATGCTCAAAGGCTCTGGTGCAGTTGTGGAGGCGTGTACCGGAGTTTCCTCTAACGTTGCTATCTTCGCGATGACTGTAATGTTTGTCATCTACGGAATAGCTGGCGGGCTCTCGGCAGCCATTATTACCGACTTCATCCAGGGAGTTCTGACGATTGTCTTCTCTTTTCTGCTGCTTCCTTTCATCCTCAATGCTGTAGGTGGGCTTGCTGGACTACGTACGACAATGCCAAATGCGGATGAAATGTTTCGTCTCGTAGCTCGCAGCGGTGGTGAGATCGGGCCTTTCTACGTCGTAGTGATTGCTTTCAATGGTCTGGTTGGAATTGTCACTCAACCGCACACCATGGGAAACTGTGCGGCCTGCAAAACCGAAACGGAAGGCCGGGTCGGATGGATGTTTGGAAATTTCATTAAACGATTCTGCACGATAGCCTGGTGTCTGATGGGACTTGCAGCCATTGTCTATTTCGCTGAGCGCGACGTTGAGCCGGACCATATCTTTGGGTTGGTGGCAGCAGACTTTCTGCCCAAAATTTTACCCGGCGTACTTGGTCTTTTCCTCGCAGCCCTTCTGGCTTCTGTGATGAGTTCCTGCGACTCATTTATGATTGCCTCATCGGGCCTGTTCACAGAGAATATCTACAAACGCTTAATGCCCGACAAAAGTCAGAGACATTATGTTTTTGTAGCACGAATTACTTCACTGGTGGTTGTTGCCGGCGGCGTTACTTTTGCTTTTTGGTTGCCCAATGTGGTCAAAGGTTTAGAAATCTTCTGGATGATCCCCCCCATGATGGGTATCGTGTTCTGGCTGGGGCTTTTCTGGCGTCGCACCACGATAACCGGTGCTTGGGTCGCAACGCTGACGGCGTTCGGCCTCTGGTGGCTTACTGAGCAGGGCTTCTTCATCTCATGGCTGGGCGGCCTTCCAGTGGCAGAGTCGCTGCGATTTGTTTTCATTAAGAACGGTACGCCGGAGATTTACCTGCCCTGGCAGATGGTTTTCTACCTGACCGCAGGATTGATTGCTGGAATCGTCGTGAGTTTGTTCACTAAGCCGGTCGCAAGGGAAAAGCTTGACAATTTCTATGCGCTGGTGCGGACCCCTGTCAGGCCGGGCGAGCAGGTACCTGCTCCTTGCACTTTGCCGTACGATGCCGTTGTTCCTGAAAAGCGAAACATTTTTCCAAACACCAGTCTTGAAATACCCATTCCATCACTTACCTCGGTGCTCGGGTTCCTGGCCGGTTGGGGATGCGTCGCCGCGATTATTTACTCGGTCTATCTGATAGCAAAGGTGTAATTATCGGGTATAATGATTGCAGTTTTTTTACCTCATATTAGTTGTGTGGCAGGGCAGAAGGAGAAAATTATGTTGCGCAAATTCGTCACTATTGTATGTATGGTAATATTGACCTTATCAGCCGGTTGTCGGCAGGCCGTTGAAGATGACGGAACAAGTGCAGACCGGACCAGGGAGGGATTCTTGCCTATCTTCAATGGCAGGGACCTGACCGGCTGGGAGGCGGTCGGCGATGCCAGGTGGACTGTCGAAGGCGGCAAACTTGTGGGGACCCAGGGCGACGACAATGCCCCCGGCGACCTGTTCACGAAAGCGACGTACAAGGATTTTCTGCTGACCGTTACCTACCGCGTCCAGTGGCCCTGCAACAGCGGTGTCTGGTTCCGCTACCAGTCGGCGGCGAAGGCGTACCAGGCCGACATCCTCGAATACAAGGACCCCGAGTGCTATTCGGGCACGCTCTATTGCCCCGGCAAGATGTTCCTTGCAATGAATACGGACAAGACGCTCGTGGACCGCGACGGGTGGAACACGATGCAGGTTCTCGCCGAGGCCGACCACATTCAGATATGGCTTAACGGCCGCCGGGTCGCCGACGTGCACGACGATACCAGTGATTCAGGCCGCATCGGCTTTCAGGTCCACCCCGGAGCGGAGTTCGGCCCGATGAAAATCATCGTCCGCGAGCTATGGCTC
>JABUBL010000586.1_pt1 | contig 11203 bp, 9 predicted proteins | sample 7240371 | NCBI WGS metagenome assembly JABUBL01 (sample SAMN07256343, study PRJNA390944) | subsurface metagenome | isolation source: Methane hydrate marine sediment | place: Pacific Ocean: Eastern North Pacific, ODP site 1244 | collected 2002
CCTGGGCGATACCAGTGAGCCGCTGTGCCAGATTCCGGTAGCCCTGAACCGGGTTGGCGTCGTTCAGTTCGGCGGTCTTAATCCGGTGGCGGCGGCGGTTGAAGCTGGCATTGAGATTGAGAACATAGCCGAGAGCGGGCTGATTGACTTTGCCCAGCTGGGCAGCTTCTGGAAATTATAGGATAATTATACAGGCGAGCAGACAGGGGTGCTGGTTTTACTTTTGTTCGTTACTCAGAGATAAGAAAATAGGGTCGAGGGGATTAACCTCGACCCTGTTTATTTAATCTTTTACCTTAGCTTCTTTCTCCAGCACCTCGGATAGAGCTCTATAGCCCTCGCCGCCGAAAGACTTAAACTGCAAGGCAAGCAACTCCGAGTACTTAAAACCCTTAGAGCTAATCCAGTCCCTGTGGACCTTATCGCCCCGCCCGATCATATGGCGGGCTAAATCAAGGGCACTGCTTGAAACCTTGTTGCATACTGGGCAGTGATAACTCATGGCAAAAACCTCCGACCTAGTTGACGTCGACGCCTTATTTGGTCTTCTTTTGTTTCTCCTTGAGGGCTTTCAAGACCTTCTCCGGGGTTATGGGCAAATCGTTGATTCTGACGCCGACGGCTTTATAAAGGGCGTTGCCGATGGCGCCGGCGGTGGGATTGGTCAGACCTTCGCCGGCTTCTTTGGCGCCGAACGGCCCCTCGGGCTCATAGGTATCAATCTCCAGAATATCGGTCTCGGGCATATCCAGGGAGCGGATAAGCTTGTAATCGGCAATGGACGGATTAAGTATCTTACCCTCATCCATGGGCTGGTCTTCGCAGAAGCCGTAGCCTCCGGCCATCATGATGGCTCCCTCCAGCTGCCCTTCAATGCCTACGGGGTTGATTACGGTGCCGCTTTCATGGGCGGTGGTAACGTTGACCAGCTTATACCGGCCCGTTTCAGGGTCTACTTCCACCTCAGCCGCCTGCACGCCGAAGCTGTAGGCGGGGGATATCATCCCCTTGCGGTGGGGGGTATAGTACCCCCGCCCCATGATAGCATTGCCGTCCTTACCCCTTATCGCCCCTTTAACGATATCAAAATAGGAGACACCCCTCTCCGGGCGGTCAACCAGGTGTACCCAGCGGTCCTTGATAGCCAGGTCGTAGACGATATTGACCCCCATCTTGGCGGCGGCGAACTCAATGAGCTGCCGCTTGCAATCGGCGGCGGCCCTTTTAACGGCGTTGCCATTCATCAGTGTCTCCCGGCTGCCCCAGGCACCCAGGTCAGGGGGGCAGATACCGGTATCGCCGGAGAATATCCGGACATCCTCAAGGCGCACCCCCAGCTCCTCGGCGCATATCATGCTCAGGGTGGTATTGGAACCCTGGCCGATATCACAGGCGCCGGTGTACAGGTCTACCTTGCCGTCGATATTTATCCTGACCACGGCCGCCGAGAAGGCGTAGGGGGTATTAAACCAGTTAAAGATACCGCCGGACATAAAACCGTAGGCGGATACACCGATGCCGTGGTTAGCCGGCAGCTTGCCCCGCTCCTTGATGTGCGCCTCAATCTTATCCAGGCACTGGTGCAGCCCGCAGCTCTGGATAAAGGCCTGTCCCGGGACCTCGTAGTTAGGCGTCATGCCGTTCTTGCGCCGCAGCTCGATGGGGTCTATGCCCAAGTCTTCAGCCATCATGTCCAGCTGAGATTCGCCGACAAAGGTAGACTGGGGAGCACCGAAGCCGCGCATGGCCGAGGTGACGGCCGTATTGGTATAGACCCGATAGCCGTCATAGCGATAGTTGGGATATTTATAGGGGAATGAGGAGAAGAAACCAGTAAGATAGAGCGCCGTAGCTCCCATAGCCGTATAGGCGCCGCCCTCGGTGATGACGCGGGCTTCTTTAGCCAGCAGGGTGCCGTCTTTCTTGGCCCCGAGCTTGAGGGCGTAGTACATGGGGGTTCGGCGCTTGGTGGTGGTGAACTCCTCTTCTCTGGAGAGGACTATCTTTACCGGCTGGCACAGCTTCTGGGACAATATAGCGGCGCAGAACTGGGCCGAATCCAGCTCAAACTTGGAGCCGAAGCCGCCGCCGGTGTGGCGGTTTATCACCCTGATGTCGCTCTCGTTCATATCCAGCATATCGGCATACAGGCGCTGGATGTAGTATGACGATTGAGTGGAGGTCCACACGGTGAGCTTGCCATTGTGGCCGAAGCTGGCTACGGCGTCATGGGTTTCCATACAGACGTGGGCCTGTGATGAGCACTTGAAATTATCTTCACGGATATGGTCACACTTCTCAAAGGCCTCATCAACATCGCCCCACTCAATATGGCGGTTGATATTAATATTAAGCTCAACGCCTTCGTGGATCTGGGGCGCATCCTCTTTAATGGCGTCCATGGGGTCGTAGACGGCTGGTAGCAGGTCATATTCTACCTCGATCAGGTCCAGCGCCTCTTCGGCGAGGTCCTCGTCAATGGCGGCTACCGCCGCTACCGGGTCGCCGATATAGCGGACTTTTTCGCGGCAGAGGATTTCCTCGTCGCAGAGTTCGGGGAAACGCCGCCAGATGCCATGTTTACGCCCCAGGGTATCCTTACCGGTAACCACCGCTTTCACCCCGACTAGCCTTTTGGCTTTATTGGTGTCAATCTTGAGAATCTTGGCGTGGGGGTAGGGGCTTCTCAGGACTTTACCGTAGAGCATATTAGGCAGCACCACGTCGAAGGTGTATTTGGCGCTACCGGTCACTTTTTCGGTTCCATCAACATTATGCACCCTTGTACCGATTACTGAATAGTCGCTCATTTCGCCTCCTTATACTCACCCTTAACCACAGCGGTTACGGCTCGGATAATGCTGTTATAGCCGGTACAGCGGCAGATGTTGCCGTCAATACCCTCTTTCATCTCCTGCTTGGTGGGCTTCGGGTTCTCGGTAAGCAAGGCCGTAGTTGACATCAGCATTCCCGGGGTACAGAAGCCGCACTGGTAAGCACCGTGGTCGAGGAAGGCTTTTTGCAGGGGACTCAGCTCATTGCCTTTAGCCAGCCCCTCAACGGTCACCACCTCGGTGCCGTTGGCCTGGAGGGCCAGCACCGAGCAGGACTTAACCGCCATGCCGTTGAGCATTACGGTGCAGGCCCCGCAGGAGCTGGAGTTACAACCCCTCTTGGTTCCGGTCAGCCCTAAATCGTTTCTCAAAACCTCCGAAAGCAGGGTTTTGGGTTTCACGAAAAGCTCGTAAGGCTGACCGTTCACTTTAATTTTTAGCTCTTTTTTCATATCGTCAAACCTCTCTTAAGCCTTCTTGGCCCGGGCCAGGGCTTCCTTACTCATTCTTGGCACCAGGACTTTAACCAGCTCCCGTCGGTACTCGTCGGAAGCGTAGATATCGGATATCGGGTCTGCCTCAGTAGAGGCGACCTCTCCAGCTTGTTTGAGCAGGGCGTCGGTAATCTTCTTCCCTTTTAATACCGCCTCCGCCTTCTTGGCTCTCATGGCCGTAGGTGCCGCCGCCCCCAGGGCGATGCGGATGTCCTGGCAGACACCGTCGCCCGAGCCCAGGGTCATGGAAACGGCCACGCCCACGGTGGCTAAATCGCTTTCAATAACGTTGAACTTGGTGTAGGCGGTGCCGGTGCGTGCCGGAACCGGTGGCAGCTTAATCTCGGTAAGCAGTTCACTGGGCTCCAGGGCAACCTCAAAGTAGTCCAGGCAGAAATCCTCCGCCGGCATACTTCTGGTGCCCTTGGAACCGGCAATGCCTAGGGTAGCGTTGAGGGCTATCAGCACCGGTACCGGGTCTCCAGCCGGGTCACCGTGGCAGACATTGCCGCCGATGGTGCCCCAGTTGCGGGTCTGAATTGAGGCCAGTCGGGTTTCCATCTCGACCAGCACGGGGCACTTTTTCTTGATTAGCGGCGATTTCTCTATCGCCCGATGGGTGGTCAGGGCGCCGATTTTCAGCCCGTCTTTATCATCTTTAATATAGCTCAGCTCGGATATACCCTTGATATCGAGCAGGTACTTGGGGGCGACCAGCCTCTGCCTCATCAAGATTAGCAGCGATTGCCCCCCGCAGATTACCTTGCAGTCATCCTGGTACTTAGCCAGCAAGGCGAGGGCTTCTTTAAGCGTCTTGGGGGCAAGATACTCAAAATCTTTTATCATTAGCCCGACCTCCCTGATTTAGTAGCTTCAGTCATTACTAGCCTCCGTTCTAAGATGTCTAGCCGCCTAACTGGCTCTTCAGTTTCTCCTGTAGATTGTTGGTAAACTCCGCCCCCACCTTGTTGACCTTGGCGCGCATGATTCTTTCGCCGAAGATAGCCAGCCGGCCAACAATACTTACAGTGGAGCGATAAGCCACCTCTACCTCATCCTTGGCGAGCTCTTTGAGGTCAACAATGGTTTCCTGGGTAAAGGTGCCGGCTTTAGTAATGTCGGAGCCTCTACCGACTGCCTTCACATGCTTCGGTGGGTCAACCTCGGTCAGGGTCTGGGTAAACTTGAACTTGACGGTGATTGGCCCCACCTTCTGCTTGACGATACCTTCCCAGGTCTTGTCGTCAACGGCTTCCATTTTTTCGGCGCCGGGGATACAGGAAGCCAGCGTCCCTGGCTCAAGCAGAAAGTCCCACACCTTCTGAATCGGCGCTTTCATGGTAAACTTCCCCTCAATCAACATCTTGACTTAGTCCTCCTATTATTTTTATCTCTACAGTTTATCTCTACAATGCATCAATATATGGGTCTTTAGCTATAGTGGGGAGTGATGGCATGGTAAACTTCCCGTTAGAGCCCGTCTTTGACATAGGCATGTTTTTTATCGCTTCAGGGAGACACCCCCGGTATTTTTCGCAGAAACACAAAAGATAATGCCTGCCCCTATATACGGGACAGTCCTTGCATACCGCGCCGGAAAAGGGGCATATCATTCTTACCTTAGCCATCAGAGCGTTTCTCTCTTGTTACTTTGTTATCCCAGCCCATATTTTTGCATACTATCTACTGACTATGCAAATTTTTTGGAAAGTCATGAGCTGGGTTTAATCTCAGGGCTATCCCAGTCTTTCATCGGCTTCATCCACTCCGCTTTCTCCACGAACTCGTCATGGGCCAGGGGCACCGGCGGGTGGCAGATGAACTGCGGGTCAAATTCGTCTTTTACCTTGAGCAGCCAGATATGATAGTTCGGCCCGTAGGCTGGTCCGGTAAGATATAGGGGCTGGTGCGGGCCCAGGAGTGAGGTGTAGAAGCGCTTTCTTATGTTCTCCTTGGATGTTTCCAGGTAGAAGTGGTCGACGCCGTCGGTGTTTTCGTCCGGGTCCCAGTAGACGAGGAACTCGGAATAGCCCTGGTGGCCCAGCTCAAAGCTCTGGAACCAGCCGGGGTCGCCGTAGTCGGGCATAAGCGGCGGGGTAAATTTTCTCTTCAGTTTGGCGTAGTTTTCCCCATGGGGTATGGAGTGCTCAATGGTTTCAATGACATAGTCCACCGAGATATAGCCCCCGCACATCAGCCACATGCCGGCCGAGTCGGCGTTCTTGAACCAGGACTCGTCGGAGGGGCGGGTGCGGCGGGCTTCGCCGCCGAGCTCGGTTATAATATCGCTGAGCAACTGCTCTTCGTATTCCATCTGCTCCTCGCAGGTAAAGGCGATGAGCAGCACGCGCAGGAGGTGAAAGCCGCTGATGGTTTCTTCGCTTTCCTTCGACCAGATATCCCAGTAGTCCTCTTTGCAGCTGGCCTTGGCAATCGCCCGCCAGAATATGGGAACCTTGGTCACCCCACCTCCAATCTCCGCCTTAGCCATCTCGAACATGGCCTTGCTCATAGCGTCCTTGCTGGGCATGGTGAAGTTTATCCATTTTACCCGCTTGACCGGAAGCTCGAGGGTGGTGTGGGGTGAAATCCCCGTCGGCTCCAGCCTCTCCGGCTGGAAGGGCAGCAGCTTTATGGCCATCTTGGTTACAATACCCAGGCAGCCCCTGAGCCCGGTAAAGCCGCGCAGCAGTCCCCGCAAATCCGGCCCCGGTCCCTCACCCCAGAAAGGGTCTTCCTCGGTTGCCAGCGAACCCATCAGCACCAGTTCGCCGTCGGGCAGGACCAGTTCGGTGCCTAATATTCGGCGGTGGGGCAGACCGATACGGTAGCTTAAGGGCGACCAGCCGTCGCCTATCATGTTGGCGATGGCGGAACACTGCGAGCCTCCCCCGCCGACAATAATATACATGCCGCGGCTCATCGCCTCTTCCTGGAGCTGGGAGTAGATGACGCCCGGACCCACCGTGGCGTAGAGGTGCTTTTCGTCAATCTCAAAGTCGGCCATTCTCTTTAGGTCGACCAGCAGCTCGTCATTGACATGGCAGTGAGAACGGGAGCCGTACCATCCGGTGCTGTAGGGGACATAGGGGACTTTATAGCGGTTGCAGACCTTGACTATCTTCTGGACCTCTTGGGTAGTCCGCGGCATAATGACGCAGCCCGGTATCTTGGTCATTACTCTCTCGTAGCCCAGGCCGCACTCATAGCCCCCCGGCCCCGCCCGGTAACCTTCGCAGACCACCGGGTCAACCGAGATATATTCGGCGCCGACGATAGCCTCCAGGTCCTTGTATGCTTCTTTGGATATGGCCATAGTTAGCCTCCTTAGCCTCTAGATTGCCGCCAGGATGATTTCGGAAATATCGAGTACCTTTAACTTTTCGCCGTCCTTGCTTGCCGCTTGGGCGAAGTTCTCCTTGCACCAGGGGCAGGTAGAGACAATAGCTTTAACACCAATCGCCTTTACCTCTTGCAGCCTTTCCTTGGCCGCCCAGGAGGCGAAATCGGGGAAGGCTTCCCTGGTGCCGCGACCCGCGCCGCAGCAGAAAGCGTTCTCTTTCATTCTTATCATTTCCACCAGCTCGACGCCGGGGATAGCCTGCAGGATATCTCGGGGCGGCTGGTAAACGCCGTTGGCGCCGCGCCGGCGTTCCAGTCTCGGGCTTACCATACCCCACTCTCCCCGCTCCCCCTTCCAGGGCTTCCAGGGCTCGCTCAAGCGGCTCAGGCTGCACGAATCGTGATAGGTCAGGCGCAGGTCAACCCGCTTTTTGAGTTTAAGCGACCCTTGCTTGATTAGTTCGTCGACAAACTCTACCAGGTGGACTACCTTGAAACCCAGGTCATCAGTTGAGATATTGAGCAGTTTGGGGTAGTCGACCTTCCACATGCGGTAGCCTTCGGCGCAACTGAGGAGGAGGGTTTTAGCCCCTGACTTCCTTACCTCTTCAACATTGCGCTTGGCCAGCTCCCGCGCCTCGTCAACCATGCCCACCGAGTAGAGGATATTGCCGCAGCACCACTCGTCGGGCATGAGCATAAAGGGGGTGCCCGAGGCTTTGAGTATCTTGGCTGTTGCCTGGGCTATCTCGGGACTGGTGTAAGCCGCCGAGCAGCCGACGAAGTAGAGCACATCGGCTTTTTCGGCCGGTTTTATATCATTGGGCAGCCACTGGTTGCGGTTGGGGTGGGGGGAGCCGAGGCGGTTGTGTTTGGTGGTTATATTCTGGGCGACCTTTTTATGCTGGGGCATAGGACCTTTGCCGTCTTTTACCGCCTTTATTCTGAGCGCCTCAAGGGTAAGCTCTATCTCCAGGTCAAGGTTGCGCTTACAGCCCACATCGCAGGCGCCGCAGAGGGTGCAGGCATAGAGTATTTTCAGCAGCTCGTCGGAATAGTCCATCCTGCCTTCGAGCATAGCCAGCCCGATTCTCATCTTGCCGTAGGCGCCGTAGGAATCAAACAGGTATCTGGTGGCGCTGGGGCATCGGGTGCTGAAGGTTACCCCGGGCATGTATATGTGGTCGACCCAGGTGCATCCCTTACACTTGACGCACTTGCTCATGTCGTATTCAAAGTTATCTAAGTTGGTTACATCCAGACTCACTTTACCTTTGAGCATCTTATCCTCCCTAGAAGCACAGATTCCCCGGATTCATAATATTCTTGGGGTCGAAAAGCTTTTTCACCCTTTTCAGCGTCACCGCATATCCATTGGCTCTATCGTAGACCAGTTTAGCCAGCTCCCCGTAGGGGCGGGTAAAAAGAGCCCCTGCTTTAAGCAGGGTCTTGGCGGCTTCACTGGACAGATTGCGAACTCGTTCCATCTCGGGGCGGCTGGTGGGGTCGTAGAAGAGGTTAAATTCTATGTGGCAGGCCCGGTTATGCTCTATGGGCTGGATATAGCCGCCGAGGTCGCTTATGGGGTAGCCGTGTTTGGCGGCTATTTCTTCCATCTTCTTGACGAACTTGGGCGCCAGCGCCGGCTTGGTGATGAAAAAGAGGCTGTGACAACCGCCCTTGTAGCGGTTCTTCCAGTAGCTAACTTCCTTGGGCCAGGGTTGGCGGAGCATGCTCAGCAGTTTCTTGCCTGAGCCGGGAAGCCCGGGGAGGTTATCGGCGAAAGAGATTTCGGGGAACTCGTTTTTGATAATCTTATTAAGCGTGGCTTCTTCGTATTTAATTTTCCCCTCGGGTCGCCGATGGTGGCCGCTTATTACCAGAATAAGCGTCCAGGGCGGCAGGGACTTGCGCAGCTTGGTGAAGTCCTTGTTCTTGTCCTCAGCCATTATCGCCGCCAGGTTGATATTGTTGAGCAGCAGGCACTCCTGGCCAATCCTTATCCTTAAGATTCTATACAAAAGTTTCATAATCTGGCTGAGGTCTTTAACCGGAGCTAAGAGCATCTTGTCTTTCTGGGTCAGGTATTCGGTCTTGAGGTTGGCCCAAGTTATTACCCCCATCGTCCCCTGAGCCGCCTGTAGAAATCTATAAAAGTCCAGCCCCGGCCCTGAGGGGTTGGCCCCTTTGGAGGGGGAATCGGGGTAGCCGGCGACGCTGGCCGAGCCGGTCCTGAAGATTTCTCCGGTGGGCCAGACCACCTCCATGGCCTGCAGCGGTTCCCCGTAGTCGTATACGGTATTGGTTATAACCTCTCTCTCCAGGAGGTCGGTAACTACCGAGCGGAGGGGGTGGGGGAGGAGGGGCATCATTACTCTAAAGCCCTTCTTGGCCAGGTGGCTGGTTATCTGTTCCCAGGTTACCCCGGCTTCCATCCTCACCCGGCGGTTAAGCTCGTCAACCTCAAAGATGCGGTTCATTCTGGTCAGGTCGAGGATGATACCGCCCTTCTTGGGGATGGTCGCCCCATAGAAGTGCACCCAGGAGCTAACCGGAACCACCGGGAGCGAGTGCTCGTTGGCAAGCTGGATGACCTTTTGCACTTCCTGGGCGTCTTTGGGCTTGACCGCATAGTTGGGCACCCCCGCTGGTTGGAGACTGAAGTCCTTAGCGTATGTCTCTAAAGCTTTAGGGTCATCGGAGAAGTTCTCCACGCCGACGATCTCCGCAAGCTTGTCCCTTCTGTTCATAGTTCTACCTCCCGCTTTGTTATGGTGCTTTAGTCATCAAGAGATTTAACCCTGTAATTTCAGTGGGCCTGAGGTGTGGTCACCTCAAGCTGGGCGCAGGGCAACGGCAACTAAGTGCCGGTGACCTTTCGCTGTTTCAGGATAGCATAAAAGCATGTTTCATGGCAACAATTTTTCATGCTGAAACGCTGGTGAAAAAACTTGCCGATAGTGAGGTCGAAGGCGTGATTCCAGATGCCCGGCGAGCTTAAGAGCGGCGCGGCTTGTCCTGCCCACTACCGCCCTTTTTCTTGCTGGGGGTGGAGGGGGGGACGTTAGCAGGCGCATTGATGACGTATTTTTCCGCAGTAAATGGTGAGTAACCGATGGAAACCTTCCGGCCGCCTTCTGTAATCACCAACCCCATACCGCATCTGGGACACGTCTGATTCTGGGGGAATTGCAACGCCCAACCAGAACAGTGGTATGAGCACTTTGGGCATTTGCCTTCTAGCATACTTTATCATACTGAGTGGAAACCTTCGGCGTCAAGTTCATTGTATGGGGGAGGCGGTAGGTTTTCGTCCTTACTAGCTTCTGTAATTGCGCTCATTCTCCGTTTTCCAGCCAGTTTCTGGCGATATGCGCAGCAAATGCTGGGCTATTCCCTATCTGGTGCTAGTGAACCCTGCTTATCAGAGAAAATTGACTATTATTGACTATTATCAGGTTTGGGGAACAGGGGCTTTATCTACCGATAGAGTCAAGGTAGTCTCTATACCAGGCTAGTTGGTTCAGCACCCTGGCGGCGCGGCGCGGGCTGGGATAGACCGGGATGCCTTCCCGGCTGAAGAGGGAGGCTACCTCGGGGTCGCTGGCAAATTCCACCGCCGGCTTGACCATAAAAACCGGCTTCTCCTCCTGCCTCACCCGCTGGCTGAGCATGTCCAGGGCGCTTTCCTCCGCCTCGCGGTAAGCCTTAATCTCGCCGCTATCGAACATGGTGGTTAGGCGGTCGGTGTTAGCCCCCACCGGCGCTTGCAGCAGGATGGCGTCTATATTTTCATCTTCCATCAGTGCCCAGAGGGAAGGAAAGATAACCGGGTTTTCGGCCATGCTGATACCGGCCATGTCCACCGGGTTAGCGTGAGACCACCGCGGCGGCAGGTAGGCATTCAGTTTCTCCACCGTAGCTGGAGCCAGCGGGGGTATCTCCAGCCCTTCTTTTTCGCAGGCTTCAGCGGACATTACCCCCAGCCCACCCCCGATAGTCAATATGCCTATCTTTCGGCCCCGGGGCAACGGTTGATAGAGCAGGGCGGTGACCACATCGCAGAGATCGTCGTCATCGTCCACCCTGAGCACTCCCGCCTGGTGGAATGCTGCCTCATAGACGGTATCCGAGCCGGCCAGGGTGGCGGTGTGAGACATGGCGGCTTTCGCCGAGGCTTTGGTTGCCCCCGACTTGATGACGATGACCGGCTTTTTGGGTGTAATCTCCTTGGCCAGCTGGAAGAAGCGCAGGCCTTCTCTCAGCCCTTCAATATAGGCGGTAATTATCTCGGTGTCCTTATCCTGCGCCAGATATTCCAGGTAATCTTCCAGATGCAGGTCGGCTTCGTTGCCGGTGCTGATAAATTTGCTGAAGCCAATGCCCGACATCATCCCGCGGTGAATTATGCGATGGCCATAGTTGCCGCTTTGAGAGACCAGAGCCACCGTACCTGGGGGAGTTTCCCAGGTCCAGGCCAGGGTGGAGAGCTGGGAGGAAGTATCGGCATGCCCCATGGTGTTGGGCCCGATA
>JABUBL010000587.1_pt1 | contig 11201 bp, 12 predicted proteins | sample 7240371 | NCBI WGS metagenome assembly JABUBL01 (sample SAMN07256343, study PRJNA390944) | subsurface metagenome | isolation source: Methane hydrate marine sediment | place: Pacific Ocean: Eastern North Pacific, ODP site 1244 | collected 2002
TTCGATTTATTAGATAATATTTTACTTTTAAATGCCTGAACCATTAATTAGAAATGTAACAAAAACACTTTTGTATTTTATGGTAAATAATGGTTAAATAGGTAAAAAATAGTTTACTAGTGATATGAGCATATCGATACCACAAGACGGCATGACTGATTTAATCGAGATAAACGAATTTCCAACAGAATTAAAATTAGCGTTAAAAGGACTAAATAATGAAAATCGTCAAAAAATATTGCTTCTTGGGGCTTATCGTCATAGCAATCCAACCTCTGATGAAGATCATCAAAAATGCAAGGATTATTTGATTAATGTTAAACATTATTTAATATATAATGGTTTTTTAGATACAAAATTGGTCGAAGATTTTGATGATGAATTTTCTTCATTACCAAAAACTGCTAGCCCTATACATTTTAAAGGAAAAAGTTTTCATTACATTGATAATTGGGCGGATATTTTATTATTTATACTAACTTCGGAATGTGATATTAGTGGTGTTTTAAGAGAATTTTCACATATTGTCGAGAGTAATCAAGAAAAATGTAATATAAGTTGCATCTTGTGTCATAAAAAAATAAAATTATCAATGTTAACTCAAGCCGATATTAAAGAAAATAGATTATTAGAAAATAGATTTAACAATCAAAAACAACTAAACGAATTTGCTTTTTCTGCATCATTTAATCTTCTTTACGAATCAGTCTTACGCGCCGAAAAATAAGGGATTATTTCTTTAGAATGATGATTGAGAAGCTGGAAAGAGTAGATGTAATGGAATATTTATGATTTAAACATACGTTGCATTACGACGTGACCTTTTCCGTGAATGTTATGTATAGTGGCGATTTCTCGATTTCTTATAACAATAGTCTACTTCCCCATCTCTTAGAGTGCAGAATAACGGTGCCTACAACCGGGGGCGTCTTGGGTTCGTTATAGGATTATTACCGTTTTAAGGGGGCTGGCTGGGATCTTGGTCAGGCAAGAGAAGAAAGGCGGTTGTTTAGCCTCCATTGAACATAGAGTGCATGAATCCCCGCTACAGCAAGAAACGGAAGCGACGCGAAAAATACGAAACGTAAATGTGAAGGATCGTGAGTGAAGAAAAACAAGGACATTACACTGCAATACCAGACCTCAAACCACAGAAATAACCTGTTGCGTAGAGTGTTCCTCTCTCCTGAAGCCCTGTATCCATTGATATACAATGGGAACTCCACTCTAAAGTCAGACATACCGTCCCACATTCTCTCCCAGATCATAAGTTAAACCACTCTAGCAGTTAATCCTTAGATTGACTTGCAGTAAAATCTTTTCATTTAATCTGTTATTCGTGTGCAGCTGGGGCTGGCGGGGTGTGGCACGCGATAGCCAATACAGTTATAGACTCTAAGATTCTATTGACATTCAAGGTTCTATTAGTATTTCTAGTTGGACCCCAGCTCCGAGGTGGGGAGCTATACAAGTACCATGAATGAGAAGAGAGTGAGAAAAATTGTCCTCAAATAGTTTGAATACAGTTGTAACCGTCGTACTTTCCGTTGTCTTAACCCTAGGCATTATCATGTATGTGCCTCAGGTGCAAGAGGCTATACAGGGTTCTCAGGGAGAGCAAGGCATTCAAGGACTAGCAGGATCACAGGGACTCACAGGAGCAACAGGGGCAATAGGAACGACAGGGGCAAATGGGGCTACAGGGGCTGCGGGAGCTACAGGATCAACAGGACTGCAGGGAATCCAAGGCGTGAAGGGTGATACAGGAGACATAGGACCGATAGGACTACCTGGAAGTTTCGGAGCACCAGACTACGACACCGGATGGCGATCCGTATACTTTGGAGAGATATTGGAAATCTCTCATGGTCTCGAATCAATCGAAGATGTTTTTGGAATTATGCTGGGGCAGTACTTCCCAATGGAGGGACCGGGGGTAACACATCAAACCAACTATGGAGGAGTGAGATACTGGTATGAAGGGGGGTTGGCTCCACCGGGTCTAGTGAGGATTGGTGCAAGCTGGCATCTGGATGATACCTTTGTCTATTTACATCGTTACGAAAAAGACTATGGTTATTATACAGAATTAGAACAAAATTATCAACATATGCGTGTGATACTTTGGCAACTACCACCCCCACCACCGTGACAACGAGCTGAGAAACTATCCCCTTTTTTTCTTGAAACCACTCAGATGCACCCACGCCTCCAATCACCAAGTACAGACCCCATTAGTAGACACAGAACACACAGGAACCGGAGGCGCGGTTATCTAAACTGGTTATCTGAGTTGTTTAGTCTCACACATGTCTAAGGTTCTCAGTGAATCCCCCGGCGAGGTACAGGACCCAGAAAAAGCTCATTATGCATGTAAATCGATGTAAGCTTAAGCATACTTTTAATAATCACTGAAGGTAAAGGGTTCCCGTATGGTGCTAACATCCACTGAGATCGAGAGGGTCCGCCGGGAGCTTTCCACGATGGGGCTAGAGATCAGACCAGTTAAACGATTCGGACCGAAAAGACAGCTTATCGTGAGAATCGACGAGAAATTATATTATGACTTCGAGAACTACCTTAGAGAAGTATACGGTTCTTTTTATGGAGGAATAAAAGGACTCGCTATCGAGGAAGCAATACAGAAGTATATTGAATATGAAGAGTAATTAAGTTCATGATTGTAGAACTACCGAAATAAAACTATCTCCCCCTGAAAATGGTTCTAAACTCAGTAACGTTTATCAATGCAAAAAATGTAGAGAAAGTGGAGGAATGAAGTTAGCCGCTGACTGAGCGGTCTTTTGGGTTTACGACCAACTTCATTCCTTGGGTGGTCAGGATAGCGGAGCGCTGGATTGCGCCCGCGTCCTTAACCAAAAAGGTAATATTGACGCTTACATATAAACAGTTTCTTGTTTCATTCATATCTTTTAATTTTTATTAAAATTTATATCTTTTTTATTATTTATAAAGATTTATATCTTTTATATTATTTTAAAATAAAAAATGTCGCCAATGTTACCATCACTAGTTATTACCCGGTAGTATGAGCAGATTGATTCAGCAGATTGATTCAGCAGATTAATTGAGCAGATTGATTCAGCAGATTAATTGAGCAGATTGATTCAGCAGATTGATTCAGCAGATTGATTCAGCGGATTAATTCAGCGGATTGATTCAGCAGATTAATTCAGCGGATTAATTGAGCAGATTGATTCAGCAGATTAATTCAGCGGATTGATTCAGCAGATGGTATGACCGGAGCGAGGTAAAAAAGCACACAATGAGCTGATAAAGTACCTAAGGGAGCACCCAGAACTCATGACCTAATCGCACTACTCACCTATCTTTTCAAGTACCATAGAAATCTTCTTCATATCTTCTTCTAGGGTGGTCATAGCGTTCCTGATGTTGTAGTGCAACACTCGAAAGCCATTTAATTTCTCACCGTTTTCAAGGAACCTGTTTACTATTTTTCGTTCGAGTTCAGTCAAGATGTATGTTCTCATTTGCCCCCACCTTAGCGTTATTATCATCGTAACGCTTATATTTTTAAAAGTTATCGTTATGATGGTAATAACGATGGTATTGAAGGGAGAATCCTCTTTCGAGGACGTAAGTAACATATGTTACCCCCCTGTGGGGCATAACATAGATATAGGCTCCCTGTAAAACTAATTATAGTAAACAACGGAGCGATGATCATGAGAGCATATGTCCTGATTAACACGGAGCTGGGCCAGGAGGCTCAGGTAGTATCGGAGTTGAATGACGTAGAGGGGATAACGGGCATCTCCTCCCTGTACGGCATCTATGACGTGATCGCACAGGTAGAGGCCGATTCCATGGAGAAGGTCAAGGAGATAGTGTTCAACAAGATCAGGCGTCTCGACAGCGTGAAGACCACCATCACCCTGATAACCTTCGGGGAAGGCTTCTCCCGAGAGTAGAGACCTTTTTTCTCTACTCCATTTACAGGCCTCTAGCGGGTGGGTTGTTACCCTCACTGGCCGCTGTGCGTCACATCAGGCCGAAATATTTTAACGTGAGAGTTGTGAACGGAAGCCAGGTAGCAGGAATAGAAACCCCCTTCGATTCAAGCCCTGGCTTCCAAATTGTTCAAGGCTGATTTTCTGGAGTGTAAATTATGGGCTAGTCGAGGTTGTCCTCGATGGGGGTCATGGTGTACTTGACCTCGGATATCCCCCGGATGGCCTTCGTCTTCCGGATGAAGTCGAGGACCACCTCCAGGGGTCCCCGTATAATGAAGACGTCCATACAGTACGTGCTCCCGATGTGGAAGTGGGTGTTGCTGAATATGTTATCGTCGAAACCGTGTCTGAGGGCCATGAGGTTCGCGCTGTGATCATGGCGCTCCCTGTCCGATTGGACGGTTACGGTCGCCAATACCACTCCGTGCTCAAGCCTCTGGAGGGCGAACTGGGAGAGGGCCTCCCGGATGGCGAGCCTGATGGCCTCTGAGCGGCTTGAGTACCCGGACTTATCTATGAAGTCATCGAGCCGGTCTAGGAGCTCGGCGGTCATCGAGATGCTGATGACTGTCATATCGGTTATTAAGATCATAACGATTTTTTATTAAATGTTATGAATTACCCTCCCTTCTATAGCATCAGATTAATAAACCGCTCCCGGACCCTTCCGATGAGTGAAGCAGGAGAACTCATAGATGGACCACAGCCACAACGACGACCACGGACACGACAAAGATGAAGCTCATGCCCACGAGCACTCCGAGGGAGGCCTGATACCCCTTGCGGTGTCGGGCATCACCCTCGCCCTCGGCCTGGCCCTGAGGTACCTGTACGGACAGTCTCTGCCCTCGGACCTCCTCCTCGTGGCGACCATGGTCCTGTCGGGGTACAAGATCGCTGAGATCGGCCTGAGGGGGCTGCTGAGGGCACATATCAGCATCAACCTGTTGATCTCCATCGCAGCCGTCGGCGCCTTCGCCATCGGCCATCTGGAGGAGGGGGCGGCGGTCGTGTTCCTGTTCAACATCGCTGAGAAGCTGGAGGACTACGCCGCGGACAGAGCCAGGCACGGCATCGAAGCGCTCCTGGAGCTCAAGCCCGAGGTGGCGACGCTGAGGAAGGACGGGGGGGAGACGGTCGTGCCCGTGGGGGAGGTCTGGCCCGGAGACATCTTCGTCCTCAGGCCCGGTGACCGCGTCCCCCTGGACGGCGTGGTCATCGAGGGGGCCTCCAGCGTCGACCAGGCCACCATCACGGGTGAATCTGCCCCCGTCTCGAAGCAGGTGGGGGATGAGGTCTACGCGGGCACCATGAACATCGACGGCTTCGTCGGCGTCCAGGTCACGAAGCTCGCGGAGGAGACCATGCTCGCGAGGATCCTCGAGATGGTCGAGGAGGCCGAGGAGAGCCGCTCCCCGACTGAGGCCTTCGTGGACCGGTTCGCCCGGATCTACACGCCTGCGGTCATCCTACTCGCCGTGCTGGTGGCCGTCGTACCCCCGCTGCTCCTGGGTCAGCCATTCCACGTCTGGGTCTACAAGTCGCTGGTCATGCTCGTCGTCGCCTGCCCCTGTGCCCTGGCCATCTCCACCCCTGTCGCCATGGTCTCCGCCATCTCCAGTGCGAGCGTGAATGGCGTGCTCGTCAAGGGCAGCACCTTCATTGAGCAGGTCAGCCGGACAAAAGCCTTCGCCTTTGATAAGACGGGCACTGTCACCCGGGGGGAGCTCGGCGTCACCGACGTGGTCTCGTTCACCGTGCCCGAGAGGGGGGTCCTGAGGCTGGCCGTGGCGTTGGAGGCGAAGGCGGAGCATCCCATCGCGCGGGCGATCCTCGAGAGGGCGGAGGCCGAGGGCGTCGAGGTGGAGGAGACGACGGAGTTCAGGGCCTTCGTGGGGAGGGGCGTGGAGGCGTGCGTGGATGACACCACCTGCTGCGTCGGGAACATGCGGCTGTTCGAGGAGCTGGGCATCCCCGTCGTGGACGGCGTCGTAGATGAGCTTGAGGGGCAGGGCAAGACGGTCGTACTCGTCTCTCAGGACGACTGCACCGTTGGAGCGATTGCCCTCATGGATCGGCTGCGTGCGGGGGCTGTGGAGGTGGTCTCAGAGCTGAAGGGCATGGGCGTCCACGTGGAGATGCTGACCGGGGATAACGAGGTCACCGCGAGGGCCATATCCGATAAGCTGGGCTTGGATGGTTTCTCGGCTAATCTTCTTCCCGAGGAGAAGGTGGCGGCCATCGAGGGGCTCCGTGAGCGGTTTGGTACCGTGGCTATGGTCGGTGACGGGGTTAACGATGCGCCTGCTTTGGCGGCTGCGGATGTGGGGATCGCGATGGGGGCGATCGGGAGCGATGTGGCGTTGGAGACGGCGGACGTGGCGCTGATGGAGGATGAGCTGGGGAGGATCATCTACCTGGTGAGGCTGAGCGGCGCCACAATGGGCAGGATCAGGGAGAACATCACAGCCTCCATCCTGGTCAAGCTGGGGGTGGCAGTCCTGGCCTTCTTCGGGTACGCGAGCCTGTGGATGGCCGTGGCTTTGGGGGATATGGGGTTGAGCCTCGGGGTGATCCTGAACTCGCTAAGGCTGGGGAGCATCCGGGCTCGGACCTACGGCGCGGATGAGGGCGCCTGATTTAGGTTTAATATTATATAGCTCCGGGTCTCTATTTTTAACCATGATTCCTGAGACTTTCACGATTGTTCTGGCTACTTTCGTCGTGAGCCTCTTCTCGCTTAGCGGCATCTTTACGATGTCGCTTAACGAGGAGCGCCTCCACTCCATCCTGTTCTTCCTCTTGGCGTTCTCGGCTGGCTCCATCTTCGGTGCGGCCATATTCGAACTTCTTCCTGAGGCGGTGGAGCTGGTGGAAGGGCGCGTGGTGTTTCTCTACATCGCGTTCGGGTATCTGGCGTTCTACTTCCTTGAGAGGTTCATCTACTGGTATCACGGTCACGGACATCACGAGGACATGGAGGAGTTCGAGGCGGAGGAGACGAGGGGCTTCGCGTACCTGAACCTGCTGGGTGATGGCATCCATAATTTCATCGACGGGATGGTCATCGCGGCGAGTTACGCAGTGAGCTTCCAGGTTGGGTTGGTGGCAACCATCGCGGTGATCTTCCATGAGCTCCCCCAGGAGATGGGCGACTACGGGATCCTCATATACGCGGGTTTCGACAGGGTCAGAGCCCTCACGCTGAACTTCGTGGTCGCCCTCTCCGTGGTTGGGGGCGGGGTCTTCGCCACCTTCTTCCTTGAGACCGTGGAGGCGTTGAGCGGACTCTTGATCTCGTTCTCCGCCGGCGCGTTCCTGTATCTCGCGGCGTCTGAGCTCGTGCCTGAGCTTCAGCATGAGAGGGATTTCAGGAGGTCGCTGATCCAGTTCGTGGTGTTCATCATGGGGATGGCGTTGATCTACTCCCTTGGGCTGATCTTCCCCCACGAGTAGTCTACTATCATGTTGTGACCTCTCCAAGTGAGTTTTACTTATTTACGCTCTAACAGATGGAGGTCTCATGGGATCAGCTAAGTTAGTGGAGCTCTCCTTGGAGAACGTCTGAGTTCATCGAGGGTAACCGTGTCGCGATTTTAGACTTCTGGGGCAGTGACTGTGGCGTGTGTGTCGCCATGCTCCCTGTTCTAGAGGTATTTGCCTCTGAGTGGGAGGGTGTCGCAGCCTTAGGTAAGTTCTGCGTGGACGGCGTGTGGGAAGGGGTCTCAGAGGTTCGGTATTCTAGGGACGCCTTCATTCATCGTCTACAGGGACGGGGAGGAAGTGGATAGAACCATTGGGTTCCATGGGGATAAAATCCTGTCATGGATGAGGGAGTTAATCGAGAAAGAGAGATGAGGATGGGGTGTGAGAGCAGAGACGCACCTGCCTCTCCACCTCTCGTTTATGTATTAAATAATAGATGAATGCACCATTCCCCGTGAAGCACAGCTACAAGGTCATCATAATCAACGTCATCTCGTTCGCCATCTACTTCGGAGTCTCGACGCTCCTGGGAGTCTACACCTCAATGGGGAGTGTCATATCGTCGGTCGCTGGGTTCGTGGCAGCCATCGTCGTTCACGAGATCCTGCTGATCATGAACAGGCGTCCGCCAGAGGAGGAGCCTGCGGCCTCGGAACTAGATGATGTAACGGACGAAGGCACAGGTTAGCTGTTCGCCTGCCTCATCTCTCCCCCGTTGTCACGTACTCGATGATCTGGGAGGCTGACATGTCCTTCAGCCCAAGCAACTCGGCAGTGGCAGCCTCACCCCAGTAGTCCGTCCCTATCACCAGCTGGGCAAGGCTCACCATTGTGTCGATGGCCGGCGTGGAGATCCCCAGCTGGTCGCCCAGAGTCGAGATGAAGACGAACCCGTACATGAGGTCCTCCCCGAAGGCCGTCCTGGCTGCGAAGTCGTCAAGGCTCAATCCCGGCCTCCACGACCTGTGGGACGCGAAGGTGCTGTAGACCTCGTACATCGTCTCCCCCTCGACGCCGTACTGCCCGTACTCCATCTTCAGGACCTCGGGCTTGGGGAGGAGTTCGAGGCCCAGGGCCTTCCCCACAGCCATCCTCTCCTTGTCGACGGCGTCCATGACGGCCGCGACCTTGGGGGTCATCAGCGTCCCGTAGAACTCCAGGTCCCCGCCTGTCGTCTCCCAGAGCCCCGTATTCAGGAGGGCTGGCGGGACGTGGACCTGCAGGTTCGGATTAGTGAGGCTCGTGTCCAAGACGTTCGTCGCAGCCTCGCAGTTGGGGAAGAACTCCTTGACGACCCCCATCATCTCGGGAGTATCGATGCTCGGCATCGCCGCAGCCCAGAGGTGGGCCTTGACTCCGAAGACATGCATGACGCCCGGCTCGACGGGCTTCACGAAGTAGGGGAGGATCGCCCCCTCCCCCAGGATGGCCCCCGCGGGGGCCGTATCCTTGAACACCTCGTAGGTTCTCAGCGCGGAGAGGTAGGACGACCAGTTTAGCAGCACCTGGCCGGGCTCAAGGTGTTTAGCGGCCTCTCCTATGAACCTCTCAGCGCCATACGCCCGGATGGTGAGGAACACGGCGTCAGCCCCGTCCACCGCCTCGGCCATGTCCGTCGTGATCACGTCGGGCTCGACGCGACCCTCAAGATATCCTGTCGCCTCGACGCTCCCACGCTCCTCCACAGCCCGTAGGTTCCGATCGTACTCTGGGAAGTCGAACAGGTTCACCTTGAACCCCTTGAGGCCGAGGTCCACGGCCATGGTCATTCCCCCAGACCCGCAGCCTAGCACAGCAGCCCGTTTCACGCTCACGTCACATTCCTCCTTAACACGGGGTAATAGAGTATGAACGGTCTTAAGAGATCTATCATATTGTAACTAGAAGGGAAGCATCGGAATACGATAGGTATTAATAAGGTCTAACTTGCTTGCGCATCCGATTTTTAGGGTAATATTTTAACCCCGCACACACTTCCCTACTCTCTCTTTATACTCCCCACAATGGGTTAGAGGCGCGCGCTGGGCTCAGTCCTCGATCCACCAGATCCAGCCTTTATTCCCTTCAGAGCGCTTTCCCTTGATTACTCCCGCAATCCTAAGCAGGTTAAGGCCAACTACCGACGAGGAAGGACAGAATGAACTCACCTTCCGGACCTCACTCTGGAGCTCCCTCGTGGTCAACGGACCCCCAGCTTCCTTGAGAATACTCGTTATAATAAAATCGGAGTCGTTGCTTTTAGGAGTTCTCGAGTTTGTCAGCTCAGTCACCTTGCGCGCGGGCGTGTAATATTTTCATTCAAATCAATTTAGACCTTTTCATGCGCGCGCTACTCTGAGTGTACCCCACCGGGCTCTCTCATCATGCAACGAGTCAAAGAACCTTTTAGATGCTGCACACGCAAGGTAGGTTTTTATTGTAGGTTATGTGTTTAGGGGAGAGAAGGTCAGAAAGAATAAAGACTAAAAAATCGGGGTTAAAACCCTAGATTAATAAGGTTTTTATGCTTTACATTGACCTACAGAGTCGGGAGATTTCCGCGTGTCCAGGGAATTCAACTATATCGTCAGGCTCCACGGGTCAAACCTAGATGGAACCAAGCTCCTCCCCTACGCATTATGCGACCTCAAAGGAGTAGGGATCAGGGTATCCAAGACCATGATCAAGAAGCTAGGCCTCGACCCAAGCCTCAGACTCGGAACCCTATCCGAGGCCGATGTGAGGCGACTTGAGGAGATACTCGACAACCCAGCCTCAGGCGGAATACCCAACTGGATGCTCAACAGAAGGAAGGACCTCGAGACAGGGAAGGACATCCACCTCCTAGGCTCGGACCTGACCCTCAGGGTCAGGGATGACATCGACCTCATGAAGGAGACGAGGAGCTGGAAGGGAAACCGCCACGCACGGGGGCTCAAGGTCAGGGGACAGAGGACCAAGACCTCGGCCCGCAAGGGACGAAGCGTCGGCGTGAGCAGGAGCAGAGTGCAGCGGGAGCAGCGGCAGCAGTAGGTGATATGAGATGGGAGATCCGAAGAAGAAGCACAAGCTCTACAACACCCCCAAGCGCCCTTACGACATAGACAGGCTTGAGGAGGAGCTCAAGCTATTGGGCGTCTACGGGCTCCGCAACAAGCGGGAGCTGTGGGGCAGCCGCACTGAGCTCAGCACCCTGAGACGCAGGGCTAGGGAGATGCTCTCCATGGACCCCGTAGAGAGGGCCGACGCGGAGAGCGCGATGATAAAAAAGCTCCATAGCCAAGGCCTTGTACCCGAGAAGGGTAACCTGGAAGACATCCTGGAGCTTGCGGTCCAGGACCTCATGGAGAGACGGCTCCAGACAGTCACCTTCCGCCGAGGATTGGCCAGTTCCCTATTCCAGGCCAGGCAGCTCATCACCCACGGCCACGTCGCCGTTGACGGCAGGAAGATGAAGGCCCCAGGACACACATTAACTATCCACGAAGAGGAGAAGCTGGACTACGCAGAGTCCAGCCCATACCACGCGAAGGAGCACCCGCTGAGGCAGGAGCTGGCCATCGCGGGCGCAACGGGAGATGAGAAAGTTGAGTGAAAGTGAGCGTTGGGCGGTCATCCATATCTTAAGTAGCTTCAACAACACGATCGTCCACATGACCGACCTCACGGGAGCCGAGACCATCGCCTTCGCATCCGGAGGAGGATTCGTAAAGGCCGACAGGCTCAAGCCCTCCCCCTATG
>JABUBL010000588.1_pt1 | contig 11192 bp, 9 predicted proteins | sample 7240371 | NCBI WGS metagenome assembly JABUBL01 (sample SAMN07256343, study PRJNA390944) | subsurface metagenome | isolation source: Methane hydrate marine sediment | place: Pacific Ocean: Eastern North Pacific, ODP site 1244 | collected 2002
CACCATGGTGAATACACCTTCCTTGCAGGAATAGAAACAGCTCTCAAAGCCTTTATGCATAAAATAGCCATTTCCTCGCATCTTCCAAATCCCCTTCTTATAGTAATTATAGCGTTCTGGTCCCATCGTGCAGTTGGTTCATACTTCATTTGAGTAAATACCCATTCATTTATACGCAGGACAGCATCCCTCATATCCTTTACATCTTCAACCAAATTGTAAAGAGTATCAGCATAGATTGTGGTGAAGTTCTCCAAAGGTTCCTGACTTACTCTGTGAGGAAGTATGTAGTACTGAAAGAGAAAATCATTTATCTTTTTTCTCCAGGAAACCCTTTGCAGGTTTAAATCCAATGCATCACAGTAGGATATAAAATCATCTGATTTGAGATTTACAAGGTCAACATCTGGCATAGAGGATAGGAGGAAATCTATCCATTCTTTATACCCCTTTTTTTCAGCCTCTTCTACGAGTTTTTCAACCTCTTCCCTATTCTCCCCTGCTTTCTCGAATACCTTCTCCATCTCCAGCGGATGGGCATAACCACATAAAAGCAAACTTAATAAACTAAAAAATACAATTCTCATGTTATTATTATAATGGAAATTTTATAGAAAGGCAAGGGAAATCTTGGTGTCATTGCGAGTACACTTTCATCTTCTCTTCCGAAGCAATCTCAATGTACGGTGTTTCTGGAGTGAATTAACTCCTTTAATTTCCTCTCCCTTGATGGGAGAGGATTAAGCTTGCCCTGAACTTGTTTCAGGGGTGAGGGTGATTTTTGGAGTGCAACGATGGTTTCGTTGCGGTTTTTTGTTTTTTGGGATTTGTAGGCACGAATTCAATTCGTGCATTTTTTTGGGGAAATCAAAAGTTTAAAAGTTTACTCCTGTCCCCATTAAATTAAAAATATAAACCAGCAAAGCAAACGAATCAAACGATATTAACGAACAAACGCTCTAAACGAAACTACTCAATAACTGATTACACAGGTTAGTCCATTTGCTTCCTTAGAAATGTCGGAATCTCGAGGTCATCAATGGAGATGGTGCTGAGTTTACCCTTGTCAATTTCTATTCTTTGTTCCTTCTTCCTATTTCTTAAAAATGTAGGTATATCTCTATATTCCTGAGAATCCAACCTTCTCAGTTCATCGACCTCAACCGTTTTGGGTTCTTGCTCAACAGATGCTCCGATTCCTGTTGCAAAGACTGTTATATGGACCTTATTTTTCTCTCCTTTTACAAGACCAAAGTAAACATCGGCATTTTCCCCTGCTGTTTTTTGAATAACAGAAACCGCATCGGTAGCTTCAAGGAGTGTAAGGTCATCCCCACCTGTTACATTAATGATAACGCCTCTTGCACCCTCAATTGATACATCTTCAAGGAGTGGACAACTTATAGCCTCCTGTGCAGCGTCTATTGCTTTATTCTCTCCTGTTCCTGTTCCAATTCCCATTAATGCATCTCCCCTGTAAGTCACAACCGTCATGATATCAGCAAAATCGAGATTTATCACTCCTGGCTTTATTATCAGTTCTGATATCCCTTTAACAGCCTTGAGTAGGACACTATCTGCCATCTTGAACGCTACGAAGGTTGATGTCTGCTTACTCACCACAGAGAGTAGTTTCTGATTGGGGATCACAATCAATGTATCAACCGCCTGTTTTAGTGCAGCAATACCTTCTTTTGCTTGCTGTGATCTTTTTTTCCCTTCAAAGTTAAAGGGTTTTGTTACAACAGCAACCGTCAGGATATTCATCTCTTTTGCTGAAGCCGCAATAAGAGGAGACGCACCGGTTCCTGTCCCTCCTCCCATCCCTGCAGTTAAGAAAATCATCTGTGCATCTTCCATTGTGGTTTTTATCTTCTGAATATCCTCCTGGGCAGCTTTCATTCCAATTTCAGGGTCACTACCTGAACCAAGTCCTTTTGTAAGTTGTGCACCTATCTGCAGCTTTGTTGTTGCTTTTGATCTTGAGAGCGCTTGAAGGTCTGTATTCACAGAAATAAAATCAACACCCTCAAAGCCTTCTTCTATCATCCTGTCCACTGCATTTCCTCCACCTCCACCTATACCTATTACCTTTATTTTCGGAATGGTTCCCTTTTCTTCCACAAGTTCGAACATATTCCCTCCTTTTTAGTAAATTCTTATATGGATTTAAACCAATTAACAACCCTTCTAATAAACCTATCCAGTAACCCTGCTTTCCTCTCAAAGAAACCTTCCTCGTCCCTATGTTTATATCCATACACAATAAGTCCAATGCCAGCCGCATGTACTGGATCAGAGACTGCATCTGTCAATCCAACAATACCTTTGGGTACACCCACCTTAACAGGAAGGTCGAATATCCTCTCTGCCAGTTGCTCTATACCTTCCATCTTCGCTGTCCCACCCGTTAGGACTATACCGGCAGTAAGACGGTCATCAAATCCACTCCTCTTAATCTCACGTTCTACCAAACTGAAAACCTCCTCTATTCTCGGTTCTATTATAGAAGCAAGGATCTGTCTTGAAACCTCTCTTTTTTTCCTTCCACCAACACCAGGGACCTCCATTGTCTCATTTGTATCAACTAAGGAGGAAAGTGCAGCACCATATCGTTTCTTTATCTCTTCTGCCTGAGCCCGAGGCGTCCTCAATCCAATTGCGATATCATTTGTTATATTTACCCCACCCAATCCCACAACAGATGTGTGTCGTATGCTGCCTTCAAAGAAGATTGAGAAATCTGTTGTGCCACCACCAACATCTAAAAGGCAAACCCCGAGTTCTTTTTCCTCCTCATCGAGGACAGCAAAACTTGATGCATAGGGTTGTAGAACAATATTCCTGATGGCAAGATTTGCCCTTTCAATTGATTTAACAATGTTCTGAATAGCAGTGATAGCTGCTGTAACTACATGAACCTCAGCCTCAAGTCTCACCCCTGCCATACCAACTGGTTCCTTGATCCCTGTTTGGTCATCCACTGTATAGTCCTGAGGAAGCACATGAATTATTTTCCTGTCCATTGGGATAGTAACAGCCTTCGCCTGTTCAATTACCCTCTTTATATCCTCATTTGAAATACCTTCCTCTGTTCTCGAAACAGCTATCACACCTCTTGAATTAAAACTTTTTATATGGTCACCAGCAATACCGACAACAACGTTATTTACCTTAACGCCTGCCATAAGTTCTGCCTCGCCTACAGCCTGTCTTATTCCCTGGACAGTCTTGTCGAGATTAACCACAACCCCTCTTCTTAACCCATAAGAAGGCGTTGTTCCAACACCAACGATGTTAATTTCACTTTTTTCATTAACCTCAGCTATAATAGCAGAAATCTTGGTTGTACCGAGGTCAAGTCCGGTAATCAAATCCTCTTTACTCACAATGCACCACCTTTGTCAAATATTATCTGGTTTTTAAACCTCATATCACAAACGGTATAACCTTTACCTTTCATCTCTTCAAAAATACAATAAAGTTCATTATTAAAAGGTAAAGGCTCATTGCTACCAATGAGCATCTTAAAACCATTCACTTTCACAAATGTCCTTTCTTTGTCTCTAAAATAGATTGTAATAGTTCGTGAACCAAATGCATCTTTAATTTTCTTTATTTGTGCAATATGTGAGGAAAGGTCTTTCCTGACATCACTGTAAACAGAAGGCAAGTCAGAAAATACATCTGAATAAGGAATAACCTTCCCATCCGAACAGAGAAGTGAAGGAATATCATTTTTGAGAACTGCCTTGATTACTATAACTAATGTTCCAAAAAAACATTCCCTTAAAAGAACATTTTCTATCCATACGTTACTTTTCAATCTCTTTATAATGTGATTCTTCTCGGTGTTTTTTATTATTCCATCCTTTTTTATACCTGAGCAGGACAAAATCTCTTCTGCTGTTAAGTGTTCTGTACCCTCTATAAGAATCTTATGTACATAGAACCCCTCTCTAGCACTCTTGTTCTTCCTAAAAAGAAGAAAGCAACTTACAAGGATAATAACTATCAAAAGAAAAAGAGTTTGTCTTTTTTTACTCTTTTTCTTTCTTCTATTTCTCTTCAACAAACTCTACCTCCAGTTCCAACTCGATTCCTTCCTCTTTTCTAACCCTATCTCTGACCTTCTCAACGAGCCTTTTAACATCATCAGATGTAGCACTTCTCTTGTTGATAATAAAATTGGCGTGTTTAGATGAGATTTCTGCATCACCCTCGCTCATTTTCTTCATTCCAAGCCTATCTATAATCTCACCTGCAAATCGATTCTTTGGATTCTTAAAGACAGAACCAGCGCTCGCGAAATCAAGTGGTTGTTTCTCTTCTCTCTTTCTCTTTACCTCCTCTATCTCCCTTACAATCTCAACCCTTTCCTTTTTCTCAAAATAAAAACGTGCACCTACAATAATATCACCTTTTTTAAATGGGCTTTCTCTATATGAGAAATCCATTTCCCTTTCTTTTTCATCTCCACCACTATCTATATAGTGAATCCTTTCTATACAATCTTTTATCTCTTTTCCAAAAGCACCAGCGTTCATCCAGACCGCTCCACCAACTGTGCCGGGGATACCAGAAAGTGTCTCAAGGCAGGATAAACCACATTCGGCTGATTTCATAATTAGTTTTATTAGATCTACCCCACTTCCTGCAAAAATCCTATTTCCAAACACCTTTATTTCATTAAAGCATCTGTTTGTTTTTATCACAACACCTCTAAAGCCTTTATCACTAAAAACCAGGTTTGTGCCGTTACCCATAATGAAAAACCGTATGCCTTTTTTTTTCAAGAACGTAGTGAGCCACCTTAAATCTTCTGAACTCTCAGGAATTACAAGAACATCAGCAGGTCCACCAATCCTTATGTATGTATACTCTTTTAACATTTCATCCTTCTTCACAACACCTTTTATTCTCTTCTTGATACCATCATAGATAGGCATCTTTAAGTATTTTGCCTCCTTTAATCTTAATAAATTTCTCGCCTACCTTATATATATCACCTGCTCCAATTGTGATTACCATATCACCTTTCTTTGTATTCTTTTTAAGATAGCTAACAATACCCTCCTTATCTTTAATGTATGTAACACTTCTGTGACCATAATCCTTAATTGCTTCATAAATCATCTTACCTGTTACACCTGGAATGGGCGATTCCCTTGATGGATATATATCTGTAATTATTACTGTATCCGCCTCATTGAATGAAGTCGCAAATCTGCTCTTCAATTTTATGGTTCTTGAGAAAAGATGTGGCTGAAAGACAGCAATAATCCTTCCTTCCCAACCATTCCTTGCTGCTTCAAGTGTAACCTCTATTTCCCTCGGATGATGTGCATAATCGTCAACAACCCATATTCCATCAATCTTTCCCTTTAACTCAAATCTCCTTCTGACGCCATGAAACGCGAAAAGGCTCTTCTTTATTGTTTCGATATCCACATCTAACTCAAGACAGAGTGCAATTGACCCCAGTGCGTTTGCTATATTATGTTTTCCTGGAATTTTGAGTTCAATTCTTGCAAGCTCTCTTTCCTCACTTACAACAGTAAATTTTGAATGAAAGCTATCTATCTCAATATCTATAGCTGAAATATCTGCCTGTCTTGAGAAACCATATGTTATTGTCCTCCGTTCTATATCCGGAATTATGGATTGGACATTTGGTTCATCAAGGCAGAGAATTACGCATCCATAAAATGGAACCTTCTGGGCAAATTCAAGAAAGGTAACTTTTATCTCATTGATGTCCGCATAGGTATCAAGATGTTCTTCTTCAATAGAGGTCACAAGAGCAAAAGTTGGTAATAGTTTCAGGAATGATTTATCACTTTCGTCAGCCTCACAGACTATATATTCTCCACTTCCAAGTTTAGCATTAGTATCAAGGCTTCTCAACCTACCTCCTACAACAATGGTAGGGTCTAATCCTGCTTTTGTTAGTATTGCACCTATCATGGAAGTAACAGTAGTTTTTCCATGAGTTCCAGCAACTGTAATAGCTTTTTTCATCCTCATCAATTCTGCGAGCATCTCTGCTCTTGGAATTACTGGTGTCTTCAAATCCCGTGCTCTCTCTAATTCAATATTATCCTTTTTTACTGCAGATGAATATACTACCACATCTGCACCGAGAACATTAAGAGGATTGTGCCCTTTTTTTATCTTCGCTCCAAGCAATTTTAATCTCTTTGTAATTTCTGATGTCGCTATATCAGAACCTGTAACTTCAAAACCTAAATTAAGAAGGACCTCTGCAATACCGCTCATTCCTATTCCACCTATACCAACGAAGTGAATCCTTTTTACATTACGGAACATCCCTTCCTCCTCTTGCAAGGGATACAACTCTCATAGCTATCTTAAGTGCAGCATCACTTTTGCACACTAAACGTGCCGCTCTACTCATATTACTTAATCTCTCATTATCACTCAGTAAGGGGAATAAGAGGTTTGTAACCTTTTCACTATTTAGTTCGCTATCCAGAAGCATTACAGATGCTCCAATCTTCTCTAAGTACCGTGCATTCTCTTCCTGATGTCCTCCTGTAGCATAAGGAAATGGAATAAGAACTGAGGGGATGCCCCTTGCTGTTATCTCTGCTATGGCAAGCGCTCCAGCCCTTGAAAATGCAATATCAGCCGCTGAGTAAGCCAGATTTATTCTTTCAATAAATGGTAGTACCCTTACTTTCACTTTTATATCTTTTAAAGACTCTTTTACCCATGTATAGTCACTTTTCCCTGTCTGAAAGATAAACTGTATGCTTGGAAAAGTATAATTTCTCATAACTTCGACAAATACACTGTTTATAGACCGTGCGCCATGACTACCCCCAAGAATAAAGACAGTCTTCTTTTCGCTATCAAGATTAAAATATTCCATTGCTTCTGCACGGGTTCCTTCTAAAATTGAATCCCTGATTGGATTTCCTGTTAGATAAAGCCTTTTCGCTATCACGGATAATCTCGCTTTCTCGTTTGCAATATGAACCTCTGATACAAATTTGGAAAGTAGTCTCGTCGTGAATCCTGGATAGCTATCCTGTTCACTGATTAATGTGGGAATACCGCAAACGATTCCAAGAAAGAGAGGGACAAAAGATGCGTAACCACCTGTTCCAACAATCACACGAGGCCTTTTCTGGATAAGGATGAAACAAAATAGTAGCATACTAACAGTAAGGAATAGAGGGAAAACCATTCTCTCAGAAATACTTTTTCCAAGTAGACCTTTAACAGGGAGTGTATAACATTTGAAACCCTCTTTCATTACAACTCTCATATCCATTGCCTTCTTTGTTACAGTAAACAGAATTTCCATTCTACTATCAATTTTTCTTATTTCACGAGCGATTGCGATACCAGGGTAGAGATGCCCCCCGGTTCCACCCGCTGCTATAATAATTTTCATTTCGTTCCTTATTACTGTTCATCGAAATATTTAGTAGTATCCCAACTGCAATAAAATTTGCCAGGAGTGAACTGCCTCCAAAACTTACAAAAGGAAGTGGAAGTCCTGATGTGGGAAGAACTCCAAGAACAATACCTATGTGGAGCAATGCATTTACAAAGATATTAACAGTGAGAGTAAATCCAAGCAGCCTTCCAAATTCATCCTTTGCATTTCTTGAAATCTTTATTCCAAGTATAAAAAGGAAGAGGAATAAACTTAATATGATCGCAGCTCGTAAAAAACCAAGTTCTTCCGCTATAATTGCAAAAATAAAATCAGAATATGACATGGGGAGAAAGAGAAGTTTCTCCCTGCCAGCTCCAAGCCCCAATCCAAAGAAACCACCGGAACCAATTCCTATGAGGGATTGTTGGATTTGATAAGGTGGGTTACCTCTTATAAGGTCAAAGAATAAATCAATCCTTTTTAAAATATACTGGAAATTAAGAGCTTTTATAAGTATCGGAATAATAAGCAATAGTAGAAAAAGAGAGAAAAAGATATGTTTTGATTTTGCTCCTCCAACAAATAGTAACATACCTGAAACGAGTAAGACAGAAAGTGCAGAACTGAAATTCGGTTGTATCAGGATAAGAACTACATATGCCATTGTTATACCGAAGAGCGGGAGAAATCCGTGAAGAAAATCTTCCTTTTTTCTTCTTTTAGAACTTAACACACTTGCAAGGTAGATAAATAAAAAGAGCCGTGCAAAATCAACCGGCATAAATGACCTTCCCATTATCACAATCCATCTCTTTGCTCCGTTTATCTCTGTCCCCCATATAAGGACAAAAATAAGCATACAAAACCCAAGAACTAAAAATATTTTAGCAAACTTTTTCCAGATAGAGTAATTTGTTACCGCAATTATTAAAAATAGAGCGATACCAATCATGATCGGAATAAGTTGTCTCTTCAGGAAGATTGAAGTGCTCTTTAGCTTTGTTATCTCAAGTGCATAAAATGAAGAAGAACTGTAAACCATCACAATTCCAATGGAAACAAGCGAAAGCACAGATAAAAGAAAAAGAATATCAATCTCTCTAATGCTTGATTTTACCATTATTTAATCTACCTACGCTTTCTTTAAAACTATTTCCTCTATCAACGAAATCTTTGAACATATCAAAGCTGGAACCTCCTGGTGAAAGCAGCACTGTATCACCAGGAGAAGCATGTTTATACGCAACCTCTGTTGCCTCATCCATTGTTTTTGCAATTGAAAACCTTTTATAGTCATTTTCTTGAAGATAATGTTCAAGACGAGGAGCACTTTCGCCAATAATTACTGTATATTTTGCTCTCATAATTGGTTTGATCATCTCCTCAAGTTCAAGATTCTTATTCCTTCCACCACATATCAAAACAAATGGTGTGGTGAGGCTCTCTATGCTTCTCTTAAAAGCAACAGGGTTTGTACACATAGAATTATTTACAAATCTAATGCCACTAATAGTGCGAACAATCTCAAGACGGTGAGGAACACCTGTAAACTGTTTTACTGCCTTTTTAATGGCGTCTATATCACAACCTGCGAGTATACTTGCTGTAGATGCAGCAAGTATATTCTCAAGATTATGCATACCTTGCAAGAGAACATCGCTCTTCTTAAAGAGCAATCTGTCTAAACCTTGACTATTGTAAAACACTGTATCTTCAAAAAGACACGCACCATTTTCTACCTTTTTCTTTACACTAAAGAAGAATACCTTCGATTCTACCTCTTTTCCCGTTTCTCTTGTAATCTCTTGATCATAATTCAGAATGCAGTAATCATCCTTATCCTGATTTATCAGAAGTCTCCTTTTTAATTGAACATATGTTTCGAAATCTTTATGTCTATCGAGGTGGTCTGGTGTAATATTTGTTATTATTCCGATGTATGGTTTGAATAGTTTTATTGTCTCGAGTTGAAATGTACTGACTTCTACAACCATTATTGTATCTTTACTAGAACTCAGAACAGCCTCTGAAAGTGGAACTCCTGGAGAAATATTACCACCGAGTGCAGTCTTAAAACCTCCCTGGGTAAGCATTTCGTTGACTAAAGTACAGGTTGTTGTTTTTCCATTCGTTCCTGTAACAGCGATCAACCTCCCTTTAAAAATTCTTGATGCCACCTCTATCTCTCCCGTTATCTCAATCCCTCTCTTTCTTGCTTCTTTCAGTACCCAGTGATCTTGAGGAATTCCAGGACTTACAACAATGAGTTCTGATTCAAAAACCCTTTCTGTGTGGTTACCTTTCTCAAAATCAAAACCTTTAATAGGAACATCCGGATTTCCAGCATCGCTACCAAAAACTACTGCCCCTTTCGAGAGAAGCAGCTTGCTCACCGCTATTCCACTTCTTCCAAGTCCCAATACAGTAATTCTTTTGTTTTGCAAATCTATCATATCGTTCTTCATCGTATCTTAAGGGTACTCAAGCCTACAAGTGCTAAAAGGATTGCAATGATCCAGAACCTTACGACAATCTTCTGCTCAGCCCATCCTATTTTTTCAAAATGATGGTGGATGGGAGCCATCCTGAACAGTCTTTTCCCTCTCGTTAATTTAAAATAGATAACCTGCGAAATCACTGACAGAACCTCTATTAGAAAAAGACCACCAAGCAGTATAAGCAGTATCTCTTGTTTAATCAAAATAGCAGTAACAGCGAGAATACCACCAAGGGTAAGTGAACCCGCATCCCCCATAAAAACTTGTGCAGGGTGTGTATTAAACCAGAGAAAACCAAGTGCTGCACCTGCTATAGCAACGCATAGGATTGTTAATTCACCACTCCCGTTAATAAAAAGGATGTTAAGATACTCACTCATATTTACATTTCCTGTTATATAACTCAACACTGCATAACCAACTGCTGTAACCACAATAAGACCCGTTGCAAGTCCATCAAGCCCATCTGTTATGTTAACCGCATTTGACGTCCCAACGATTACAAATATGATAAATGGTATATAAAACCATCCAAGATTGAGGAAGATATTCTTAAGAAAAAGCAGACTAGTCATATTCTCATATCCTGTGACTTGTGGTTTTAATGTGAGGATAACTCCGAGAACAAGTCCAAGAGCAAACTGACCGAGCAGTTTTGTTTTTGCACTAATACCTACATTCTTTTTTACCTTTAACACATCATCCACTATGCCGATTGCCCCAAGCCAAAGGAGGGAAAAGAGGGAAATCAGGATAAATCTATTACTAAGATCTGCCCATAAGAGTATAGAAACAGTTATACTAATAAGCATAATAATCCCACCCATTGTAGGTGTTCCCTTCTTTTTTTGGTGTGCTTCCTCAAGATATGGTCTGAGATTATCCTTCATTCCAATCCTTCTGAGCCATCGGATTAAGGGTGGACCAAGGAAGAAACAGAGTAGTAGGGATGTAACTGCAGCATAACTCGCCCTGAATGTAATATACCTGAAAACATTCAAAACCGAAAACTGTTCTTTCAAAGGTGTCAGTAAAAGATAAAGCATCTTACCTTCTTCCTTTTATGTTTTTTATAAGGGTATCTGCAACGATGTCAAGACGATTGTTATGTGAGCCCTTTATGAGAACGACATCACCTTTTTTAATCGTATCAATAAGTTTCCTCGTTAGTTTCTCCTTATCCTTAAAGTGTAAAACCTTCCCTTTGAAACTTTTTTTCTTAACACTCCGAAGTATATACATAGAAAGGGGACCGTAAAGAAAAATAATATTGAAGCCATACT
>JABUBL010000589.1_pt1 | contig 11192 bp, 8 predicted proteins | sample 7240371 | NCBI WGS metagenome assembly JABUBL01 (sample SAMN07256343, study PRJNA390944) | subsurface metagenome | isolation source: Methane hydrate marine sediment | place: Pacific Ocean: Eastern North Pacific, ODP site 1244 | collected 2002
CGCAGGAAATAGCCTCTGCTCCCATCCCCGCCTCAAAAACCTGACCATATTTCTGCCCGAGCTCGTGATATTGGCTCTCGGTCAGTAATTCTCGCACGTGCAGGTTTTTGAGGCGTTCCACCTCCGTGGAAAGCTTCTCCTCAACCCGTGTCTTTTCCTCAATGAAATTGCGGCGGAGTTGGTTTATTTCCTCAACAGTTGCCTGCTCCTGCTCCATCTGGGCGATTTTAGCTTCCAGTTCACTTTGGTGCTCGGCTATTTCCTGCGTGATATCTTCCTCAAGCTGTTTAATTGCTTCCTGACGTGCTTCCTCATTTACCGAAGTGATAATATAATGGGAAAAGTACAAAACATGCTCCAGATTCCGTGGTGACAGGTCAAGTAGTAGTCCCAGCCGACTAGGTGTTCCCCTGGCAAACCAGATATGACTTACCGGACAGGCTAGCTCAATGTGCCCCATCCGTTCTCGGCGCACCTTGGCTCGGGCTACCTCAACTCCACACTTATCGCAGATAACTCCCTTGTAGCGTATCTTCTTATACTTACCACAGTAACATTCGAAGTCTTTGGTTGGACCAAAGATTCTCTCGCAGAAAAGCCCGTCCCTTTCTGGCTTCAGCGTGCGGTAATTGATTGTCTCTGGCTTGGTTACCTCACCGTAGGACCAGCTCCTAATCTGCTCCGGTGAAGCCAGAGAGATGCGTACGGCGTCAAAATCATTAATTTCAAACATCTTCTTTGTTTACCTCTGCCCGGGACGAGTCTTCGGTAACTTCAGGCTCTGTCTCCAGCTTGGGGGCTTCTTCTACAGCTTCTTCGGCAGGGATTACCTTTGTCTCTTCTTTGCTAATCACTTCAAGCGCAAGCCCTAAGCTTTGTAGTTCTGTCTCCAGCTTGGGGGCTTCTTCTACAGCTTCTTCGGCAGGGATTACCTTTATCTCTTCTTCGCTAATTACTTCAAGGGCAAGTCCCAGGCTATTTAGTTCCTTAACCAGAACCTTAAATGATTCCGGCACACCAGGTTGGAGGATATCCTCACCTTTAATTATAGCTTCGTAGGTTTTGGCTCGCCCGGTCACATCATCTGACTTAATTGTCAGCATTTCTTGAAGATTGTGGGCAGCGCCATAGGCTTCCAGTGCCCATACCTCCATCTCACCAAAGCGCTGACCACCGAATTGGGCCTTACCGCCTAGGGGTTGTTGGGTAATCAGGGAATATGGTCCGGTAGAGCGGGCGTGAACTTTATCCTCAACTAGGTGGATTAGCTTCATCATATAGATGTTACCTACTGTCACTGGCTGGTCAAAAGGCTCACCAGTGCGACCATCGCGGAGTACAACCTTGCCAAAAGTAGGCGGGCTAAATTTCCCTTCGGCATTTACCTTTTCCACCGCTTGCTCTAGTTCCTGTGAGTTAAGGTCACGGCTAGCTATGTCCAGGTCTTCCAGCCAGAGCCGCAGACATACCTCTCTCGCCTCCCCTGGGTAATCATCGCTGAATACCCTGTCTCCGTCGTAGCCCCGGCTCTTCACCCATGCCTTACCCCGCTCCAGTTGTACAGCAGGAATCTCATTACGGGGGCTTTGGTTAACCACGGCTGCTTTTTGAACCAGCCAGGCTCTAGCCAGGGCGTCCTCAATAGCAACCTCATCAGCACCATCAAAGACAGGGGCGAGCACCTTGAAGCCCAGCGTTTGGGCAGCCCAGCCCAGATGGGTTTCCAAAACTTGCCCGATGTTCATACGCGACGGGACGCCTATAGGATCAAGGATAATATCTATCGGTGTCCCGTCAGGAAGGAAAGGCATGTCCTCTTTGGGTGCGATGAGAGCAATGACTCCCTTATTACCGTGTCGCCCGGCTAGTTTATCCCCTACGGAGGCTTTTCGTTTCTGGGCAATCCAGGCCTGTACCCAGTGGTTAACTCCTGCCGGCAAGTCATCGCCAGTGTCTTTACTGTCTTTACGAGAGTAGACTCTCACATTGGTCACTTTGCCCCACTCACCGTGAGGCACTCGCAGCGAGGTATCTTTCACATCTCGTGCTTTCTCACCAAAGATAGCCCGTAGCAGTTTCTCCTCCGCCGATAGCTCTGTCTCTCCCCTTGGGGTAATTTTACCGACCAGTGTATCGTCTTGGTTTACTTCGGCACCAATCCGAATAATGCCATTTTCATCAAGCTCGCGCAGACTTTCCTCACCTACATTGGGTATATCCCTGGTGATTTCTTCCGGTCCTAACTTGGTGTCTCGGGCTTCTACCTCATGCCTCGCAATGTGAATGGAGGTGAACTTATCTTCTTCAACTAAGCGACTGCTAATGATGAGGGCATCCTCAAAGTTATATCCCTCCCAGCTCATAAAAGCGCACAGCACATTTTGCCCTAGTGCCAGTTCTCCCTGGTCAGTAGCTGAACTATCGGCTAGAATCTGGCCCGGTTCCACTCGGTCACCTTTGTTCACTAAGGGGCGTTGGCTAATGCAGGTTCCTTGATTGGTGCGCACAAATTTCATTAGCTCGTATTTGTCCTTTTCGCCATCATCTCTGGTAACTACAATGCGATATTTAGCCTCCTCTTTATCATCATATGTGCCGCTAATCTCGGTTATCACCCCAGCATTTCTGGCAAAGAGTACCTGCCCGGAATGTTTAGCCGCTTCCGTTTCCATGCCGGTAGCTACTAGAGGTGCCTCCGGGCAAAGCAGGGGCACCGCCTGTCGCTGCATATTAGCCCCCATCAGAGCACGATTGGCATCATTGTGCTCCAGGAAGGGGATTAATGCGGTCGCGACACTGACTACCTGCTTGGGTGAGACATCCATTAAATCGATTTTATCCGGTGCCTCTTGTAGGTAGCGGCTACCTCGCTTGGCTTCAACCTTTTCCTCGACAAATTGGTTATTCTGGTCAAGCCGGGCGTCAGCCTGAGCAATGGTAAGCTGCTCCTCCTCATCGGCTGACAGGTAAACAACCTCCTCAGAGACGAAGGGCACTACCTTTATAGTTCTAGGTTTTAGCTTGGCTAGCTTGGCGGCAAGCTGAGGGGTAATAGTAGTATTAGCTTTTGTTATTGTATTGCCCTTGCTACTAAGCACTGCCTCACGGGTTGTCTTCCCCACCAGCTTATCACTGGTATTGCCTATCTCGGTAATAACCTTGCGATAAGGAGTTTCAATAAAACCATATTCGTTAACTCTGCTGTAGGTAGCTAAAGAGCCAATGAGACCAATATTAGGTCCCTCCGGCGTCTCAATGGGACAGATTCTACCATAGTGGGAGAAGTGAACATCGCGGACATCAAAGCCAGCGCGCTCGCGGGATAGACCGCCCGGCCCCATCGCTGACAGGCGACGCTTATGAGTTAGCTCAGCCAGAGGGTTGATTTGATCCATAAATTGTGATAGCTGGGAGCCGCTAAAGAACTCCCTGACCGCGGCTACTACGGGTCGGATATTGACCAGAGCGCTGGGAGTGATTCCTTCGATGCTGATAATGCTCATACGCTCCCTGACTGCTTGCTGTAGGCGCAATAACCCGACATGGAACTGGGTTTGAACCAGCTCGCCAACAGTACGTACCCGCCGATTACCGAGATGGTCAATATCGTCGCTAATGTCGCTACCATTGTTAATCATAATAATGTGCCTGACTATCTCGACAATATCCGGTTTGGTAAGAGCTCGCTCTTTCAGGTCAACACTAAGTCCCAGTCGTTTGTTAAGCTTATAACGACCCACCGCCCCCAGGTCGTAGCGCAGCGAATCAAAGAATAGGTTTCGTATCAGTCTCTTGGCGTTTTCAATATTGGGCAGCTCTCCCGGGCGTATTTTCTTGTAGATGTCAAGCAGAGCCTCTGATTCATCCTTAACCAGTGGGTCACGCTCAATAGTCGACCTGATAAATTGGTGCTCTGAGGAATTATCCTCCGCGGAGAAAAGACTGAGCAGTTCCTCGTCACTGCCGTAGCCAATAGCGCGAAGCAGTGTGGTAATCGGAATCTTCCGTTTACCATCTATCTTGGCTGAGATTACATTACGGTTGCTCGTCTCAAACTCAAGCCAGGCGCCACGGGTGGGGATTAGTTTGGCAAAGCAGAATTCCCGCCCGGTGGCGGCATCCTCCTCGGTAGTGAAATAGACACCCGGTGAGCGCAGTAACTGGCTCACCACCACTCGTTCGGCACCACTGGTAATAAAGGTGCCTTTAGCCGTCATCAGGGGAATGTCACCGAAGAACAGGTCTTGCTCTGGGTGCTCATCTGTCTCTTTAATACGCAATCGTACCCTGGCATAAAGAGGAACTGAATAGGTTAAGTTTCGCTCATGGCACTCTTGCTCGGAGCGTCCCGAGCGCGGCTCGCGGAACTCATATGCTATAAAGGTGAGCTCCAGCTTGTTGCCGGTGAAGTCTTTAATTGGAGACGCCTCTTCCAGCAGTTGCTTCAGCCCGTTTTCCTGAAACCGCTGAAACGAGTCTAATTGAACTTTAATCAGATTGGGTACATCTAGTATCTGGGGTAACCTGGCATAAGATTTTCTGGAAACGGGAGCAGTGCTCTTATTGCCCTGCGTCGGTGAAACAAAAACCATCGCTAACTCTACTCCTTAAACAAAGGCACAAAATTATTGCATTACTACGCAACTATACTGAATTAAGACACGTGGCTTTACTGAAAGAAAACATACATATTTAAGGAAACATATAACGGGGTGAAATTCTAAGAGGCATAGTCAACCTTAAATAATACCACTATGTCAAAATCTTGTCAAGCCTTTTTAAGAATTTTTTAGGGATGTGCGAAACTTTTTTTATGACAGAATAGGTTAATACAGGCTTTGGATAGAGATATCAATTCAAAAATATTAAGAATTACCGGTTGTTTATTGTAATTATAAATGTTCCTTTTTTACTATTGTACAATCTGACGAAGTGCGCAATCCTGGAGAATACATCTAAAGGTGTAGTGCTCCTCTAGAGACGTTTTACATGTCGGAGTATGGTCTTAACCCCTTATTCAAACCTGAGTGCTTCAATAGGGTTGAGTCGGGAAGCGTTCCAGGCAGGATAGAACCCGAAGAATAGACCTATGCCAACCGATACTGATACGGCAAGGATGACTATGTCAGCACTAACAACGGTTGTTAGTACCCCCATGCTAGTGATGATGTATGAGACTACCCAGCCCAAGATAACGCCAATGATACCGCCGGTGAACGTCAGGAAGGCTGCCTCCATGAGGAATTGAATCCATATATCTCGCTCTCTGGCTCCCAGTGCCTTGCGGATGCCTATCTCCCTGGTTCTCTCCAGTACCGATACCAGCATGATGTTCATAACGCCAATACCTCCTACCAGTAGTGAAATGGCGGCAATAGCCCCCAGAAGAAGCGTCATGGTGCCTATCGCTTCAGACACGGTACTGGCTATCTCCTCCATTGACATGATGCGAAAGTCATCATCCTCAGCGGGGCCAAGCTGGTGGCGGGTACGGAGGAGACTGGTAATTTCGGCAACGACGGAATCTGCCCGCTCCTCATCACTTACCGTCAGCGCTATGGATGATACCACGCGCTCTCCCTGAGCGGTCCGCGGCTGGGCAACCGTTTGCTGCATGGCGGTTAACGGAATCAGGATAACATCATCAGGTGAACCCAACATACCCTCCTTGCTCTCCAATACGCCGATAACACGCACAATAATGCTGCCCATCCGCATCTGCTGTCCTATAGCGCTGGCATCTCCAAAGAGGGTCTCCTTAACATTGGAGCCGAGGACAGCTACCTTGGCACCACGCTGATAATCATACTCGGAGAAGAAAGCGCCGCTGGCAACATCCATATTATTTACCGACAGGTACTCCGGAGTCGCCCCGGTAACCTGGGAATTAACATTCTCACCCCCGACAACTACCTGGAGGCTACTTGAGTAATAAGGGGCTACGGAACTTATATGGGGAACCCGTTCTGATATTGCTTCCGCATCTTCCATGGTTAGTGTGGCAGCACCGCCGGCACTTCTGACGCCGCCATAGGTTACCGACCCGGGACGGATAGTAATGAGGTCGGACCCCATGCTTTCAATTCTGGAGATAATCTGCGCCTCGGCACCTCTGCCGATAGACATCAGGGTAATCACAGCGGCGACGCCGATAACGATTCCCAGGATGGTTAAGAAACTGCGAAGCTTGTGGGTGACCACTCCAACCCAGGCAGTAGCCAAAGGCTCAAACCATTTTTTCATACCGCTTCCTCCGAAACTATCTGCCCATCCTTAAGCTGTATGATTCGCTGGCAGTTATGAGCAATGTCAGCGTCATGGGTTATCACCAATAAGGTAATGCCCTGTTCGGCGTGTAAAGAGGTGAGTATGGAGATTATCCCCGCGCCGGAATGGCTGTCCAGGTTGCCGGTGGGTTCGTCCGCCAGAATCAGGGGTGGGGTTTTTACTATGGCCCGGGCGATGGCGACCCTTTGCATCTCTCCCCCGGAGAGCTCGGTGGGGCGATGGCCAGCCCGGTCGGAGAGGCCAACCCTGTCCAGTGCCTCCATAGCTCGATTACGGTCAACACCGCCAGCGTATCTTAAGCCCAGTTCAACATTGGCCAGTGCCGAGAGCCGGGGCAGTAGATTGAAAGTCTGAAATACAAAACCTATCTTACGGCTCCTGACCGCGGCTAGCTCACCACTGCTGAGGTGGCTTACCTCTCTATCATCCAGATAGTAACTGCCTGAAGTTGGTTTATCCAGGCAACCGATAAGGTTAAGCATGGTTGATTTGCCCGAGCCGGAAGGTCCCATAATCGCCACCAGTTCACCCTTTTCAATACGAAGGTTTATTCCACTGAGTACTGTTAGTTCCCTTTTGCCCATGGGGTAGACTTTGGTAATGTCCTGTAGGTGAATCATCAGTGTGGCCTCATTATTCCGGGAAAGCCTCCCGGCGATCCTTCTTGCGTCGTTGCCGGGGCTGTTCCCTGTGGAACGAGTACCTGCTCGCCTTCACTGAGCCCGCTGGTTACCTCGGTGAACTGCCAGTCACTGACGCCGGTCTGTATGGCGCGTTGCTCGCTTTTGCCCGATACCGTTACTACCTGGACATAGCTCTGGGCTCCTTTTTGCGTAACCGCACCATTGGGTACCAGAAGCACGTCAGTACTCTCAGTAACGATGATGCTCACGGTAACGGTCAAGCCCTCCCTGAGTTGAAAGTCCTCGGGAAACATCGTTGATACCTGTGCCGCTGTTTCCAGTGACTTTACTTCGACCTTTACCTGGTAGTTCACCACACCTGCCTCAATAGTGGCTGTCGGTGATATGTGGGTGATTTCGGCCGGAAGTTTTATACCTAGCATGGCATCCACCTGTACCCAGGCTTCTCCATTCTCTTTTACCTGCAGTATGTCCATCTCGCTGACCAGGATATCCGCCTCAAACTTGTTGGGGTCGGCAAGCTGAACGGCTACCGTGCCGGTCAACACTTCGTCACCGCCCTCCACATTTACGCTAGTGATGAATCCGTCAAAGGGTGCCACAATGAGAGGGCTTTTGCTGTTTGCGTCGTCCAGTTCTTCCTGAGCGTCTATTAATGCTTTCTCGGCATCCGCCAGTCTACCCTGGATTAGAACAAGCTGGAGTTCTTTAAGCGCCACGTCCTTAGCTACTTCATCAAGGTCTTCCTCGGCTTGAGTCAATGCCATCTCGGCTGCCTCTACCTGCATTGTGGCAATGGCTACTTCCTCGGTGTCATAGGTATTTACTTTGGCATCCAATATCGCCTCAGCCGCGTCTAATCTTGCCTGAGCATATCGCCTTGTTTCCGCTGGCAGACCCATATCTATAACATACTGCAAAAAGGCTTCTGCGTTCTCTACATCTTTCTTTGCTACTTCAATCTCTGGCCAGGTATATATATCCCGCGTTTCATCCAGATGGTGCTCCGCGTCTCTTAAACTTATTTGGGCATTAAGTAAAGCCAGTTCCTTGGCCGCATTGTTATCCCGTGAGTTTTTAAGGTTTTGTTCAGCCGTTTGTAGATTAATTTTTGCTTGGAGCAGGTCACGTTCCTTTGTCGTCACCTGGTCCTCCAGTGTGCTCAGTTCGTCTTCCCATTCCTCGGTGTCCAGCTTGGCCAGCACCTGCCCTTCCTTAACAGTATCTCCCTCCTCTACCAGAACCTCTTCAACCGTCCCTTCCTCGTAGAATAAGTCAATGGCTAGGTCCTCGGTACGGGATAACGCTAGATTGCCGGCGGCAGTGATATCAACAGTCAGGTCACCGCGTTGCACCGTAACTACCTGAGTCTCCATCCCCTCTACCTCGCTTGATTCAGAACCACAGCCGAAAGTGAGAACCATGAGCCCAGCGAGAATAAGGATAATCAGCATTAACTTTAAAACTTTCATCAAACCCACCCAATCCTTTCTATTAGTTAATGTAGGATATCTTTTATATTCTATAACGCTAGTAAAGTCAAAAGGTTAGTAGTGTAGCAGTTGTACCAGAAATCGGTCTGTTAACGGGTTTTCTTCGGGGTTTCTATGGGATTGGATCTGAGCATCTGCTCAAACTGAGAAAGCATCGTCGTGGCATGGGCTATAAACTCTGTTACAGCTTCTGCCTTTACGAACATTAGCCCTCTTTTGTCTGGTCCACTGAACACGAGTAGCTTGGCGCTTGGTCCGATCTTAAGATCCCTACGGGCTTCAGCGGGAATGACCACTTGACCCCGCTCAGCAACTGTCACCGACCCGTATAACTTGGGTTGTTTCCCTCTGAGGTGACCCAGCATATTAGTTGACCTCCTCATAAACTATGATTAGTGTATAATAAACATAGTATATCATATATTTCATATACTCTAAAATATTTTAGATACTCAATCACACCCTGATACGAAATGAAAATAATATAATCTATAATATCCTTGTGATTAACAAATCTAATCTTAAAAACATTTAGAAATTTAAACTCTAAATAGCAGATTTTGATAAACAGTATGCAGCAGTTTATGTAGCATCTACCGACTAAGTCAGGCCTTAAAGGAGTGAATAGCGGGAGTCCAAGAGAGGCGGAGCCCCTCTTTTATATAATTTCCCCTCCCTTATCAAGGGAGAGGGATAAAGGTCGAAGACTCTTCGAGGGATGAGGTCACAAATAAAAGCCTGAAGTTGATAACCTGCCTCGCTATCCTGCTATAATAAAGACGGGGGAATCAGACAGGAAAATGACTGCAGCCAGACTAATATTGGCTATTGTTAGCACTTCGGCGGTGGAAGCCGCCCTGTTCGTGATTTGGCGGTGGGTGCTGCCGGAATGGGGGATTGAAATACCTCTGGCGGTGCTTATTGCGGTGATGGCAGCCTATGCCGTCTTTGCGGTTGTTGATTTCTGGTTTGTTACCCGGGTCTTAAAGAGGCAAACCGTAGTTGGTCTGCCCTCCATGGTTGGCAGTAAGGGTAAGGCGGCAAGCCCGTTAGCTCCAGAGGGCCAGGTCAGGATTAAGAGTGAGCTTTGGGGGGCTGAATCACCGGATAGAAATATAGATATCGGCGAGGAAGTTATGGTGGTGGGGCAGGACGGACTTAAACTAATTGTACGTAAGGCTGATAGTAATTTAAAGGGTACTGACTGATAGCCTATACATTAAACAGGAAGGTGATTACATCGCCATCCTGGACTATGTAGTCCTTGCCCTCCAGCCGTAGAAGCCCTTTCTTACGAGCCTCTGACAGGTTGCCGCACTTGACCAGGTCATCGTAGCTGATTACCTCGGCCCGAATGAATCCCCTTTCCATATCGGAGTGGATTTTACCGGCGGCTTTAAGAGCACTGGTGCCATGTCTAATTGACCAGGCCTTAACTTCACTTGAAGCTGTAGTGAAAAACGAAATTAGCCCCAATAATTCGTAAGATAGCTTGATAGTGCGGTCAAGCCCGGATTCCTTTATGCCAAAATCGGCGCGAAATTCCTCGGCAGCACTGTTATCTAATTGAGCCAGCTCCATTTCCAATTTGCCACAGAGCGTAATTGCACGACATTTTTCCCGTGAGTAACGTGAATTCAATTCGGCTTCTAAAGATTCTGCCTCGGGCAGCTGTTCTTCGCCGATATTGACCACTATCAACAACGGCTTGGCGGTGAGGAACTGGTAGTTGGCGATAGTTCTCGCTTCATCAGTGGTTAGCCTTAATTCCCGGATGGGCACATCTTTTTCCAGATCAGCCTTAAACTTCATTAAAGTCTCTTGCTCTCGGAGAATGTCCTGGCGCTCAGGCGGTTTGGCTCCTTTTAAGGACACCTCAATCCTCTCTAGCCTTCTCTCAATAATGGCTAGGTCGGAAAAGACAAGCTCTAAATCCATGGTGGCGATATCTCGCTCCACATCCAGGCTGCCCTCAACATGGGGTATACTTTCATCAGTAAAGGCGCGGACGACATTAATGAGGGTATCCACATTGCAGAGCTGGTTCAGTAATTCGCCACCTATACCCTTGTCTTTGACCAGGCTCTTAACGGAAGCCCCGATATCAGTGTATCTTACCTCAGTCGGGACTACTCGCTTGGGTTGAAGCATGTCAGCTAATATCTTCAGACGGGGCTCTGGAACCTTGGCTGCGCCGACATGTGGCGTTAGGCTTTCCGCAGTGTAACTTCCGGTATCGGCTTTACCTTTGGTTAAAGCATTGAAGATGCTCGTCTTGCCGCTTTTAGCCAGCCCGATGATGCCACTGTCAATACTCATCAGTCCAACCGCACGCCCTTCTTATTAAGCCGAATTATATGGGGCTTGTCTTTTTTATTATTTCTCTGGCTTGCTTAAGGGCAAGGTCTCTTTCCTTGGTAGGTAACCCTTCATTGGCGGCTAGCTCTAGCAAGACGAGAAGTGCTTCGTGGCTGGCCATACTGCCGAACTGCTCAATAGCGTTGGCTCTCAACTTAGCCGGGAGTTGCATGTCAGCAGCAATAGCCGCCAGCTTCTTTAGTTCCTCAGGTTTTTCCGACATCATCTCACCTTTTAACTCCGGCAATATCAGCCGGGATATTACCAAGCTGGTATTTATTCTACTCTTTGTGCGATTATTTCTCAATAGGGAGCACTTGTCAACCTTACTCTTCTAAGATTTATTAACCTCCCCCCCTTTAGCTTTGCAATCAGAAACCCCATCCCCTGTATCCCCTTCCCCTTAGTA
>JABUBL010000590.1_pt1 | contig 11174 bp, 10 predicted proteins | sample 7240371 | NCBI WGS metagenome assembly JABUBL01 (sample SAMN07256343, study PRJNA390944) | subsurface metagenome | isolation source: Methane hydrate marine sediment | place: Pacific Ocean: Eastern North Pacific, ODP site 1244 | collected 2002
TGGTTATATGCTTTGAGGCACCCCGAAAAACCAGGTTTACAAAATCGGTATTCCCAGCGTAATTTAGTTGATAGGCTCTGTCAATTTTTACTCCGCGTCTTAGAAAAACTTCTAAGATAGACCTATTAAGGATTGTCGCGCCAAGCTGGCTCTTAAAATCATCTCCAATTAGGGGAACAGCATTCTTAACCGCTAACTCTTCAAACTCACCATCGCTAACTATAAGTTCTGGCATACCATTAACAAAGGCTATTTTTGCAGCCTCTATTGCCTCTCGAGCATAGTACCTAGCAGCGTCATAAGAGCCAGTGGGAGTTAGATTTAGGAGAACGTCTGCCTTGGCCTCTTTAAGTACCTGGCCAACATTAACAGACTTTAAATCATCGCCAACATCCACAAACTCTCTCAAATGCTCTGGAGCACCATCCATTACTGGCCCCATCTGAACTTTAACACCAAGTTTTGGGACATCGGAAAGCTTCTCTGTATTGTTTGGGGAAACAAATATAGCCTCTGAGAGATCCTTACCCACCTTATTTCTATCAATATCAAAAGCAGCTGCAATCTCAATGTCAGTCACCTTGTACCCGCCTACATCTTCAAAGAGAATACCGACCTTTTCTGTATCAGGTTTTTTGTAGTACTCAATACCCTGAATCAGTGAACTTGCACAGTTTCCTACTCCTGCAATCGCTAATCTTATCTTTCCCATAATCTACACCTCCAGTTATGAATTTTATAAGAATGTAGTTTATTTATCTCTTTTCCTTGGACAGACGTTGTCCTAAAGCTCCTCCCGGATGGTAGAGAGCAAAATCCTCTTTGGTAAATCCTTTAAGTTGAGAAAGACAAACTGCCAGAGCATCTCCTAAGGCTAATACAGTAATAGCACTGGTTGTGGGGGCCAGATTCATAGGATCAGCTTCCCGGGAAACCCCTGTAGTTAAAGCCACGTCTACCATTCGTGCCAGAGTGCAATCTTTCTTGCCTGCAATGGAAATAATGGGGCACCCAATTTTCTTCACAATGTCCATGAAAGCTAACACTTCAGAAGTTTTCCCACTATGAGAGATTACGAGTAGAACATCTTTATTTGTTACCACTCCTGAGTCACCATGAAGAGCCTCGTCTGCATGGAGAAAAAAAGCCGGGGTGCCCAGGCTACTGAGTGAAGCTGCAATCTTGGTACCCACTCTCCCACCCTTACCTAAGCCAGCTACGACTACCTTTCCTTGGCAGTTCCGGATGATTTCAATTGCCTGTAAAAAGGTCTCATTGATAACATTAGCCAGATTAGATACTGCCTTTCCTTCTTGTTGCAGAACTTGTTTGGCTAATCTCATAATTTTTTCTTTCTTAATAGAATTTCGCATAATATAATCTCCTTATATTAAATATTTTCTCCGTTCTTCTCACATAAGTAAAATCCTTCAGATATTCGCCTTTTTTTCTCCAACTTCTACCTTTTCTTTCCCAACTCATCTCTTATTTACAGATTCTTTATCCCCTTTTCAGTAGAAAAAGTGGGTTCTGAAACCTCTCTTTATCGGATAATTGACGGCTTCCACTGTCTTGGTGATCACAGAAACCAGGGGAGCTTGAGCCAAAACTGATGGATTTGCTTTTCCAGGAAGAGGAGTCGATATGTTCCGGTGTAGATATACCACTTTCTTCGGTAAAAATCACAAAATTACCAGCCGACAAAAAAGCCTCTCTAATTATGCGATCGGATTCTGTGTCAGTGATTGAGCTAATGGTTCGTGGATCCTCTTCTTCTTTTATCCAAGTCTGTTCCAATTTCTCTTTTTTGGTCTGTGGTGAATTCTCCATTTGATGAAGAAGATGATAATTGTCTCTTATTCTCTTTCCCGCTTTTATTGCTGCCAAAATCGCTGTCTTCGTAGAAAGATCCATCGAATTCCCTAAAGAAAAAAATCTTTCAAGTTTCATTTTGTCTTTTCTATTTTTTTGTTTTATCTATTTTTCATACTCCTTATTCTTTTGAGAACTTTGGCTCTGTCAGGCATCCTTTTGACTGAGACTCCACCACTATCCTCAATCACCAGGGAAGATGTAGCAGAGGCAAACAGGGCAGATTTTTCCACATTCTTTGTTCTTAAATATTCGGCCAGAAAACCAGCCGAGTAAACATCTCCAGCCCCTGTGCAATCTATAACATTGCCAGAGAAAGCAGGAACTCTCAATTCTTTCTTTTTATTTGCCACGATCGATCCATTTTTCCCCAGAGTTACTATCCCTATCTTTGCCCCCCATTCTACAAAAAGATGCGGTACTTCATTTACTGGAATCTCTCTGGAGTGAAAAAGGTATCGACAGTCCTCGGTGCTTGCTTTAACTATGTGAAGATACTTTATTAATTTCCTCAAGATATGATAGTCTTTTTCTCCTTTAGGATGAGTGGTGGAAGCGGCCCCGCCCCAACCACCTAAATCCATAGCCACCATTTTGCCTAAAAAGTGAATATCTCTTATAGTTTCCAAAGATACTTCGTAGTTTATGGGACAGATATAGAATATTGGTGCTGCAAGATAACTTCTGGGAATATCGTTAAATAAAATATCTGGCGCTTTTTTCAAATAACGAAATGTTTTATTTCCTAAAAGAGGAGGTGGATCTGCGAGATCAAATAGAGAAAATCTGTGTGGATTTTCCCCGCTATGGATATCGAAGAGTGACTAAACAGCTACAACGAGAAGGCTGGATAATCAACCATAAGAGGGTACTCAGGATAATGCGAGAGAACGATTTGCTCTGCCGGATATAGAAGGTGAAGGGTTAGGACTACCGATAGCGACCATTCTTATCCTGTATTCCCTAATCTCATTAAGAATTTAGTGATCACTTCCCTAACCCAGGTCTGGATCTGTGATATTACCTACATTCGGATTCTAACGGACTTTGTGTATCTGGCCATCATTCTGGATCTTTACTCCCACAAGGTCATCGGCTATGCCCTATTAAGACATATAAATACGAAACTGACCCTTTCAGCTTTGCAGATGGCCACCAGGAATAGAGGAGAGATTCCGGGCTGTATCTATCATTCACATCGGGGTGTCCAATATGCCTCTCATAAATATGTCGATGAGCTAAAGGCGCACGGTTTTCAGATCAGCATCTCTCGCAAACGCAATCCCTATGATAATACTTTAGGCAAGACCTTCATCAAGACTCTAAAAAGAGGAGGAACCCCTATCTCTGGAAATACAGAACCATAGAAGATGCCAAAGAAGAATTTCCCATTTTATCAAAGATATATATAGTGAAAAACAACTGCACCCCTTCTGATTATCGTCCCGCTAAATGGATTTGAGAAATCGTTGATCAAACACAAAAAACTCCTGTACCCGGTGAGATCACTCCAACTTCATCTGTCCAATCACGGGGGTTGCAGTTCATTTAGCTTAAGTCTCCCTCATTATGCTCTCTCTTACTCTGGTTTTTAAAGAGTCAATTATGATGGCCACAACTACTAAACTTCCAAAAAGAGTCCTCCGCACGTAAGGGCTAATAGCAAGTACAGTAAGTCCGCTGCTAATGGTACCCAGTAATATCATCCCACCAAAGACATTCAGTATTTTTCCTCTTCCTCCTTTAAGACTAATACCTCCCAGAACAGCTGCGGCAAAGGCCATAAAAACTGTACCCTCAGCTAATAGTGGCCCATAGGCACCGGTATATCCAGTCCAGAATAGCCCCGCTGCACCGGATAAGGCTCCAGAGAAAACGAAAGAATAAAAATAAAATCTAGGTATCGAAAGACCCAGCATTCCTGCTGCTCTTGGGGTGCTTCCTACAGCTAAGTAGTGATACCCAAACTTAGTCTTGTAAAGCACAAAATGGAGAATGAACAAAACTAAAACAAATGTAGCGATGGAAACAGGATAATAACCGCCTAGAGTAGTATAAAAAGGTGGAAATTCAAAAATTACTGTGTGACGGACCAGTAGCTGAACTCCGTCAAAGGCAAGAAAAGTTCCCAAGGTCGCCAGAAATGCATTTAAGCCCATTCTCCCAACCAGGAAGCCATTAAGAGAGCCGCATAGAACTCCCACTCCAATAGGCACAAGTGGAGTCAATATAGGAGGTACCAATCCCTTTGTTGCGACCACTGCTCCTACTGCTGCGGCAAGACCTGCTGTTTGCCCTACCGAAAGATCAAAGTTGCCATTAAGAAGAACAAGGGCCTCGGCCAATACGATAAAACCCAGCGGTATAGCTGCATACACAATATTTATTACCATATCTTGACTTAACATTGCTCCGGGCTTTAAAAAAATGAAAACCACATAAACAACGATCAGTATGGGCCAAATTATATTCTCCAATGCCACTAAGATTACTGTTTTTTTAAGTTTTTCCATACTTGATACTCCTCGCTCCTTTTAACTCATTATAGATACCAGCTTCTCTGACAAACTTGCAAATGTCTATTTGGGTAAAAGATCTTATCAAAAAAGACTAACTGAAGAATTACCATGACCTCAATAATTTTCTACCTTACTCTTCAGGATATCACTTTGAAGGATTGAAGGGAAATTGGAGATTAAAAGATATATTAAAGCATTAACTTTTCCATTTTTTCAATTGTTATTTCTTCCTTAGGTATCTCTATCTTTTTCTCTCCTCGGTTGAAAATCAAGAATCTATCACAAAGTGAATATATACGCTCTATATCATGGGAGATCACCACAAAAGATATTCTTTCTTCATCTCTCATTTTTTCTATAAGTTTAAATATCTTCTTTCTGCCCTCATATGATAGCGCTGTGGTCGGCTCATCCAATAAAACCAGTTTAGCTTTAAAATAAATGGCTCTGCTAAGGACTATTCCTTGCCTTTCTCCTCCAGAACAAAACCGAACTTCTTTTTTCATAGAGGAGATAGATAAACCTAAGGTGTTTACCAACCTGGCGGATTCTTCTAGCATCTTATCATCATTCACTATTCCAAATGATTTGGTTATCTCTCTGGTTAAGAAGATATTTTGGGCTACATTTAGATCCTCTACCAATGCTTGATCCTGGTAAACCGTCTCAATGCCGGCTTTGCGGGATTCTATAGGGGAACGAAAATTAATCTCCTCCCCCCTCAAAAATATTTTTCCCTCCTCTTTTTGATAAACTCCGGATAAAATATTGATTAAAGTAGATTTACCAGCACCGTTTCCACCTACCAACCCCAGAATCTCTCCTTCTCTCACGTCAAAATCCACGCCCTTCAGTGCATGAACAGCACCAAACCATTTGTGGACATTTTCACCTTCTAAAATCACATTGTCCATGATTTCAACCCTTTATGAAAAGTTTTTAAATTAAGCATCTTATAAGTCAACCAAGAAAATTAACAATTTGTCCGGCGGTAAGGAGGTTGTGGTCTACTCCGCCGCCGGACAAATTCCAATCCTACTTCATTCCAAAATTGAAAAAGGAGCTGCTACAATTTTCAATTTCTATCTCTACTCACCCCATATAGGCATTACATTACCCCAGAAGTATGGTGCATCAACATTTTCCATCTCCACCACTACTCCCCTAGTAAGCAACTGCGCATGCTTCATTTCTGGTCTGTAGGTCACTACTCCGGGAGTCCAAAAAGCCTCTTTCCAGGGATTAATTCCTTCATGGGGAGATGCTATCGCACCAATCGGTACTTCTGCTTCAGTGACTATATCGCCATCCTTGGGAAGTTCATCCCATCCTTCCAAGGCAATCTTTTTCAAGTAGTAAAGAGCTATAGGTACGTAGAACAGATTGGGTTGCGAGAGTGTAAAGTCCACATGACCGTCTTTCATATACTTGAATACGATAGTGGCAGCATCGATGGCTCCAATAAATACATGGTCCGCTTCCCCTATCTTCTTAAGCCACCTCTTGGCCTTCAAAGCATTGACAGTCCCTGTAGCTGCGCCGTCAAAATTGCAAAGAACGGCATCAGGTCTACCATGAGCTGTCAAGGAAGCCATCATTTTTTCCTGAGCAGTTGCGGCTACCCACTTTGTTGCCTCCACTACATTTACTACCTCGATATCGGGGTACTGATTCAGAACATCAAGACATCCATCCTTTCTTTCCTGGCCAACCACACTGCTTAAATCTCCGGTGACTATCTGCACTTTACCTTTTGGCTTTCCAAATTTCTGAGTGAGTAGTTCCACTATTTTTTGTGCTGTCAACGCACCTGCCTGTCTGTTACCAAAAGCTATGTACAAATCCGCTGCTGATGTTGGAACATCTCTATCCACGACGATAACCGGAATATTCTTTACTCTTTTCAACTCTTCGGCCATCTTATAGGCAGCTGAGGTTACAGGAATGATTACGGCGCCATCAACCTGTGGGGCAATATCATGCGCCATCTTGACCTGTTCGCTTGGATCATTTCGGGGATCCAGGACAATGAGTTTAACCCCGAGATCTTTAGCGAACATCTTACCTGCTGTGCAGGTTGCTACGTGCCACGCTTCACTCTGGTTAGGTGGAATGTACACAAATGTTAACTCTTTTGCACTGGTTATCCCCACGTTGGAAAAGAGAATCCCAACTCCTATAACCAGAACTCCCACCAGTAAATACTTCAGACCTTTGTGATGTCTCATTTTGTTTTACCTCCTTAAATACTGATCATTTGCTCGTCTTAACTGTGTTTCTCCTTCTGTCTGCCCCGTCTTCTTCCTAGATATTCATCACCTCCTTTCACTGTCTGTAGTTTCTGGTTTATCGAATTTGGTCTATTGAAGATTGACCTGCTAACCAACAATTGACTCCTCCGTCCTCACTAGCATAACTACACCGCTTTGCCTGCCGCACAGCTTCTGTTTTATCATCTTTTTTGTCCTTTTATGCCCATAGGGACTCCTATCGCTGCTTCAAAAAAAAGCAGTGCTTCCCCTCTACTGAAGCCTCTGGGATTGTTTGGATTTCTTTTCTGATCTTTATCTTCCCTGTGGTTCATAGTAAGGAGGCACCACTTCCTCTTTTAAGGGCAAATCGACCCATCCTCCAGTTTCCATGGACTTGAAGACAGCACACATGACTTCCACTGCCTTGGCCCCATCTTCACCAGTAACCCGGGGCTCCTTATCCTCGAGGATACATCCTACAAAGTGCTTTATCATCCTGGCATAATTTGATTCTCGGGGAGGATAGATAGGGACCCAGCGCTTGCTGACAGGTCTATTTACCAAATCCTCTGCCCAGAAGAGTTGAGGATAACGATAATCTCTGATTATTCTCGGTAGATCCTCTGCATTGTAATCCTTATCAGTAAATACTGCTAAAGGAGCTGTCTGAAAGGGAGTAGTAGCATCGGAGCTGGTCATTATACTGCCCTCATTTCCATAAAGTGAGGTACTCTGGATAGCAGCCCGGGAGAATCGGTTGCAGGTTACGCAGCTATAGGAACCACTTTTATGTTCCATAAGTATCCAAACGGTATCGTCCAAAAGAGTATAATCTTCTGGCATAGCTAGACGTTTGGCAACTCCCACTACTCTCTTGACCTCACTACCAACAAGCCAGGTGAGAAGATCTATAGCATGAGCCCCGGTGTCTGAAACTGCTGCTGCTCCTGCTTTCTCTCCTTTAAGTCGAAAATCAGTCTTGGCTATCGAACCCTGATAGAGATCCCAATGTTCATACATAATAGCGTTAGCCATTAGAACCTTGCCAATCACTCCTTGATCCACTAATTCCTTAGCGTATTCATTCTGGATACAAAATCTTCTGTCACATCCCACCATTAGCTTTATGCCGGCTTTCTTACACCCCTCTACCATGTCCCAGGCTTCCTTGTTGGTGATAGCCATGGGTTTTTCCACTAGAACATGTACTTTTGCCTCCGCTGCCGCTAGTGCCTGATCGCGGTGAAAACAATTGGGCGTGGCAATTATGGCAGCGTCTAGGTTTTCTCTAGTCAGCATTTTCCGATAGTCTGTAAAGTAGGCCTTTGCTTTCCATTTACTGGCTGCTTCTCTTGCCGTTTCCTCATTGGTATCACACACTGCCACAAGCTCAGCCTCAGGGATTTCCTTAATGGAAGGAAAGTGAGCAATTTCGGCGATGCTGCCGCAACCTATAACCCCAAACTTGACTTTCTGCAATGTTTTTATCCTTTCTTTGTAGCTAATGGATATTTAGCTTTCTCATAATCTTTTAAAGATACCTTGGATATTCTCTTTTCTACCTCAGAGGTTGTTGGCATGCGGCTCGCCACTACCCCACCTGTTCCCTCGATGACGATAGATGCTGTGGCTGAGGCAAATAGGGCAGATTTCCACACATCCTTTGTCCTTAGATATTCGACCAGGAAACCAGCCATGTACACGTCTCCTGCCCCGGTGCAATCTTTGACCTCGGAAGGAAAAGCGGGCATCGTAAATGTTCCCTTTTTTGAAGAGACAAGAGAGCCTTTTTCCCCTAGAGTTACTATGCTTATATCCGCACCCAGATTCACTATAAGCTCAGCCATCTCTTCTTCCATATCCTCTTTTGCTCCAAATAGGTGTCGAGAGTCCTCGCTGCTAGCCTTGACGATATGAAAGTGCTTTATTACTTCTTTAATTGTCTTGCGAGTTTTTTTCTCTTTCTCACTGGGGTGCTTGGTCGAATGAGCTCCTCCGTAACCTCCGATGTCGGCCGCCAAACTTATTCCTTGTTTGTAAAGAGCTTTAATTGTTTTCAAGGGAACATCATGATCCATGGGGCAAATGTATACAATCTTTGCACCAAGATACTCTTGAGGAATATCCTCAAAAAGAAGGGGAGGAGCTTTTTTCGGATAGAGGATTATTTTATTCTCCAACTCATCATAGATTAAAAGGCTGTGGGTAGTATTTCTTCCTTCTACTTTGATTCCCCTGGTATCTACATTTGCCTCCTCAAAAGCCTTTAGAAAATTGGGAGGTAGATCAGTCCCTATTTTAGTAACCACTCCGGTTCTCATTCCTAGTCTGCCGGCAACAACTGAAGCATAAGCGGTGGGACTTCCCAGCACTCCTTCAACTGTCCGATCAGAAAACTTAATAGTCTCATTTACTATATGGCTAATTATGACTAGCTCTGGTGTCACTAGAATTTTCCTTTTATATTAGCTGGACCTTGCCTATCTATGGTTCGTCTAGCGCTCTCTCCTACCCTCTATGAACTCCTGGTGCCCTCCTAAATCAGGATGCATTAGCCCGACCGTATTCTTGGACTTCGAATTTCTATAGTAATAAAGTCCCTGGACCAAAACACTGGCACAATTACCCACTCCTACGATGGCCACTCTAATTTCAGACATTTCCATCCTACCTCCTGCTTAATTTTTCAGTAGATTAGCCATCAGAACAAAATCATCTTCTTTTTAAAGGAGCTGTCGATTCTCGAACTATTAGTTTGGTGTCCAAAATAATCTTGCTTTTTGTTAAGTCCTTTTTTTCAATATTCTTAACGAGAAGGCCCATTGCCTCTCTACCCATCTCATAAATCGGCTGAGCAATGGTGGTCAGGGCTGGATTAACTAAAGAAGCTAAAGGTATATCGTCAAAACCAACCACAGATATATCCTCAGGTATTTTTAAACCTCTTTCCCGAATTTCTTTTAAAGCACCTATGGCCATGAGATCGTTAACGGCAAAAATAACAGTGGGAGGATCATCTAAACTTAAGAATTGTTTGGTAGCTTCCCTGCCGCTCTGGGTGGTTTGGTTGCCTTCTATAACTAAACTCTCATCGAATTCTATCCCCTTTTCCTCGAGAGCCTTCCGGTAGCCTTTAAATCTGTCAGCAAAGATTTTTATATCTAACGGTCCACTTACAAACCCTATGCGTTTATGTCCTAAGTCTAGACAGTGCCCGGTTGCCTTGAAAGCCGCTCTTTCGTTGTCAATCATGACAATATTGGTAAAATAGCCCTCTATCTCCCTATCAATAAGAACTACAGGTATTCCTTTTTTGTGAAGACCCTGGATATACTCTTTTTCCTCTCTACTTTTTCCGGTTACGCCGGAAATTATTATTCCATCAACCCAGCGATCTTCGAACATTTGAAAATACAAGGCTTCTTTTTCTAACCTCTCGTCACTGTTACAAAAAACGACCATATACCCATTCTCCACAGCAACGTCTTCTACTCCCTTAATTATTCCGGGAAAAAAAGGATTCATAACATTGGGCAGTATTAGACCAACGGCCTTAGTTTTTCCAGTTTTTAAGGCACCTGGGACTAGACTGGGACGATAATCAAGTTTTCTAGCTACCTCCAATACTTTATCCCTGGTAATCTGAGAAATTTTTTCATCATTGCTAAATACTTTGGAAACAGTGCTTTTGGATACCTCTGCTAATTTAGCCACGTCATCAATATTTACTTTTTTCATAATCCTTGCTTTTCCATATCTTTGCTCTTAGGTTATGTAACCGAATTTGGTAAACCGGTTTTTTAAACCCGATTAACATTATAAAGGTTTTTTTCTTTTTGTCAAGACCCAGTGGCTCCAGCCCTTTATCTATAGGCTTTCTGTGCTGGTGGAAGTGTCGGAATGAGTCCCTGACATCACTAGCTCCAGAGCAGAAAAGAATCGGTAAGGGCCTGGATTTTTCGGCGCTGGAAAATAATAGCTATTCCTTAAACCAGTGGCGTTGTGTCCCTAAGTGGAAGACCCCACCTTGCCTATCTAGATTTTCTTACGCGCTTCGAGGGACTTTCCCCGGAGGAGCCTTATATCAGCCACCTTAACGAGTCAGCTCTGCAGGCTTTGAATTTAGGGGGAGCAGTGAGCGAAGCGAGCGTTGAGGGGGAATATTTTCCCCCTCAAGAATAGTTGAGGAAAAGAAAGACGTGTTGTCTGAGGAGCGGAGCGACGAGCTCTGCCTGTTTTTGAATTTGGGGGAAGCAGCGTAGCGTCGAGGGGGGATGTTTCCCCCCTTGAGATCCTCATGTCTTTCCCGAAACGAGAAGACGAGCAGAAACAATCCAAAGTCGATATACAGCGACGGAGGGGAAGAGTCCCGAGATATTTCTTGACTTTTTATGGTCCACTCACTATAATTGAACAGATTTGAAGCCAGAGACAGCATTTAAAGTAAAAAAACCTAAGAGAAAATAGAACTACCTTATGGTTCAGGATGAACTTTCAGGATATTATATCTACCTTAGAGAATTTCTGGAAA